>Ga0307375_10000482_pt1 | contig 49972 bp, 45 predicted proteins | sample TR1MG_FD_202531 | JGI IMG/M metagenome (GOLD analysis project Ga0307375, IMG submission 202531) | Soil microbial communities from Risofladan, Vaasa, Finland - TR-1 | ecosystem: Environmental > Terrestrial > Soil > Coastal area > Acid sulfate soil | place: Finland: Risofladan, Vaasa | collected...
CTGTTCTAACGTTGGGTAGAAGCGAAGCTTGTACGCTCTCTGAATAATGCTCATACCACATATTGACGCCTTATATTTAGTAAGTCAACAACAACTCCCCGGCTTGACCCCATGGCTAAAGCGAGGGGTTTGCGCCGGAGATTGGATCATGTCCTTGCGCGCGCCGCCAAAAAAGACATGCCCACCCATGGGGTGAGGGGAGATCATTCCCATTCTTGAGAAACCGGATAGATAGCGCGCTTATTCCCGCATCCACTGCCGGATGTCGGTTCAATGACTTATCCTAGGCGACAACAGATCGTATGACCACACATCCGAGACTTTACGGCCGCCCACCGTAAGCCATGCCTCGATATGGACATCACGTCCCGGTAAAGGCAAGACCTGAATGACCTGGCGAAAGCCCTTGGTGTATGGATTCCATCCGATGGTATTTTGAGTGGTAAAGGTCTCCGGACGGACACGTACATGCCCGACGACCACCGCGGAACCATGCGCCCGCTGTAACGCAGCACCGATGTAATCAATCACATACTTGCGTGCGCCAGTCTGCGCATTACCCCCTATCAGGGTCGACCAGACCCTCCCTACACCATCGCCCGAACGGGGATTTAGGGTCCAGCGCACATGAAAGTGCGTAGTCCACGGCCGCCCGGGCCTTATTATGGCATCCGGCACGAAGGCGGCCATGATATTAGGGGCGCCCGGCACAGACGCAGGCCATTCACTCAACCGCACCCGACCTCCCCCATGAGACCCAAAATCCGCAAAGATATTGGGCGCGTCCTGCCCATGACTCGATCCTTGCGCGTAATACCGCGCCTGACGCTGGACCTGTAACAGCCCGACGACTCGGACCTGCCCGGCGGCCACAAAACGACTCATAAACACCCTCGGATCACGCAGGGGTTCCCACAGACGCGCCTTATCCGTACGCACGTAGAGCCCATCAGAGGCGTGACGGGCGAGATGGGTGGCAAAGGGCGGCATGGGTGTTCTCACGCCATAATCATAAAAACTGACAAAGGCCGGAAAACCCCAGCCCCGAAGGGGCCTTTTGCGGAATAAGACAGTGGCCCCTATGGACATACGCACAGACCTCTTGCCCTGGATCACGAACCGATAAGTAACGCGACGCAAGCGATCCTTCCATACGGCACGCGCTCGCAAGACATCTCCTCGCGACGTCACGACAACACGCTTAAGCTCCCCGCCTAGCTCGCCTCCCGCACCCAGCGCGCGGACCACTACCCCTTTTGATGCGCCCCGGGGTTGCGCCCAGAAATTCGTGCGCCGCAGCGCCAGAAACGTCACAGATCTTACCTCTTGCCCCACCCCACCGATCCGGATGCTCGCGCACTGGCTGCGCTGCGTCGCGGCGCGCCCCCGCACCAAAACGGTCGTGGATCGGGGGCCCATATGACTACAAAACACGGTAAAGCGCGCCAAATGCCCAAGCCGCATCCCCTGCGAAAATGCCAGATCACGATGCCGCGCCCCATCGCTTAAACCGACCGCAAGCGTCGCGGCGTGCGCCGCCGCGATAGGACACGGCACAAACCACGGCGCCCTCACAGACCACAAGAAAAAATACCACAGGACCCCTATCATGACCCGAGGCAGGCCACGCCCCATCACAGGGGCATGGGTGACAGACGGACTTTGCTGCACCCGCGCCGCGCTCACCGATGCCCCTGGGCGGGACGATTCAAGACCTGTATCGGCGGCTCTTGCGGCGCGAGCACATAGTCCCACACCTCGCTGATCGTTCGTCCACCCGCCACTAATCGCGCCGTGACACGTACAGCTCGCCCATCCTTTGCAAGAACACGAAACCTGAGTTGGGCGACATCGGGCTTGATCATACGTAAAGACGTATGCGAAAAAACGCCGCCCTTCCCACAATGCAATTGGGCACTCAGCCTTTCAGGCTTAAAGCGCGCCAACATGCGACCCGTAAACAGCACGACAAACCGCGTCGGCCGTCGCGGCACGCGCGCACTCGCCAAGGTCTCACGCACGCGCGCCACGGATTCACGTGGCCCGGATCCATTCCACACCAAATCATAATTCAATGGATAAGGCACAAGCTTCCGAGGCTCGTGTGCGGGTTGCCAAAAGACCGCGATGTTGTCATTTGTCTCATTGGGGCTTGGTATCTCGACCAATGTGGCCTGACCAGGGCCCCACGATCCGCGCGGACGAATCCAAACGCTAGGCCGCCTTTGATATGCCATGGAAACCGATTCATAATCGGAGAAATGGCGATCCCTTTGGATTAATCCAAATCCTTGCAGGTGTCGGGTTGGAAAAAGAAACTGTCGAACTTGGGCCGGATTGGCAAGCTGCCGCCACCTCACGTTGCGCCGGGTCTTTAACAAAAACCCCTCGGAATCATGGACCGCGGGACGCAGATAGGCCCATGGCCTACGGTCACAGAGATCATACATATACATGCTTGATAAAGGCGCGAAACCGAGTTCGTGCACAGCCCTTCTCAAGAAAAACGTGGAGCGCACGGCGACCTTGACCGCTCGCCCTGGCGCAATGCGAAAACGAAAGGCCGCAGTGGCGCTGGGGCTATTCATCAGCGCATAAACCGTGATGACGCGTGCCCGCAGATGAGGCCTACGTATCCAGTAGGCGATAAAATGGGGAAACTCTTCCGGGCGGGAATCGATCGTATCAATGGCCAGCGCGCGCGCCGAGAGCCCAAACTGCTCGTCTGCCCCCTTGGCGCGAAAATAACTGGCGCCCAAGAACACAATAACCTGATTATTGGTCGCCGCCGGCGATACGCCCGGATGATAACCGCTATAAAGTACGCGAAATCCGACGTAGCCCATGTGCGCTGGCAAGACGTGCGGATAAAGACCTTCGGGGTAACGAAAGCGCGCCAATACGAAGGGCACGGCCGCCACCCGATGACCGGTCACGATATGAATCCGTACGGCACGGACGAAACGATAGCCGGGCGCGAAGAATTGAAGATGGAAACGACGGTGCGGCCAGAGGGTACGACTCGGGCGAAAATGGATGGCCCGATACTGGTCATAGCTAAACGCCCCTATGACGGGCATCCGACGCTGCGCCTGAAAGGGCCTTTGCGCAAGCGTCCGCGCCCTGCGCAGAAGGCTTGCGTAATCAAAATTATGGGCGGAGGCCCTGGACGCGACCATCCGTACGACACCTAAGGACACGACGATGGACATAAATAAGCCCGCGCATACCGAAATCCAAGCGTCCCGCCTCATCTCTGTCACATCGCGTTTAGGCCAAGCAGAAGTGTGAATAGCCGACTCATCCCTCGCAAGCCCCGTTTGGTCCGAGGTCGCGCGCGCCTAAGGGCCCAAGACCTTAGTAAGGGCAGTCGAGAGATCTTCTAGGCGATATGGCTTTTGAACGGCGGCCACAAAGCCATAAGTCTGGAACTCGGCCACGATAGGGTCCGTGTAATAGCCCGTCGCCACAATGGCGCGCACCTCGGGATTACACTTCTTGAGGCGACGTACGCACTCCTTACCGCCCATGGCGCCCGGGACCGTAAGATCCAAAATCACCACCTCGAAAGGGTTGCGCGCCTCCTGCGCTTGTTCATACAAAGTGACCGCTTCTTCGCCCGTCCCAACCTCGGCTACATCAAAACCCAAAACACGCAAAAGCCGGGCCCCTATCACGCGCACATCGGCGTCGTCATCCATAAGTAAAATGCGCCGCCCACGGCCAGACGCCGCAATAATAGGAGATACCCGCCCTTCCGGCATGGTGACCCCTCTCCGTATCCCTGAGCGCGGCAAGTACAAAGTGAGAGTTGTACCCTGGCCTAACACAGAATCCGCCACCACTACGCCTTGATGACGCTTGACAACGGAGTAGGTCACCGCCAAGCCCAAACCCGTACCCGTCGGCTTAAGCGAGAAATAAGGATCAAAGATACGATCGAGATACTGTTGCTCAATACCCCGGCCGCTGTCACGAAAGGCGATCTTGACGTATTCGCCCGCAGCCAAGTCCACTATCTCGGAAGGACCGACCACGACGTTTGTGGCGACGACTTGCAAAATCCCCGCGCCGCCCATGGCCTCCTTCGCATTTAAAACGATATTCTGAATGACTTGACCCATCTGGTCTGGATCGAATTCGGTCGGCCATAGATCGGTCCGGATCTCGACCTCGCACCGAACGGCGGATCCTTTTACAAAAAACGCCGTCAAATCCTTGACCGTATCACCGATGGAACCCGGCTTTTTGACGGGCGCGCCGCCCTTGGCGAAAGTGAGAAGCTGGAGAGTGAGTTCGCGCGCCCGCCAACTCGCGCGCTCGGCATCTTTCAAGGCGTCTTGCAGCCGCTCACCGGTCGGCGCATAAATCTTAGCCAACGTAATATTGCCGAAGATAGCGGTAAGAATATTATTGAAATCGTGCGCGATCCCGCCCGCTAGTATGCCCAAAGATTCCAAGCTCTTGGCCTTCATGGCCTGCTCTTCCAGGGCCTGCTGTTGCGTGATGTCGCGAAAGACCATAACCGCACCCGTGACGTCCCCGTCCTCATTACGGATCGGCGCGGCCGAATCACTCACGCGCAACACGCGGCCATCGCGCACCTTGAGAATCGCCCCTCCCTTGCGATGCGAGACCGTGCCCGTACGCAAGACCTGCGCCACGAGCCCCTCGATCACCGGGCCCTCGGTATCCTGATAAAGTGGAAATACCACATCCAACGCGAGCCCTCGCGCCTCTTCATCCCAATACCCCGTCAGCCGCTCGGCCTCGGTATTGAGCGCAAGTACGAGGCCTTCGCTATCCGTCACGATCACCCCATCACCGATACTCATGAGCGTCACCCGCCAACGCTCGCGCTCCTCGCGTAAGGCCGCGGTGCGCGCAAGCACCAAGTTCTCCAAGCCGGCGTTTAAGCGGTCGAGGGAAAAGGCGTGTTTCTGGGCCTGCTGCATGGCATAGACGGCCGCCGCGGCAAAGAGCGCCAAAAGAAAGCCGCTCGCAAGCACAATGGCCGGCAAGCCGACATCGATCTTTTTAACGAAACGCGAGCCAGGGCTCACGGCCATCGTCAAGACTTGCCCAAGGAAATGCACATGCCCGACATGACGGTAACGGGGGTCTCCGGGGCGCCCGCGCGCAAAAAACTCTTGATGATGGATCATCACCGTGACATGAAAGCCCTGCCAAAGATTCGTGACGACCTGAGAAAAAAATCCGCTCGTATCAAATATGCCGGCCAGATAACCCTGGAAACCATGAGCGCTCTCTATGGGTGCCGCGACCACAAAACCCTGCCCCCCCTTAAATAAAGGTATGAGCGAGGTCATTACCACGCGTCCGGTCGCGCGCGCGCGACGCAGAGCCAAGGCGCGCTGAGGGTCGCTATTTAAAAACCGGCCAGTCACTCCCCCGCTCCCCACGGCCGGCACCCGCCATTGAACCTGCGACGACGGCGCCACGGCAATCACGGCCTGGAGGCCCGGGACTTCCTTTAAGAGTAAAGAGGCCTCGCTTTTGGCCTGGGCCTTCGGCGGCATACCGAACTTTCCCCAACGTGCGGCGGTACGGGCGATCGCAAGCGGCCTATGCGTCTGCTCGCGCATCTGATCTGCTACCCCCTGCCATACCGCTTGGGTGTTACGCTGCAACTCATCTTGCTCGTAGGTATTCAAAGCCGCCGCTAATACAACCGCCATGGTCAATAAAACAGTAGCGGTCAGAAACGCGAGACCAAAACGCCGCGCGCGCATCTCCGCCCAGCCTCGACTGAGCGCGGCGACACCCAGCACAAAAAAAGCAAAGGATCCCGGAAAGGAAACGGCGTGGAGACTGCGCCATATAGGCCACAGCGGGGCAAGCTGCCCCACAAGACCGGCGGCACCAAAAGCCATGAGCAGAGCGCCCGTGGAGGGCCCGATGGCGCGAGCGCGCCTTAATGCGGCAAACGCTGTGGCCAGACTGGCTACGGCGAACATCAAGACACTAAGGGGCGCTAGCCGAACGACCCTATGGGCAAAAAACGGAGGCCTATTCCAAAACAAGGGGTGATTCACCCCGAGATCCACGCCGATCAAAAAACTCACTCCGGCCGCCATGCTGAAAAAAATCACAGGCAAGACACACAACAAGGCCAACCCGAAGTACCGTCGGTGCAAAAAGATCGCACTCACGCCGATTAGGATAAGAGCGATAGCGGCATTAAAGGGCATGGGCGCGAGATGATGATCCCACTGCACCCAAAAAGGGTGCATGGTAAGCCAGCCCAGGAGGGCCCCGCCCCCCACCAGGATGACGACAATCGCCGCCCCAAGCGAAATACGCGAGTATAAAAACGAATGAATGTGGGCTCTAGACACGAACGATTCAATGGTCCTGGGAGGTTGAGGCAAACCCGGCTATGCTACCTTAGGCTAGGTGGCGCAAGAAGCGACCTTCATACGGCAACTCCTCCGCGCCAAGGGGCCATAGAAAGCAAGCGGGAAATAAAGCCTTTAGACGATTATGCGACACACGCAGACCCGATGCGAACCCTTGGCTCATCCATGGTTGAGTCAAGCGCTGCATCATCGACGAGATACCACATCAATCAATCCATTGATCAAGAAAACGCCGCCTTAAATCCCCATCAACAACATAAGAGACATACATGAGCCATCGCCAAGGGCCTGCGAAGGAGCGCTGCGGCCGCATGACGCCGCGGCACGACGAAGACCGTTCCTTGAAGGTTAGCCTTCCGTCCAGATTAGCACGAGAGGTCTTGGTTCTTAAACCGCCATTTCTGGTAGCCAAACCCTCCTACGGAACGGCGCGCGCCCAAACCGCGCGCCGCTCATGAAGCGCCCGCACAGAAACCTTTACCATCTCAAGCGTTAAGCTCGAGATTAAATGCGCCCTTACCGGAACATCGACCACGGCCTTACAATCACGCGCCCTTAGGTCTTTGCGTGCCGCGCCGATGCCGCCGCAAGGACCGTCGTGAGCCACTGGTTACTTAAGCGTTCCGAGAGGCGATTCTGGCTCTGACGCGCCGCCAGATGATCGATATCGACCCAAGCGAGTGGCTGATCCTGTTCTGCGCAAGAAAAGACGGCGCGCGTGCGCAGACCCGTGGCCGGATCGATCTGCCACTGGAGACACTGCGCGCACACGCCCTTCATCATGCATTGCATGGGGCTCCCGACCGTCGCAATCGCCTTGACATCCGGCTTAAAGATCGGTTTCAAGACCCCCTTCAAAGCGCCCTGAAACGCTTTGAGAAGACCCGTCGAACCCATAACCAGAATGCGATCGACCGCAGACAAAGGGAGGGCTTGCGCCCCCAGATCCAGACGCCCTTCGGCATACTGACAGAGCAAGGCCACCATATCGGTCGCCTCGACGGCGCAATCTTCCGGACGCCGCGCCACAATCCGCGGGCCTTGCGCGGTACACCATATGATCTGGTCGGCGGCCTGCTCGAGCCCCTCTTGATTATCGAGTTCAGAGGCTTTAGCAAAGGCTGCCACATAGATCACGCGATTCCCTGCGGCACGTAGCGCAGGCCCAATATCGAGCATGACCGCAGCGCCCCAGCGGCCAGCCACGATCAAGATCGTCTGCCCCGTCGGAATGTCGGTCGGTGCCCCGGTCGGGCCCATAAGGATCAGGGGATCCCCGGCCTGGAGCAGGCCCACGACCCGCGCGCTCGCACCCCACTGCAACACCATGAGGCGCACGCGATCCTCTTCTACGCCGGTCCCGCTGACCGTCATAACCGGCACCTGCAGACGCGTAGAGGCCATAAGTGGACTACGCGACTCAAAAGTCTGAAGTCGAAAGAACTGGCCAGGCCGAAAGTTTTTCGCCGCCATGGGCGCCTTTACCCAAATCTCGGCCACTGCCGGATTCGTCTTATTGATCGCTACAACGCGCGGCTCCAGAAGCTCGCCCATGCGGTCTAAAAATACCGCACCCGATCCGAAACCCTCACGGGTAGGACTCGCCGCCAAAAGCGCCATGATCTGCGGGAACGCGCTCTTGCTCGAAGCCACGGCCTTTACCACACTCCCGTGGAAGGCCGCGTGCGTGTCGCCCAAGAAGCTCACGCGATAACTGTCCTTTTGATAGGAAGTGAAAGGCCCCGTCTCAGGCGCCTTGCAATGCGGCGCGACCTGCACCGCCTGCAAGTGCCCGCCATGCGCCACATGACCCTCAAAGTGATTCCCGTCGAGCACAAAGGTCCCCGGATACTCTCTCTCATAAATGGTGTTGGGAACCGTGCCCGCGGCGATCAGAACCGCACGTGCAGGGAGACGGACTTCTTCGTCGCTCGCCGCCCACCGCCCCTCGACTTCCCGCATCTGCCGCAGAACCAAGGTCTGCACATGCCCGTATTGATCGAGGTCTGCCCGTAGCGGATCTAGGCCTTCCGCATAATACAGGCCTTCCTGTAGGGCCTTTGTGAGCTCCTCATGATTGCGCGTATAAGCGGGAGAATTGTTCATGCCTTTGCGGTAAGCCAAGGTGACCCCGCCCCAAGAGCGCAGGAGCGGAATGAAATTGGGGGCATCCCCGGCCTTGGCCGCGCGCTCGCGCTCGGCACGCACGGCGCGACCATGCGCGAGAAACTCCTCCAAGATCGCCTCGTCCTCGACAGACAAACCCGCGCGAATGGATTCCGACCCGGAATGCTCTACCATGATCTCGTAGCGATCCAGGATCTTGCTGACCTGCTTAATATAATAAGTCTGGACTTCGGTTGCGGTATCAACGGCCGTAAGCCCGCCTCCGATGACAACCGCCGGCAATCGCACCTGGAGATTCGCGAGGCTTGAATCCTTACCCGCGCCCGTCAACTGAAGGGCCATCAGAAAATCGCTCGCCTGACGCATGCCGCGGGCCAAACTATTGGTCATGGGTACGACACGCGGCAAACCGGCCCCTGTGGCGATACATACATGATCAAAGCCCAATTCCCAGGCATCGTCTAACGTCAATGTGCCCCCGAACCGAACCCCTCCGGTAATACGAAGTTGCGACCGCCTAGCGAGGCTCAAATAGATCAGCTTCAGGAAGTTCTTATCCCAGCGTACGGTAATGCCGTATTCGGCGACCCCCCCAAAACCCATGAGAATCCGTTCATCAAGATCCTCTTTGAGCGAAGTCCATGAATAAACGGGCTCGGCCAATATCGCCTCGGGCAAGGGTTCGATCTTAAGCCCGTCGATACCCAATACCGTGCAACCCCCGCGACTCAAATAATGCGCCATCGTAAATCCGGCCGGACCCATACCGACAACCAATACCCGTCGCCCATTGTCCTGGCGCGGCAGATAGTCATGCGGCGACAAGGGGTTCCAACGCAACAGGAGGTCATAAATCTCAACGCCCCACGGGAGGTCCAACACATCGGTCAGGACGCGCGTCTCAATCTCGGGGATATTCACGGGGTCCTGCTTTTGGTAAATGCAGGCCTTCATGCAATCGTTACAGATACGATGTCCCGTGGTCGGTACCAGGGGATTATCGAGCATCACCATGGCCAACGCGGCGATGTTGAGTCCATCGCGCCGTAGGAGGTGCATTTCCGAAATCCTCTCCTCCAAGGGACAACCCGTCAGCGTCACTCCTAAAGGGTCGACCTTAAGGCCTAGATCCGGAACGCCTTTCTTCTCGGGGAAGCCCTTGGAGCAAAAATCGCCATCGTGATCATGGCAATAGAGGCAATAATGAGTCTCGCTTTGGATATGACGCGCATCCATGCGGTGATCGGTAAGATGAAACCCGTCCCGGCGCCGGAAACCGTCAGTCGGCCCTTCGGCCATCTCCATGCCATAACGCTCGATACGTTCTATGGGAACCAGATGGGTGTGGTCCACGCGTTCGGGTAACCGAAAACTCGACCACTCCGCGAATTGGGAACGAATCTTGCCATCGTTCAAGACCATGGCGCACCACTGGGTCAGCCTCTCGATCTCGGCTCCATAACGCGCCTCATCGCCAAGCCACTCCTCGCCAAGACGCGCGATGGCCCATTCACGGTCTACGAACGGCCAGCCATGCCGACCCACCTCGCCTTCCAGCCACAAACTCAGATCCGCGAAGCTCTGCGGGAAATCGCCTCGATAACGACGAGCCCGGCGCTGCACAAACTGCTTTTTGAACAGCATGACCCCGTCGTGACTCAGTGTCGCGCCCTGAAGCGCGCTCACCGCCTCATTGATCTGGAAGAGCTCCGCGACAAAGGCCTCGATATGGGGGGCGATCGCCAACAGAAACGTGCTATGCAAGATAGCGGTCAAAGGCATGACACCATTCCGAAACTGGCGCAATTGCCCGGCTAATTCGGCGTCACGCGCCGTGAGGTGCCCAAGGAATTCCTCGTCTAGGCGCACTAGGCCATGGAAAGAAAACAGCTCGTCATAACGCCACGACCGCGCAAGCGTGAGATAAGGCCGCTCAGGTGCGGCGTGGGAAATCCCTTGTTTTGTATCATCAATAGACATGCTTCGGCCCCAGATAGCTATACGACACACAATGTATATTCTTGTAAATCGGAGTATTGATCCTTATCGCTGCACCCTTGCGCTCATCTTGTAATCGACGTAACCCTCACTTCCGTGAAATCGGCCCTACCCGCTTTGAGGACCAAGCCCCCTAAAGATAACCCGAAACCAGGGCGCGCGTCACAAAGACGCCACAAGAGGAACCACGAAGCGGGGTCGCCACACCCCACACCGTCTGCGGACTTTATCCTAGCCCGAGACTATGGCGCGGATCGGACGTGCGCCGAACGGAATCAAAAAGCGGCGATCGGAGACCATTCCCGCACACCCCTCATCACAAAATAAAACCACGGACCTCGTGGCGACACGCCCGCTGGCTCCTTTATAGAAAATGAGCCTATCAAAATAAGCATATCTTATGAGGAGTGGGGCGGTTCCATACCACCGATACGGGCGTCCTGGGCCCAATCTTACGCGATCACAGGATAGCCGCACCCGTGGATCGCGCACATACCCCCATCCGGTCTTCGCGAGCGCGAGGCCGAATGGGGGGACGCCTTCACCACCAGGCGCGAGGCAACACCGCCCCCTGGCGATGAAAGTACGCCATTCCGTGCCCCTTTCTATTAGCCCATACCATGAACAATACGTGCGCGTCTCTGACTTAAGTCAAAACACCGATAGATGCACCCCTTTAGGATAGGCCCGCTTGAGCCGGACGCCGTTGTCCAACGCGCGCATATGAGGAGGCGCTTGGATGCGAAACCCCAAACGGGGCGGGCGCACAATTAAGAATAATTCGCCTTCGGGGGCGCAGGCACCAACACCACCAACGTCCATGAGGCCTTTGTCGATATGCCAATGAACACATCGCGACCAAGGGAATGGCTTGCCATCCTTTCCCTTTTACCACTGATACTTCTGGGGGGCTGCGCACGCAGCCACGGCGGGGACGAATTTTGGATACTCGATCCAAAAGGGATCATATCCGCAACCCAGGACCATTACCTGACCCTAGATGTCCTCATCATGCTCCTCATTATCGTGCCGACCGGATTTTTCATCGTCTGGGCGATGCGCCATTATCGCAAAGATGGTGGTCGGGGCCGCTACGATTCACGATGGGATCACTCGAACGCCATTGAGGCGTTCGTCTGGGGCATCCCGATTCTCACAGTCGGGATCCTGTCCTATTACTCCATCAAAGCGATTTATGCGGTAAACCCTTACCATCCCACGATCATCACCACCACCACAAAGCCGCTCGATATCAATGTCATCTCCACCGACTGGCAATGGGTCTTCGTGTACCCGAAACAGCATATCGCCACCGTAGGCCGCCTCGTCATCCCCAAAGGGGTCCCTGTGCGCTTCCGATTGACGTCGGCGACCGTGGTCAATGACTTCGACATACCGCAACTCGTCGGAATGATCGACGTCATGCCGGGTATGCGTGTACGCCAAGAACTCGTGGCCCAGAAGGTCGGAGTTTACGAAGGATTTTCCGCCAATTACAGCGGGGCGGGCTTTTCGTGGATGAATTTTGAGACCAAGGCCATCCCGCAGGACGCATTCCGCGCATGGGTCGCGAAGGTCCAGGGCGCGCCCCGGCATCTGACCTACGCGGTTTTCGACCAGATCGCGCAACCCACGATCAACGTAAGCGGCCACGTCACCTACTTCTCGAACGTGCAAGCCGGGCTATTTCGGCATGTCGTAGCGGAGACCATGGCGGGCAAAACCTATCCAACGCCTATGGCCATGACCGAGAACATGACGGGCTATCTCCGAACCCAAGCCCTGCGCGGCACACACAAACACGATTAAAGCGAGGAACCGTTCATGCTGGTGCATATCGATGGGCCATGGAGCCCACTGTTCGGCAGGTTGGCGCTCAGCGCGATACCTTACAATAACCCTATCCTTCTCGGGACATTTGCATTCGCGACACTGCTTGCCATCGTCCTGGTAGGGCTTACCACATACCTCGGTCTGTGGCGCACCGTGTGGCGCGACTGGATCACCTCGGTTGACCACAAGAAGATCGGTATCATGTACATCTTGATTGGTCTCGTCATGCTGTTTCGTGGCTTCGTAGACGCGATCATGATGCGCACACAGCAGGCCTTGGCGGCCGGACCGCATTCGCCAGGCTATCTAGACTCGCTCCATGGCTACCTTACCCCCTACCATTTCGATCAGATCTACACGGCCCATGGGACTATCATGATCCTATTCGCCGCGACCCCGCTTCTGGTCGGGATCATGAATATCCTGATCCCCTTACAGATCGGCGCCCGCGATATGGCCTACCCTTATCTGAACGCGGTGTCTCTATGGCTTACCGCCGCAGGCGCGGCGCTCGTCATGGCGTCATTATTCATCGGGGATTTCGCCCACGCGGGCTGGTTTGGGATCGTTCCGGTCATGGAACTCCCTTATAGCCCGGGGGTCGGGGTCGATTATTGGATGTGGGCGTTCCAGCTGAGCAGTATCGGCACGACCCTGGGAGGCATCAATCTCCTGGCCACCATCGTGAAGATGCGCGCCCCCGGCATGACCTGGGGGCGGCTCCCGATCTTTACATGGGCCTCTTTAAGCGCCAATCTCATCAGCCTTTCCACCTTCCCCGTACTGACCGTATCACTGGCGCTGCTCGCCCTGGATCGCTATTTCGGCATGCACTTCTATACCGCGGGCCTGGGCGGAAACCTGATGCTCTATAACGATCTCTTCTGGATATGGGGCCATCCGGAGGTGTATTTCGTGATTTTGCCCGCGTTTGGCATGATCTCGGAGATCATCCCGACCTTTTCCGAGAAGCCACTGTTTGGGTACATGGGCATGGTCTTGGCGTCCTTAGGGATCGCCGGGGTGTCGTGGGGCGTGTGGCTCCATCACTTCTTCACGATGGCGGCCGTCCCTGCGGTAAACGCATTCTTTAGCGTCACGACCATGGCGGTCGGCATTCCGACCGGCGTCAAGGTCTTCAACTGGGCGTTTACGATGTTCCGCGGACGCCTGCGCTTCGAGTTGCCTATGATGTGGGCCTCGGCCGCCCTCTTCTTCCTGCTCATAGGCGGACTCACGGGCATGATGAACGCGTTTGTGACCAACGATTACATGATCCATAACAGCGTCTACGTGGTCGCACACTTCCATATGATGTTGCTCCTGATCGTTTACGCCATCTTCGGGGGCGTCAACTATTGGTTCCCCAAGGTATTCGGGTTCCGCTTGGAACAGAAATTCGGGAAGTGGTTCTTCTGGCTATTTACCGCAGGCACCGCGGTCGTCTTCATCCCCATGTTCACACTGGGCTTCATGGGCATGACCCGGCGTCTCGATTACATCCCGTTCCCGCAGTGGGGTCCGCTCCTCGACGTCGAGGTCTTGGGGATCGTGATCTACGTCCTGTCGGCAGTGTTCCTGGTGGCCCAGCTTTATGTGAGCTACCGCGACCGGGCCACCCTACGCGCGGGTCTCGATGCCTGGAATACGTCGCGTAGTCTCGAATGGATGACGCATTCACCCGTGCCCTTCTACAACTTCGCGGTCACGCCGCAGGTGCACGCACGCGACGAGCGGGCCTGGCGTGTGGAACAAGGCACCGACGGCCTGCGCCCGGAGCGCTACGAGGATATCCATATGCCTCGCAACACCTCGATACCGCTATGGTTAGGTTTACTGTCCTTTGGACTCGCCTTCGGTCTCGTCTGGCGGATCTGGTGGCTTTCTGAGGCCTGTACGGCGGCCATTACCGCGCTCATCATCATACGTTCGTTTGATCGCCATACGGATTACACGATCCCGGCGAAGGATGTCGAACGTATGGAGCGCGCCATCCATGATGTCCCGAGCGGAAAGTCTGTCGCGGGCGGTGGCGTCGGGGGTGTGCCGGCGTTCCAGGAGGGGCTGTGAATAAGGTCCCTGGGTGGTCTTATGTAAAACAGCCCGGCGCCTGGCGATTAGGGTGCGGTGGCCACGATCTTTGGAACCACGACTATATATTACGAGAGGACAAACGATGAGTGCGGCGACAACCAAGACGCTGGATGTCAAAAAAAGTCCGATGTGGTCATCCGGCCACGGACACGATGTGATCGCGACAAGGACCTTGGGGTTCTGGCTGTATATGCTCAGCGACGCCATGATGTTCACCGCGCTGTTCGCAGCCTATGTGGTCCTCGGACACACGATCAATGCCGCAGGCGGCCCTTGGTCTACGGCGGTCGCCCACCCGAGCGTCGCCTTCCGGGAGACCGTGTGGCTTTTTTCGAGTGTGTTGGCGTATGGACTCGCGATGATCGCCCTGAAGAAAGGTCATCGCGGCGGCGTGATGTTGGGGATCGCCGCCGCGATCCTCATCGCGTTCGGGTTTCTGGGCGCCGACCTCCATGAGGTCGCAGACCTTTTGCGGATGGGCGCGACACCCGAGCGCAGTGGGTTTCTATCGGCCTTCTTCACGCTCGTGTTCTACCACGGCCTCCACGTCATAGTGGGGATCGCCTGGATGCTCGTCATGCTAGTCCAGGTCGCCTCGCTCGGGCTGACCGAAAACGTGGTCTACCGCCTCCTGAACCTGCGGCTCTTTTGGCACTTCCAGGCCGTGATGTGGGTCTTCATGTTCACCTTCCTCTATCTACGAGGCGCCATCGTATGACGCATAGCACCGACAATGCATGGAACCACCCCGAGGCCCAGCTCGCAAGCGGGCGTTACATCGTCGCCTATATCGTGGGGCTCGCCTTGATGGGGCTCTCATTTGGGCTAGTCGAGAAACATGCCTTTACGCCCTTGGGTCTCGGCATCGCGATCTCGGCGATCGGCGCGCTCGCAGCGATCGTCCAATGCGTCCTGCTCCTTCACATGAACCTCTCGGAGACGCAGATCTGGCACACGGTAGCGCTGGTCTTGTTTATCCCGCTGTTCGTGCTCGCCATAGGACTGACCGCGTGGATGTTTCATGGCCTCTACCGGCGCACCATGATGATGCCCGTGCCGCACGCGAGCTCGACTGCGCCTACCGTGGCAAAATCCGGCGCATAAGTCTTGCGCATGCGAGCTTAAAGCCTCGGCGTCCCAGTCACGGCCGGCACAAAGGCGCGCAAAAAGGGGCCTCCCCGCCCCCCGCCTACAAGCCGTGATCGCAGGGGGAACATTGAGCTTGGTATCACGCAAGGGCGTGATACTCGCAGTCCTAACACGCCATAGGTCGCACAGACTTCAACGCGACCTATGGCGTATCCGCATATAATGGTATGAAAGCGGTGTGTCCTTCGTCCGCACAGCATCACCCACAAAACGATTCTAGCGTCTGCCGGACATCGCCATGACAACCCTGCTTGCGCCCCGCGCGCACCCTGAACCGGCCTGCGTCGATTACGAAGGAAAAAAACCCAGAGCCACCGCGATCTTTGACCACCCAAAGCCGTTAATATGGCGCTTGACCCTTAAAGACCCCATGATGGATCGTTATGGACAGCAAGATACTCAGGTTGCTTGAAGTCAGACTGCCTCTTCATCATGACGAAGACGACATCAGGGCGGCCATCGCCCGCATATTGGGCACGACAAGCGACCACATCCTCGCCTGGACCGTGGCTCGTCGCGGCTATGACGCCCGCAAAAGAGCGGATATCGCACTCGTTTATACCCTGGACGTGATAACCAAGAATCCCGACCCCCTCTTAAAGCGCCACCACAAAAATCCACACGTCATCATAAAGCCCGAGACGGCTTACAAGGCGCCGGTGCAGGCCCAAAGCCCCCCGCTTCTACGCCCGCTCGTGATCGGATTTGGTCCGGCCGGTCTCTTTGCCGGCCTTGCGCTCGCGCAAATGGGTTTTTGCCCTATCATCCTAGAACGCGGCAAAAAGGTGCGTGAACGCACCCAGGATACCTTTGCGCTGTGGCGCCAACGGATCCTAAACCCCGAGTCCAATGCCCAATTTGGCGAAGGCGGCGCCGGAACCTTCTCGGACGGCAAGCTCCATAGCCAAATCAGCGACCCCCACCATTACGGCCGCAAGGTGTTGGAGGAGTTTGTCCAAGCGGGCGCGCCCGAAGAAATCCTTTATGTCAGCAAGCCCCATATCGGGACGTTTCGCCTGGTAGGTGTCATCGAGAAAATGCGCGCCACGATAGAGGCGCTCGGGGGAGAGGTGCGCTTTCAGAGCCGCGTGATCGACATCGAACGCGATCAAGGCGCTATCCGCGGCGTGGTCCTAGCGGACGGGTCCGCCCTTCCGGCGACCCATGTCATCCTGGCCATCGGCCATAGTGCGCGCGATACCTTTGAAATGCTCTCGAAGCGAGGCGTGTTTCTCGAACCCAAGCCATTTGCCGTGGGCTTTCGCATCGAGCACCCCCAATCCCTCATCGACCATTGCCGCTTCGGGAAAGAGGCCGGTCACCCCCTTCTGGGTGCGGCGGATTATAAACTCACCCATCGCGCCACTAACGGTCGCTCGGTATACAGTTTTTGCATGTGCCCAGGCGGCACCGTCGTAGCCGCCACATCCGAACCAGGGCATGTCGTGACCAATGGTATGAGCCAATATTCGCGTAACGAACGCAACGCCAATAGCGCGCTCGTCGTGGGCGTCACGCCCGCCGACTTTCCCCAGCACGCGCTCGCCGGAATCGCCTTTCAGCGTCGGCTCGAAGCACAAGCCTTCGACCTCGGAGGCGGCACCTACGAGGCCCCCGCCCAACGTCTCGCAGACTTTCTCGCAGGCCGCCCCAGCACGGGACCGGGCGCCGTCTTACCCTCATACCAACCCGGGGTCCGCTTCGGCGACTTAAGTTACGCCCTCCCGGATTATGCGATCAGCGCTTTACGCGAGGCACTTCCTGTTTTTGGCAAAAAGATCAAGGAATTCACGCTCGCCGACGCCGTGCTTACGGGTGTCGAGACACGCACCTCCGCACCTATACGCATAACGCGCCAAGACGATTACCAAAGCCGCAACACGCGCGGGCTCTACCCAACAGGGGAGGGGGCCGGTTACGCAGGCGGCATCCTTTCGGCGGCGGTAGACGGGATCAAGGTCGCGGAGGCCGTCGCGCGATCCCTGACATCAACCCCCGGTACGCAAGGCCCCCAAAACCCCTAGCTGTGCGAAAGCGCGGGTCTCTTGAGACACCAAAGCCGTCACAAGCGCCCCACGGAACGGTCTTTCCATGCGCGGAGGCTCCACCCGCCACACCTATAGCCGCGACTCAAACGTCAACGTGCGCCCCCCATGACCATCCGGCGCACCGATATTCTGCACAAGCCCTGCCAAACGCGCGCCGCGGCCCGACACGTCTCCCGTAAACGAGAATATCTCCGTTGTCATAAAGAACCGGCCGTGACCTGTTAGCCAAAGCGGCCCTTTTTGGGTCTTTACGTGATACGAAATCACCGCGCCCCTTAACGTAAATAGCGCGGAATAACTTCCAAGCGGGCTTACCGGCGCACTCACGATGGCCGCATCCCTCCATGACAACACCCCGCTCCCCTGGGAATGCGGGCCCCACAACAGACCCTTGGCCTTGACAGATAGCCGACCTGACGGCCCAAAGTTCCGTGCGGCTGTTAGGAAGGAGGCGAGGGTCGCGGCCGGCATGCTCGCATCGACATCGGAAAACTGCACGGTGTGAGCACCAAACGCCACGCCCATACGCCCCTTGAGCGGCCCTTGCAAGGAAAGCGCGTAGCCCCATCGTCCCGAAAAGAGCGGCGCTATCGAAAAATCAAACCGCACACGACTCAGCTCTTGCGCTTGCCCTGATTGCATCGAAAGAAGCGCGAGATGACCAGACCACACCGACCCGGACATATCCGCTAGACGGAGCGACTGTGGAAGATTGCCCTTTATATAGGGCAATAGGAATCGCGCCGGCACAAAAACCAGCAAAAACACGAAGTAAACAAAAACCCCCAACAACCCGTACTTTACGCGTACGCTCATGGGCGCGTAGCCAAAGTCACAGACCCGCTCACCACCCCGACGCCCGCCGGCGTCATTTCGACACGCGACGCTACAACACCCTGCGGACCCAATCCCGCAATGAACCGGGCCAAGGCGTTAAACGGCACCTCGCTGAACACGGCGATGGCCTTATGCGAACCGCGTGGCGACAGCTGACTCAAACTTCCACTGATGCCGGCGAGCTGCGCCTTTTGTTCAATGAAACTCAAAAGGCTCGTACCGGTAGGCGCATGACCTTGATGGGCTTGCAACGACCGAGCCTCAATCGCCTGCTCGCGCATCAAGGCGAATTCCGCACGCTTCTTTGGCAGGACGCGTTCATAATGGGCGACGCGCGCAGCCAAGGGCGCCCACACCGCGCCATAAAAGAGAAGCGGCGCGACTACGAGCGCAATGAGAAAGATCAGACGCCGCTCCTGTTCGGTGCGCGCAAGCCAAATAGACTTCAGATCGACCCATACCGTACGCAGACTCTTCATGGTGATACCCTCGTCATCACAACATCCGCCTGGACACCCCCATGGTGACTTATGACGTGGGTCACATGGACACGCAGACCCGCTTGCGCCAAACGCCCGTTAAGCGCCGTCAAGGCGTTAAAATCGCCCACACGAACGGCGCAGCGCAGCGTCCCATCGTGATAATCGATGCGCGTCAACGCCCCATGGGGAAGACTTGCAAGCGCGGGGCTTGCAAGCGTCAATATCGACAAGAAGCTCTCGCGACCGCCGCCGCCGTGTCCGGCAAGCCTCGCTACGCCCCGACGCATCTGGGCGGCCGGGTCGAGCACCGGCGCATTAGGAAAGGTTTTGGTAAAGAGCGCGGTCATATGCGCCTCTACCCGAGACTCCTGACGCGCTAAACTGACCCATCGGAACAAGGTGTATGTAAATCCCAACACAAGCGCGGCTGCGATGACGATCAAAGTCGGGCGCAGCGCGCGAAACGCGGCCACTCCCGTGGCACTCACCGCGCCGCCCGTATCCCCTAAACGAAAAGGGGGCGCCTCGCCCTCCCCGATAGCCCGCCGGTCCCGGGTCACCTCGCAAGCAAGCGTATCGGAAAGCATCTGACGCACCCCATCGTCGCCGCCAAAGAGTATTATGGAGTCAGGCGCCGCCCCTTGCGCACGCGCCTCGTCTAACGCCTGCAAAAAAGCCGCTGGAGGATAGGCGGGCTGGCCGGCCGCCCCAAAGCCGCTATAAATCCCCGTGCGCACCGCCCATTGCCCCTCCGCGAACCGGCAAGACCACGTCTTTGGATGCCAAGGAAGGGCTAGGGTCACGGGACAAAAACTCACGCTCAACCGCTCTTTATCCATAGCGGCGCGCCACGCCGCCAAACGCTCCTTCGCGGTGACCGCGACAAAAATTCCCAGATCGGTCTCACGATACGAAAAGGCAAGGACCTCAGGCTCCATCAGCAACTGATCTTCAAGAAGATAAGGAAGTGCCTGAGCGAGCTTCCCACGACCTCGTCCCGGCCACTGGGCTACCGTAAGCAGGGTCTCAATCGCCGGCGTCCAAGCGCGAAGGGACGAACGCCGGGCGTCGGCCGGAAGTTCGCTTAATAGCCCGCGCCCCGCCTCTCCCTCCGGGCTTCGCCACTCCACGCTCTGGGTCTCGGGAAAATCCGGCGGTAAAAAGAGGTGCCAAGGAAGCGTGCCGGGGGCTCGCAACCACGCCTTTAACCGATCTCGCCACTCCCCGGCCCTACGACGCAAGGCCGGACCTTGTCGTGCGCCTACGCGCATAATGGCCCTTAAGAGGGTTTCTGTTTGGAGTGGTTGTGCTGCCATAAGGCCTCCTGCCAAAGAATAACGGTCTTCTGACCGCGAACGGCCCGATACAAAAGCGCCCGCCTCCGCTCGACCAAACCGCCAAAACGTGCCGTCACATGGGCCAGGAAATAATGGGTCTGTACGGCAATGGGGTAAGCCGGTAGCACGCCGTGCGGTAACGCCGCCTGAAACGCCGCCTCACTTGTAAAAGGCGTCTGAAGCACTAAGGCCCCCAAGGTATCCGCCTGCTTGGTCGTGAGGCCCGGACAAAGAGCCACCAAAACGAGGGCCGGTGCGGTATTCACGTTGATCGGCGTCACCAGAGGCAAGGCCGTTATATAGGGACGCAGATCATGCACGATCTTGCGGGTAAAGCCTGCCACCAAACGCAACTCGCTCACCCCGCTTAAAGGCTGACGCGCCGCGCGGTAAGGTGTAGGCCTGCCCAAATAAATCGCGTCTAACCCAGCCCCCGGGGATCCAGGCGGCATCTCAAAGGCCACAACCGCCTGCGCCAAGGACGGATCTAAACCCACCCGCTGCAAAAGCCTCGTAAAAACCGCCACCGCGTTGGGATTCGACTGCCCCGCCACCACGAGATCATTGACGTTAAATCGCCCCTGCGGATCCAGGAGTCTCGCATGCACCACACCGCCTGCGACCGGAAATCTCGGCAGCGGTTGCGCCCATTGCTGGGTTAGGCTGTCGATCTGATCGTGGCCGCCTTCACGTGTCACCTCCACTGCCGCCAACTTAAACGCCCCGTCCAGCGCTGCTTGCGCTTGCGAGAGACTCCGAATGTTGCCGCTCTCTTTAAACCACACCGATTCCCCGCGCATGAGCGTCGCGGCAATGATCGCCGTTAAAGCGACCACTAAAAGCGCGACAATCAAGGCCAATCCCCGTTCGCGCCTCATCGCCCCACCGCAAAAAGCCAGCGAATGTGCCGCCCGCCCTTTAAGGTCACCACCACCTTCACGACCGCAGGATCCGCCGCGGGCTGGCCGGCAAGCGGCCATGTCCGAACGTAAAGTCCGTTCTGAGCCAACAACTTCACCCGAAAACTGCGCACGCCGTTCATGAGCACCTCACGCGCCCTGTGCTCGCCCGGCGCCCTATCAAGCACGTCCCAACGTTGCCACACCAACTGACCATGCATCACCGTATAATCCACGCGCCTCAAATTACTGAGAGGCGATGGACTCAAGGGCGGCGTCCCGCTCGTTGTAAAATTAAGCCTCACCTCGCGACCGGTCCTTCTCACCATGAAGGCCGGCACCAAGGTCCCTGCGCCATCACGCACCGGTCGGCCGCGGGCTTGCGCCAAATCGCGTGCGAGCCGGTAATAACAAAGGCCCCGCTCCTCCCACCGGACCCGCACCACTTTAAGCTGCGTACGGATTTCCATGGCACGATCAAGTCCGGTATAGGCAATCGCCCCGACAATCGCAAAAATCGCGATCGCCACAAGCATCTCGAGCAACGTAAATCCCCGGTCATCGGTCATGGCTTTCGCACAAAACCTACGAGACGCATCAAAATATGTTCGTGGCGTGCGCGCCGGACCGTGATCTCCACCCGTCGAATCTCTGGTAAGGCCGTTGCAAGGACCTGCGTCGCTACCCTAAAACGTCGCCCATCTTCACGCGCTCGCGTATGGCGACTCCCCAGACCCGGCCAGTGAATGATGCCTTCGACCCGCGTTAAGCGATTCTCAGCTACCCACAAAGCCATGGTCCGGTTGCGCAGTGCGCCTGTCGTCGTGATCGCATAGGTTAAATTGCGCATGACGGCCGCCAACGCGATGGCAAGAATAAAAAGCGCCACCAACACCTCAAGCAAGGTGAAGCCGCGATAACCCACCTTATCTCGCGCCTTTGATATTCCCATTCCCGTCCCCCTTAAGGAGGAAATGACTACGCGTCGTCACCACCTCGATCCGAAACGCGTGACTCAACCCACTCGACGAAAACACCACCTGAGATTGCCGGCCCAGATCCTTGAGCGCCGCGCCAACAGGCAACTTACGCGGCCTCAATAACGCGCCTCTCGCGGGTACGAAATGGCCGCTATCATCGAGTCTTAAAAAATCATAGCCATGCGCCTGAAAATCCACGCGATACGCATGGCCCGTCACGATCGCCTGTATGCGTGCGGCCTTCAAAAGCGCCATCAAACGCAAACCCTCGTGTTGCGCGGAAACCCCGACGTCGCGACTCAGACGCGGCGCCACCAGGCCTATCATGATGCCGACCAAAACCAGGACTACCAGGATCTCAAAGAGCGTGAACCCGCGCGTCCTTAGAGCTGCCATGACCCGATAACGCCCTTCATACCGTGTGCCTGGCCATTGGGCCCGTAGCTAAAAACATCCACCCGTCCGTGAAGACCTGGATTTAAGTATTGATAGGGGCGGCCCCAAGGATCGACGGGAAGCCTCGGCAAGTATCCGCCACGGCGCCAATCGGTTGCCGCCGGGCCCGACGTGGGCTTCTGTACAAGCGCCTTCAATCCTTGCTGCTGCGTCGGATATTGGCCATTGTCGAGCCGATACAACTTCAAGGCACTTATGATCGACCGGATATCGTTCTTGGCGGCAACGACGCGTGCCTCATTCGGCCGATTCATGATCTTAGGGACAATCACGGCGGCAAGGATGCCGATGATGACCATAACGACCATCACTTCGATAAGGGTAAAACCACGTGCGCGATGAGATGAAGTCATAGGTCTCACTTGATCAGTTGGTTCATATCAAAAATAGGTAAAAGGATAGCCAAGACGATGAATAGGACCATGCCCCCCATAACGAGGATCAATACCGGCTCTATAAGGCTCGTGAGCGCCGTGACAAAACCCTCCAACTCCCGACTCTGCGCCTCGGCCGCGCGCGTGAGCATCGTGTCCAATGACCCGCTCGCCTCGCCACTCCCGATGAGATGGACAACCAAGGGCGGAAAGAGCTTGGCCTTGCCCAGAGCGCGACTGAGCGATCCCCCTTCACGGACCTGCCGTTTGGCGTCCTCTACCGCCATTTGCATGGGGAGATTACTCACCACATGCAAAGCGGTCTCCAGAGCGCTCAAAAGCGGGATACCGGAACTCGTGAGTATCCCAAGCGTACTCGCAAGGCGGGTCGCGTTGAGGCTCCGGATCAGTCGGCCCAAAAGCGGCACGCGTAATAAAAAGCGTTGCCACGCGATACGCCGCTCCCGCTTTCTGATTGCGAAGCGAAAGGCAAAGACTGCCGCAAGAAACCCAAGAGGCCAAAAAATCCCACCCTCTTGGGCGATGTGGCTCATGGCAATAAGGGCGCGCGTCGCCCAAGGAAGCGGCGCGCCGCTCTCGACGAACACTTGGGCTATCTGCGGGACCACATAGACCAAAAGTCCGCCGACCACGGCTACCGCGACGATAGTGACCAGCGCGGGATACAGGAATGCCACCCAGACCTTTTGCGTCAAGGCCTGCCGCTGCTCCGTGTAATCGGCCAATCGCTCCAGAATCAACGGCAGCTTTCCGGACTGTTCGCCGGCCTCGACAAGATGCCGATACAGGGGCGGAAAGGATCCGGGAAACCCGCCCAGCGCCCGCGCCAAAGGCTCGCCTTCTCGCACCTTCGTGCGGACCGCCGCTAGGACCTTACGCGATCTTGCCGATTCACTCTGCTCGGTTAACGCGAGAAGCGACTCCTCGATCGGAAGTCCGGCGCGCACAAGCGTTGCGAACTGCCGCGTTATCAACGTGAGTTCGGATGCCTTAAGCCCCGTCTGCCAACGAAACGCGCGCGGCTCTTGAGGCTCTTTCTCAATCGCCTGAACCCAGACGGGTATAAAGCCCTTTTCCCGCAAAAGACTACGCACCTTCCGCTCGGCATCGCCCTCCATGACCCCTTTTACGGACCGGCCATCGCTATCTAGTGCCTCATACTCGAATGCCGCCATAATTAATCACGCGAGACCCGCAGGACCTCCTCCATACTCGTGCGACCCTCGGCGACGAGTCGCAAGCCGTCGTCATGCAATGTGCGCAAGCCGCGCGCGATGGCGAGTTCACGTAGCTTCGCTTCCGCGACGCGATCGTGGATCAAGCCCTTCAATTCCTCGTCGACGCGCAGCAACTCATAAAGCCCCGTTCGACCCTGATAACCGGTCGAACCACAGGCATGACAACTCTGGCCTACCGCCTGCGCGAGTCCCTGGCAGGTCAGACATAAGGTGCGCACCAACCGCTGCGCCAAGACTCCCAACAAGGTCGACGCCACCAAGAACGGCTCTATACCCATGTCCACAAGCCTCGTCACCGCGCCCACGGCATCATTGGTATGCAAGGTGGCCAACACGAGGTGACCGGTAAGACTCGCCTGTACGGCGATCTGAGCGGTCTCTAGATCGCGAATCTCCCCTATCATCACGATATCCGGGTCTTGACGGAGAATGGCGCGCAAGGCGCGCGCGAAACTCAGCTCAATCCGCGCGTTCACCTGTATCTGCCCTACGCCATCGAGCTCGTACTCGACCGGGTCTTCGACTGTCATGATGTTCGCCACATGGGTATTTAACTCAGTGAGCGCGGAATAAAGGGTGGTCGTCTTGCCGGAACCGGTAGGGCCTGTCACGAGGAAAATACCGTGGGGTTGGGAAATCAGGTCCCGCAGCGCATCCAATGTGTCGGCCGGCATGCCAAGCTTCGCTAAATCCAAACGGCCGGCCTGCTTATCCAACAAGCGCATGACGACCCGTTCCCCGTGAGCTGTTGGGACCGTGGACACGCGGACGTCGATCGGGCGACCGGCAAGCCTCAAGGTAATGCGCCCATCCTGCGGCAGACGCTTTTCCGCGATGTCGAGTCGCGCCATGATTTTGATGCGAGAAACCAAAACCCCGTGCGCGGCCTTTTGCGGTTCTATGACGTCGCGTAGCACCCCGTCTACCCGAAAACGCACTAAGGAGCGCGTCTCAAAGGCTTCGATATGGATATCCGACGCATTTTCGCGTACCGCCTGCGTCAAAAGCGCATTAATAAGCCGAACAACGGGCGCATCCCCTTCACTCTCCAACAAATCCTGAGTCTTGGGCAAATGCTGCGCGAGTTCCGCCAGATCCAGCCTATCGCCCAAATCCCCCATAATCTGTTGGGCCTGCGACATATCACGCGCATACCCCGTGTTGAGCGCCGCGGAAAACACCTCCTCTCCCACGATAGTCAACCGCAAGGGTCTGCGTAATACCCGCTCGAGCTCCGCCAAGACCGACCCGGGCACCGGTCCCCGTTGCCACACCTCGACGTCATCCCCGGCTAGGCCTACGCTCATGACCCCATACCGTTTCGCGAAGTGGTACGGCAGTCGACTCACCCACTCCTTCTCAAAAGGTCGTTCGATCAGCTCAGCCATGCGTCCCACCCGTAACGAGCGATGCTTTATGTATGACCTTTGCAGCGCCATGAGTCGCGGCCGGCTGCCTTAACGGAGGTAACTGCGGCTCCCGATAATTCGGCAATACCAGAGAATGCGAGAAGCGCATAGCGCCTTCAGCGGCTCGCATGAACGCGTAGCGGGAGGCCGTAAAGCCCTCGCTTGCCTGACTGTTGCGCACGATAACGGGCTTTAGAAAAATCATGAGATTGGTCTTCTTCTTCACCCTCTGACGATAGCGAAACAAGTTCCCAATGAACGGTATACGGTCCAGAAGAGGCACGCCCTGCCATGTATTCTCCACGTCGTCATCGATGAGGCCGCCCAACACGATGGTCTTTCCGTTCGCGACGATGACGGTGGTTTCCAATTCGCGCCGGTTGGTAATAAGATCAATCGCCCCCGAGATATTGGGCGCAATACTCGATACATCCTCATAAATCTGCATTTTTATATTGTTGCCCGCCGTGATCTGTGGCTTGATCTTCAAAGTAAGTCCTACGTTTTTTCGCTCCACCGTCTGAAATGGATTGACCGCGCCGCTGCCTAAGGTTCCTCCTGTCGAGTAGCTTCCGGTGACAAACGGAACATTTTGGCCGACCATGATCCTAGCTTCGGTATTATCGAGCGTGAGCAAGTCGGGGGTTGAGAGAACGTTCACCCCCGATACCGATTGAAGCGCCCGCGCCAACGCGGAAAGTCCCACGACCGTCTGGCCGCTCGCCAAAGTCACGGCTCCGCTAATATAGCCAAGCGCCAAGCCCGCTTCGCCCGCAAGGCTCGCGGGAGAGGTCGCCGTCGATACGATACCGGATCCCGTAACCGGGAAGTTTGTGATGCCGGCCACAGCGCCACCGCCTGCCGGAGCCGCGCCGGCCCACTGCACGCCGAGCTCCGCTTCGTCGTTGGTCGTCACTTCCGTAATCAAGGCCCTTACGAATACCTGGGCGCGCCTAATATCAAGCTTCGCGATAACGGCCCGCAGATTGTCGTAGACCGCGTTTGGCGCGTTGATAATAAGGGCATTGATGGAAGGGTCCGCCTGAACCAAGGAAGTCTTTATGGCCTTCGATGACACGCCCCCTTGGGCAGGGGGCCTACCCGGCAAGGCGACCGGAAGCACTGGAATGACGGGGAGGTTGCTTGCTCCTTTCGCCTCCCCTTGCAAAAGTCCGCGAAGGATCTTCGCGAGCTTCTCGGCCCGCGCGTTCCGCAGATAGACTACATGCGTGGTCCCACCGCTCGCGCCTTGCACGTCAAGCTTGTGAACTAGGGTCTCGATAAAACGCAATTTCTTCTTGCTCGCGGTCCGCACAAGCAAACTGTTCGTACGCGCATCCGGCACGACGAAGACGGGGCTATAGTTTCCGGATTGCCCGCCGCCCTCTCCCGGAAGCTGCGCCTCGCCTAACCGTACGAGCAAATTGCCAATATCCAAGGCCGAGGCGTACTGAAGGGGAACAATGGCGACCGGTGCACGAATGCCCGCTTCGATCGTATAGACGACGCGCAAAAGCCTGCGCACGTTGTCCGAATAATCGGTCACGATCAAGGTATTCGTCGGCGCATAGACAGAAACCACCCCGGCGCTCGACATAAGCGGTCGCAAAAGCGGCATGATTTGCGCGGCGACCCCATCCTCTACGGCAATGACCTGGGTGACGAGTTCATCGCCCCCCGCAGGCCACCTCCCGCTTACCGGAGCCGCCTGCCTTGCGTTGGCCTGAGGCACGATCTTAATCACGCCGCCGGGGCCGCGCGCGGCGGTGAAGCCCTGCGCCTTAAGGGCACTCAAAAAGATTTGATAGGCAGCGATCAAGGAGACAGGCGACGCTGACACGATCGTCACCTTACCGTGGACTCGCGGGTCTATTAAGAAATTTTTACCGGTGAGTTCCGCTACCGTACGAATCACGGCGCGAATATGGGCGTTATTAAAATTAAACAGCATGTGGCCGGGCGGAATCTTATGCGACGTACTGACTACCGCAGACCCACTCCCGCCGATAGGCCCTCCGGCTGCCGATGTGCCCAAAACTGGATGGTCGGGCGGCGGCGTCGCGGGCACCATAGGCCCCGCCACGGGATGATTCGCGATAGGCTCTAGCGCCTTAGGTGCCGGCTGCGCGCACGCACGCACCGACCAAAAACAAGTCAACAGTAACGCTGTCGTCCACGAAAAGCCCGAACCCGACCTACCCATAGGTATCCTATCCTTAGACATATCACCTGCATCCTTGCAGACTTATTGGCCTTGCAGTCGATACTCAAAAACCTTTAAATGTCCATTGCGCGCCACGTCCGCGCGAATACTTCCCGCCTTAGCTCCGGCCATATAAGCGCTTATGGCAGAACCCACCGAATTCACCGGCCGACCGTTGATCTCCTCGATAATGTCTCCCGGCCGCAGGCCCAGAATCGAGAGCGCCCGACCCGACGCTTTCTTCACAAGCATCCCGCCTTCACGCCCCGGTGTGAGCCACGATTGCAATTGAGCGCTAGACACCGCGCTTAACCGGGTCATGGCCGACGGATTGATCGCAATCACGTCCGTACCCCGCGGAAACGATCCCTCAGGACTTGCCGCCGTCGGGGCCGACGCGGAAGGTGCCTCCGAAGGGGCCACCATCGCTTGGGGCCCCTGCGGCGGATAAAGTAACAGACTCTCCAGCCGTCCATTTTGACGAACGATCGCTCGATCGGCCGTAACGGCGGCCAAGACTACGCCAGGCGCAATCGAGGCCCCCACCACATAAGGACGAACCCCGCGACCTGCCTGCCCGATCAAGGCTACGCCCGGGTCACCCGCCACAAGACCCGACAAGGTCAACGCTAAATGACTTATGGGGATCGCCGCAAGACTTGGGGAAGTCGGTCGTCCGAAGAGGTGGCTATTAAAGAGCACGGCAAGCGAAACCTTCCGCGGCTGTACCCTATTTACCTCATGCGCCCGCTCCGGGCGAGAAGGCGTCACCACGCCCCAGGTCCAGTGTGCCAGTAAGCCCGCGAACACCGCGACTGCCACCCCGTTGACGATCCCCGCCGTACGCGGCTTCGCCACGCCCACCAGAAACCGTCCACCCATGCTCTGCCAGGACATCCCGCTTATGTTCCCATGTCTCTATTTGCCTAGGCGTATCATACCCCTCGCCCACGCTCATCCATAACCCGGATTACCGAGGGACCGACAGGGGATTATCCGCGCAGACTGAAGGGCTCTCATGTCCATCTTTCGCGCTCGGAACGTAACCTTTCCCGCAGCCATAAACATCAGGCCTACGGGCTCTTCTGTACGCCCCTTAAAGCCAAGCCTTTGCCGCTAAGGACTGCTCGGCCTCGGCCGATACTTCATCTCGAAAGTGAACGAAACGGGAAGAAATCGCAGGACCTGCACGCAAAAGATCTTCGCTGAGCGTATGAGGCTTCTTAAGGGTGGAGAGGCCAAATCCCGTCGCGAAGCGACGAAGGCCATGAAAGGCAACCGAACGATAAGGACGCCGCCCAAGCCATGTGTTAGACCAAAGCGCGGGGGGTGCTGCGTTTGCCGTCAGTACGACTCGATTACCGCCCGCCGCCGCCCCGGTCATTGCGCCGGGCGTGTGCTTCCACAAATCCACCGCCATAACACCACCCACCAACACGACAATCGCAAACGCCCCGAATGCCCATGGCAGCCCGTAACGAGAAGATTGAAGAATACTACTGCCCGGAATCGCCCGCCCCGGACGGACTGACGAATCAGTCTCAGTCGTTTTCATATCTTTCTCCTTATGCTTTTATATTATTGGCCATCGTATAGGACTCTTGAGTCCGCATAAGTCGGACCTAAGTACGATAGCCGCCCGCGCCCCGAATCTAACGCGGTCATCTATTATGCCCGATGAGACCCCTTAGTTCAAGACGACACATGGGAACGAAGCACAAGATGGTATGTAATCGTTATTAAATAACACGATATATTGTGGGTGATACGCGATTCGCTCGCACCATACCACCTTCCCCGGCAGGTCCGGCGCTTTCTCATTTTCTTGGATTTCGGCGCGTCCGGATGACGATTTACGGGCCGGTCGCCTATTTTTCCACATCATAGGAAATATGGGGATTTGTCTTTTTATGAAACCCAAGTAGCTGTGCTGGGATCGCGAAAGACGTTTTAGATAGCACCGTTCCCGAATAGACCCAAGCCCCGGCATGTCACATTGCGCGACCGACACCAGCAGCCCGCCCCGCCACGGGAACCTGTTGTGACTAGCGCCAAGAGCGAGCTTTAAGGCGTTTTGCCCTCACGCACGCGTCGCCACACCGTATTCTTTCCCACCTGGAGAATTTCCGCGGCCTTCACCTGATTGCCCTGCGTACATTCCAAGACATGGGAAAAATAACGCCGCTCAAGCTCTTCCATGCTCACGAGATTCGTCATATGGGCAAAAAGCGAATGACTCTCGACGCAGGCGCCCTTATCCAACAGGATATCGTCGGCATCAAGCACCTCCGTATCGGCCGCCAAAGTCAAACTCCGCTCAATGACATTACGGAGTTCACGGACGTTTCCGGGCCAACCCGCCTGGACCAACATGCGTAGCGCGTCTGACGTGATATGGGGGACCGGACGGCCCGCCTTACTACAATAACGCTCCATAAAGTACGCGGTAAGCTCGGGGATGTCCTCACGACGATTTCGCAAAGGTGGTACGGTAAGGGGGAGCACATTCAGGCGAAAATATAAGTCGTCCCGGAAACTTCCTTCGCGCACCAAGGTCGCAAGATCCCGGTGTGTCGCAGCGATAATGCGTACATCGACCTTGCGCCCGAGATTCGCCCCCACGGGCCGCACCTCTTGCTCTTGAAGCACGCGCAAGAGACGCACCTGTAGCCCCGGGGAAATATCCCCGATCTCGTCTAAGAAAAGGGTGCCGGTATGCGCCTCCTCGAAAAGGCCGCGCCGCGCGCGATCGGCCCCCGTAAACGCGCCCTGGACGTGGCCAAAGAGCTCGCTTTCCAGAAGCTGCTCGGACATAGCGGCGCAATTAACGGCGATAAAGGATCGCCCTTGCCGATTACTGCGATCGTGGATAGCGCGCGCGACAAGTTCCTTCCCGGTACCGCTCTCACCCTGCACCAAGACCGGCAAATCCGAGAGCGCAACTCGATCTAACGAAGAAAAGATACCGGCAAGGCCGCTCTCCTCCCCGATGGCCGCGGCCGTCTTATCGGCGCGCAACCGCGAACGCAAGGTTTGGACCTCGCGCTTCAATTGGCGACGCTCGAGGATGGAGGCGATACGCAAAAGCAGTTCCTGCGTATCGACCGGCTTCATGAGGTAGTCATCCACGCCGACACGCATCGCCTCGACGGCCGAAGGGACGCTCGCATAAGCGGTCACGATCAAGACGCCGATATTACTCTGCAGTGCGCGCACGCCTTGCGCCACTTTGAGGCCGTCATCGTCGCGCGCGAGCTTTAAATCGGTCACAACCATATCGAAGCTCTTAGCGGCGGCCTCACGTAAGGCGGACTCCGTCGAGTCAGCGCAGGTGATCGCATAGCCGGCGCGCTCCAAGGTGCGCGCCAAGATCTTCAAGAGCGGCTTTTCGTCATCTACCAGAAGTATGTCAGTCATGGCCTTCCTCACGCGATATCGCAAACACGACAAGAGCCCCGGGCGACAGGTTGCTTATCGTAACCCACCCGCCGTGCGCCTGCGCGATCCGGCGCACGAGCGCAAGCCCCAAGCCCGTACCTTCGGCCTTGGTAGTGTAAAACGGCGTAAACATACGCTCCGCGCTTCCCTGCAGTCCCGGCCCCGCGTCTTTCACCTTAATATAGACCCAATCCTCTTCCGCCGTCGTGATCACTGAAATCATGCCCGGCGTCTTCATCGATTCGGCACTATTGAGCACGAGGTTCCATACCACCTGGCGAATTTGATCGGCATCAAAGAAAACCCGCCCTAGCGTCGGCGAGAATTCGAGATCGAAGGTGTGCCTATGTTCCTTGTTGAGCGTGAGATCATACATCTCCACGACCTGGGACACGACCGTGTTCAGATCCCCTTCCTCGCGTAGCGTGTCGGCAGGCCGCGTCCACTTTAAAAAATTCTGCAACACCGTATTCAATCGCCGGGATTCATCTCGCACAATGGCGGCGAACTCTCGTCGCTCGCTCTCCGAGGCGCCGGTATCCTCCAAAATCAACTCCACGCCACTGACGATGCTCGCCAAAGGATTGCGGATTTCATGCACAATCGCGGCCGCCGTCTCCGTCAGGCAAGCTAGATGTTCGGATTCCGCCTGTTTGTGCCGCTCGGCATCCATCTGCCTATGGGCCCGCGCCAAGCGTGCCAACATCGCATTAAAAGCCTCGCTCAAGACACCTACTTCATTCGCACGACGCACCGAGACCCGTCGCTCTTCCCCCGGACCATCGGCCAGCTCTTGCACTTCACGCACTAGTTCCTCGAGATCCCCCGTTAAGTGGCGCGACAAGAGCCAGCCCGCCCCACCCCCGATCATAAGCGCCAAAAGCGTCAACACCAGACCATAATTGCGCGCAATCGCCATCTGACGCAAAACGCTCGCGCGAGACAGGCTCAAGCTCACGGACCCCACCGTATAGTGACCCACACGGATGACGTGATGGACCGTCAACCACCGAGCCCTGATAGCGGCCGGACCGCGGCGCCCCAGTACCACTCCTTCGGCATTCGTGATGCGCACCCGTCGCACCCCGGACTTGTGGAGCGCATACCGCACGATCTCCTGAAGCGTTGCCAAATTCTCGGTAAGAACCGCGTTCCGCGACGCGATCGCCACCATGCGCGCAAGGCTTTGCGCGTTACGATCCAAGACGTTATCCATCGTCTGCTCTTGACGCTGAACGACTGCGATCACGAGCACCACCATCAGAAACAAATGGACGAGCGTAATGGAGGCTACGACCTTAAAGCGAAAGGTCTGATAATAACGGAGAGGCTTCATCGATGAAGAACGGCGGCGCACGGGTTCCAGAGTCGGGGCACATGCGCGTATTCATGCGCATCGGCCTTGGCAAACCCGGCCGGAATCCCGAGCCCGCGTAGAATCAGGCGGCCTTGCGCATCGTGACTTAAGCCCAGCAAGGCCGCCTGCAAGGCCTTTACGGTAGCGGCCGACAGGGAATCGCGTACCGCAATCGGCATCTCGGGGCCGGGCTTGGTGTGGGCCCAGATGCGCACCCTCGCCCGTATCCCCACAGGCTCCCGCGCCAGAGACCAAGGCCAGGTCCCGCCAAAATCCACGAGCCCTCGAGCGACTGCGAGAATCACCGAGTCTTGACTGCGTAAATAGAGAGGCCGCATATCCTTATCCACAATCACGCCTCGAGCCCGCAAATACCCCTTCACCATTAAAGTGGCGGCAAATGCGCGGCGATCCGGAAAGGCAATCGTGCGCCCGGCCAAGGCCTTGGCCGTCAAGGGCCCGATCGGGTGGCTTCGAGGAGCGATCAAAAGGCCAATGAACGGCAGACCCTTGATCCGCGCCACCGGCCTATAGCCATGGAGTTGACGATACAAATACGGGTTCAAAAACAATACATCGTAACGCCCCGCGTTGGCGCGCGCCATGAAGCGCGTAAAATCAGGGGCGGTCGCAAAGACCACAGGGCGATGCAAGGCTTCAGTCAAACGCGCGCAGAGCGGCATAAAAAGACGCGCCAAGCCAACCGGATTCTGGAGCGGCAAGACGCCGAACCGCAAAGGGCGCATGGCCCCCAAGGAACTGCTTAAACCCAACACAAGACTCAACCCGACGATAAACAGCCCATGCAGCACGGCTGTCCTCATAAACTCTAAGAAACCGACCCGGGTTAAACCCTCATGCCATATCACCAAGCCCGCTTGCTCCCAACACACGACAGCCAGCTCATAAGATACCTCATTTCCCCTCCGCACAAACGAAAAATGGGGAGGATTTCTCCTCCCCACAAAAGTCCAACACTAGGAGGACTTAACGCGTCCTAATGAAGAAGCCGAGCTCCGAAAGGTACGCTTAACATCACGCTCACGGCGTTAGCGGCCGGCGCGCTGGTATTGCCATTGATGTTACCAAAGGTCGTATGGTCGAACTCCAGGTAATAACGCACCCCTTTGCGCGCCAGATAGACACCGACCAGGCTCTCTTCATGGAGACTCATAGCGCCAGTGTAAGTGGCTGAGGGCAAAAGCGCGTTCTCTGAACCATAGGTGCTATAACGCAAGACCGCCATGACGTGCTTAGCCGGACGAACGCCGGCCGCGGCAAACCAGCCGCGCGCCAAACTATCGGTGCTCGTGCCGGGTATCTGGTCCTTGGCATGCTGATACTCATACCACAGCCAGAACGGATCCTTGGCATAGTTCCCGTAATGCACGTCAAGCGAAGCCTTCTGCTGCTGGAGGGTCGAGGTCGAAGTTAAGGGCTTTTGGTGCCCATCTTCGTAACCTACCGCCACGGCCAAAGGCCCTAAGCCGACGCCCACATGGCCCATCAACTCACTCGGATGGCCAGTCGTGCTCGGGCTGACGCCTACCCCTGTGCCATTAAAGTCGCCAAGGGCATAATCGACGGAAAACGTGCCGCTGCGAAATTGATTGAAGGCCATAACGCCACGCTCGCGCGCGGAGTTGAATTGCCCAGCGCCATTGGGAGCCGCGATCCCATTAGGTGCGGGGTTCGCGGTAAGCTCGTCGTAGCCAATATTATAAGTGATCGGTGAATAATTGATCCACGGCATGACGCCGGCGGCCGTGACTCCCTCGTCTGCGAAGGGCACGAGCATCTGGCCCACCTCGACATGGACGCCCGGGATATAGTTCAAGGTCACGGTGCCGTCAAACACCGTGGCCGAGGCCGAGGCCGGGCTGTTGTTGTCGAACTGCGCCAGGAAATAGTAATCGATGTTCGGACCGATCGAGCCGCGGATACCTGGGCGCAGACGATAAAACTTGAACTGCCCAGTGCCCGTAGTCTTATTGCCGGGCGCCTCGGCCTGCAAATATTGATAGCCCGGCTGCACAATACCAAAGAGCTGCATTGTGGGTTTTTCTTGCGGGGCCTCCGTACCGTAGACCATAGACCACGCCGCCATTGGTTTTTCATTCATGGAAGGCAAAAGACCCGCCCAAGCCCCGCTTGCCGTAAGCAACATGCCGGTCGCCACGGCGTAGCTCCGCCATGACCGTTTCTTATGGATATCATTCATACGTTCTCCTCTCGTTTTCTTATGATTATGAAATGATTACTTACCACGATTTCCTCATGATCCACCCGGAGCCCCACAGGCGTTGGCCATGGACCCCTTCTTGCCATGAGACTCACTACTAGTGTTGCCGCTTCCCGTGTTCCCGCTCGTACTCGTGCTTGAGGCGGCCCCGGACGCGCTCGGGCCTTGATTGACCGTAGCTGCCGCAGGACTACTCACGCTGGCGGTCTTGTGATGGCAACCTGCCAACGCAAGGCCTCCTACGGCGAGCGTTACTCCCAGAACGATCCTCTTTATGCCCCCTGTCATGACGCCCCCTTCTCTTTATCCTTCACTTCACGATACGTCGCGAGAGACTGATCGCAACCCCTTTGCACAAGGCCTAGCTCAATCGACCTCGACACAGCGGTTTGCCTCTCTCGCACGCCCTGATCCGAAACCCCGATAAGATGCCGACCCCAATCCCATCGGGGCCGGCACAGACTCACCGCGAGAGCAGCGCAAGACGCCTTAGTCTTTAAGCCCGCCAGACACGCTCTCCGCGACGAAACCTATCGGCTTGTTCATCCCCTTATTTCACAAAGCCCACGGCCACAGGGTCCTTCTTGTGATAGGCCCACTGGGTCATCGACCCATCATAAAGACGCACATTTCGATAGCCCAATTCCTGGGTCACCACAAACCAGCCTATGCTCGCCCAATGGCCCGTATTGCAATAGGTCACGACCGGCGCATTATGATTCTGAGGAAGGCCTGCCACGCGCGCTAAAGCCTCAAGATTCGCTTTAGGCAGAAAGTTTCCGTTTTTCCCTACCATCCAGGTCACGGGATAAGGGACTGCGCCTGGAATATGGCCAAAACGGGCCACGAAGGGTGCCTTCGTGAGACCCACGATCTGATGCATGGGGCGGTTATCGACTAACATGACATGACTGTGAAGATCCGCACGCACCTGCTGGAGGGATGCATCAATTTGGGGTTGGTAGTGCGCGACGAAATTCCCGTGCTTATGACTCGCGCTGTGCGTCAACGCCCCGTGGACCTGTTGCCATCCCCCAAACCCGCCATCCAGGATGGCGTCTTTCTGATGCCCCAAGACCTTCAACGTCCAAAACGCCCGGGTCTCTCCGCCAAGGCCTAGGCCCATCGGCGTACTGATATCGTTGTACACAACGACCTCGGAGTTGTTATTCACTCCCACCGAGCGCAGGTAGGCCTGGATAACCGGCAAAGGCGGCAGCATGCGATTGACGCCGCGCACCATCATGCGCCAATGCCCATAAGGCGCCGACACGGCGCCGGGAATATGGCCTGCCGCATAGTCCTTAGGCGCGCGAAGATCCAGTATGACAAGATTCTTATCACCCAGATGACCTTGCAGCCACTGGGGGGACACGATCGGGCCCGCCATCGCCGCCATTGCGGTACTTGAGACCAGCATCGCGCCCAGCATCGCGAGCGACTTCCGATAGCACTTAATCTTTTCAGTAAGCATGTGTTGCGCCCCTCAGTCGTATGTTAGTGAGAGGTCTTACTAGCAAAACGTGGGCCATCCATCTTCTCCGTTGAGTTCCCTTACCCTTATGAGCCGCGCCAGTCTTTTCTATCACCACCATGGTGATTGCCTTCACCAAATTGGTGATGTCCGTTCTTGCAAAGAACATAAACTTCATGCGCCATGCATCGATAGATTCATAAATACATGATGTCCATTGCGCATATCTATGCATGATGTACCACATAACGGACGTCGATCACAAATAGACAACGGTTCTGTCGTCGCGCAACGCCATAAATATGACCATTCCGGTCCTTTATGTCCAGCATATCCGCCGCGTCTTCATCATCATGCGTCAAAAACCCCCCTGAGAGGGATTTAATACCTCTCGGTTTCTTGCCACATAATCGGATATCTCGGCAATCTAACCATGACATTTATCAAATATTGTCGGGTAGGTTTACACAACGAATACGCCAACACACCATCAAATTACACTATATGTTTGTATTATTATATTCTGAAATATGGACTGATAAACATAGCTTGGATCATGACCGTTTGCATGATTGTCGAAATAAACGTGATGACTAGCGGGCGTGATGGAGAATCCGTGGGTTTGAATATCTTAGAAAAGACGCGAGACTTGCGATTTGTCCGTATGTCAACGGATTGGCAAACGCGACCGCGCGCGTCCCACGCACGCCGCTCATGATCTGCACCACCAAGTCCGCGGGGGATTGCGTGCGCGCCATGGAAAAAAGATCCGGTACCGGCGTGTTGGACACCCCCGCAATATGGCAGGTCGCACAGAGATTCTGATAGAGAAATCTTCCATAGGCCATACGGGCATGCGTGGGAGAAAGCGGAAGAATGCCGTGAAAATGGACGGGGTAGGTGTGGTGTAATCCGCGCATGACACCAAGCAAACGAACGTAATCGTGCTCGACGAAGGCGCGCTTGGCCGCACGGACTTCTAGGAGAGCCTTACGGTGGCCCGCTCTTTGCTCTTCGGCGTAAGATCGCGCCTCAAACGCCAAAACCCCCAAATCGCTTTGTATGCGCTCCTTCAGTCGCGGCGCCCGGTCGCCCCGAGTCAACTGGGTGATTTCTTGGACGAGTAAAGCGGTTTCTATACGAAACCGGGCGCTTCGCCCTCCGGCCCAGGCGAGACCGGGGGCCAGCATGACGATGAGTGCGGCCATAGGCGCGCCAAAACGCCAGCGCAGGTTGCCTTTTGCGGTCACTTTCCCCTGACGCCGCACCCGGGTGGCCCTCATATCAAAGCGTTACGACGACATCGCTCACCAAAATGCCGTCTAAGACCTTGTCCCAATCGGGATCTGCCATGTCGGGCCTGCGCAGATCGTAACGCTGCAAACGCGTGGAGCCGGGTATCTCCTCCAACGCGATAAGCACATCCTCCATCGCGCGCCTATCGGGAAAAAGCTCCGTTTCTAAAATAACAATATGCATATCCGATCTCCTCAGGAATCACCCTACAGTGAAATGACCGCATCCGCCTCGCTTATGGCATGCGCGAGCGCCGCCGCATCCAGATAGGGCAGACCCTGATCCCGCAAAGTGGTTTCCGGCAGAATATCCGCCAATTCCAGACTTTCCGCCTGCAGCGCGTTCTCCGGCGTATCCGCAACGGGGTCCCCCATGAAGACAAGCCGTACGGTATGACCAAATATCGTGAGGCCCGATGCGACTCGCATAGCCTCGGTATGATCATCCCGCGCCAATACCAAAAGTTTTTTTACATTCGTCATAACGATACTCAGAGACTCACAACATGCAACGCGGCCGATGCCAACGCGCTATTATCGGTTTGACTCCCTATAGCAAAGGGACAATCACCCTTCCCAAACCGTTCCCAGGAATATTCGCACACGATCACACAACTTGCGTCGGCGAGAGATCTTCCGATGTCGGGATCCTTTACAAGGGCTGCGGCCGCGCCGGTAAAGAAGCAGCCATAGTCAATGCCGCGACGCTTGCACGCATCTAAAAGAGCGGTCAACAAAGGTGTGGACTCGACATGCGATACGAGAAAAAGAACATCCATCAAGACCTCCTTGTAAAACGAATCGTTACAAACCCCGCAACCAAAGCCGCTAGCGCCGCCGCGACTACCGTACGGCCATCGCCTGCCATAAAACCGCCGACAGCCGTTCGCGCGACTTCGAGCGGTGCCCCCACCCGTACGGGGTAAGTGGCGTCATCGACCGGAAAGCTCGTATGTGCGGCCCAATCCTGCCAACCCCCGACAAAAACGTGGGCGGGCATATGGAGCGTACGGAGCTGCGCAAAATACGCAATCGACCGGTACGGGTCTTCGTCATAGGCAATGACCCTGCGCGTAGATGGTGGCACCCCAACCATCGACGTTCTGAGCGCCTGGGACATGGTAAAGGGCTGCGCACCCGGAATATGCCCACCACGCGCGGCCAGGATCCGCAGACCCGCATACTGATCCGCGGGGCGCCCATCCATCAGATCAAAAGACCCGCCCTTGCGTATCAGACGACCCAACTCCTGACGCAAGATAATGAGGCGGGTACGGGGCCATGCCGTATAAATCGCCTGACGAAAGACCCCGTGCGACAGACCTGCGGCCGCTCGATGCGGATGCGAGATGAGCCAGCGACTCAGGCGACGATAGACGATCTCCACATGGCGCTGACCGGCCAGGTACAGAACGCCCGCCACAAAGTCCTCACGATCGATGTTATCGCCCGCCACCACAACGGTTTCTGATCCCGACAAACCCGAAGCACCCAAGAGCCAGCGTATGTTACGCCAGCTCGCAAGCCTGCCGTGCGGCCCGAGAAACTCCTGCGGGGCGAGACAGATCGCGCCTTGCAGCGAGCTATGCACACAATCGGCCTGGGGGCGCGTATCGACTACGACACCCGACACGGCTGGATCTCGCGGGAAGGTATGCAGCGCGACCAACGCGTGCGCGGCGGCGGTATAGAGGAGCACACAGAGGCCCCCAAAAGCACGCCGCCACATTAGCAACCGCCGACCTTAGGAAGCGCTAGCGCAGGGCCTTGACCCGGGGCGGGCGGCGGGTTCTGAAGGTAATAATTGACAAGCTCGCGAACCGTGACGACCCCGTAAATCCCACCCATATCGATGGGTGCGAAACGGCCCGCGGTAAGCGGGGTCTGGGATCGCACAATCGTCTCCGAAGACACGGAGGCGGAGCGTATAAGAAATGATATGCCCACCACGACCACGACGATACAGGAAGCGCAGTAGGCAAGAATCTGCGCGGTCGTCATCGCCCCGCCCCCCGTCGCGGCGCTGCGCGCCTGAGGTGCGGCGCACCCCGTCTCGGGGTATCTCATGTTCCTTAGTAGGTTTTTGATCTTCATAGTCCCTCCCGATCGCTTACAAAACGTCGGTCACGAGCGCCACATAGAGCACATACATCATGACAAAGAACATCACAATCTGCGCGACAGTCTGAATATCCCAATCCATATGCCCTCCTTTTATCGTTCGGTATGGGCATGCGGCTTTTCGACGGCGAAAACACCCGCTGCCACATTTCCCTTATAGTATTGCGCCAAACGATTCACGTTGAGCGCGTCCCCACTCACAGGATCAATGACGGGGGGCGTAAAATACGGCACTCCGTCACGAGTCCTATGGAGATAGGGTGGCGGCGCCACCACAAAATAAACAAAGGTCCCCACCGTCATGAGTCCGGCCAAGACCGCAAGAGCTAGCATCTGCTTCTGACCTACAGGAAGCACCATGTTCTATCTCCTTAATTCTTCCGCACAAAAACGCGCCAGTACCGATCTCCCTTTAGGGTCGCAAGGTGCGTGCCATTGACCGCGCCCACAATCGTTGGCAGGGCCTCCATAGACGTGGGATTATCGACCTTCACCTCGATGACATCGCCCGATGCGGCGTCGTTCAAGGCCTTTTTGGTCATGAGCTGGGGTCTCGGGCAGGAATCCCCCAAGACATCGACGATCCGGCTTATGGTGTAGTGGCTCCCATCCTCTAGAGTGACAGAGCCTACGGGCTCGGGCGGGGAAGCGGCGTCCGGCGTACCGGACTTACGATTAAAAAGACCCATGGCATCAATCTCCTGAAGTGGATAATACCGGCCCTGCGACAGGCGCTTTAAGCGCGTCTCCACCCACCTGGCTGAAGACCTGCGCGGGCATCGTAGCGACCGGAGGTGTGGGCGCGCGGGAATCTGCGCCCTCTACTTTGAGCGAGCCACGCTCGCGCCTTAATATCAATCTATAGAGCCCAAAAAACGCCGCCGTCTGGACCATCCCAAAGACGATCGCGGGTATCCCGGTATCACGCTGTAGCGTCAAGGCATCCGCCCAACCCAATTGCAAGCCGGCGGCGCTCGGCTTTCCGGTCATGGTCTGCCCCGCGAGCGGCCAATAAGAATAAGACCAAACAAGCGATGACACGAAGAGCCCCACAATCAAAAAGAGCAGCGCCCAAAGTGCCCCGATGTTGCCCTCGCCCGTCTTCACCCAGGACGAGACCGTACACGCGCCGGCGAACACCATCCCGACACCAAAGAGGAAAAGACCTATGAACTGATTGATCCCGACGTCGAATCGCATGGGGTTTCCGCTGCCGAATGTCATCATGGCGGTAAACCCCATCGTAAGAATCATCATTGCGACAAGCAGCGCCTTGGTATTCCGGTAGCTTTTAAACAACATGGCGTCGCGTAGGGCCGCCGTATTGCACCAGCGCGAACGCTGAACCAAGACCCCAACCGTCGTTCCAAAGATAAAAGCCGCCGCACATTGGCCATATACCGTAATCATAACTAGGCCTCCAGAACTTTCTTATAAACCCACGTACCCACCCAAGCGCCGACAACAAGACCGCTGACCGCCAAATAGCCGCCCAGGTTCATCTCTGGCGTGAGTCCGAGAAATGTGCTGACATTGCACACGAACGAAAGACGGATACCAATACCCATGAGCAGGCCGCCTATCGTGATCATGACCCATTCCGATAAATGCTTGGGAACGCGCCAGTAAAATTCCTTGCTGATGATAGCGCTTACAAGTGCGCCAAAACCCATGCCTAAACTGATATAAATCTTCCAATAAGCCCATGTAGGCTTAAACACCATGCGCCAAAACGGTATGCGGCTCATAGCCTTAGCGCCCACCAAGGATTTGACGAACAACCCGGCGATCATCGTCTCGCCACCACCTACGGTCCAGGCACCCACGATCAGAAATAAAAAGATATCGAGTACCGCGATGATCGCTAACGCGACAATAGGATCTAAAGACTTTTTAAAGAAATCCACATCTGCGCCCTCTCTCTTAATGGTTTATTCGTTTCACGCCCTATCCCAACATCCTAAAGGGAGGCGTCCTCACACCTTGACGGTAATCTCAAAAAATCCCCTCTTCTCGATGCCGACAGACTCCGCAACAGACGCAGGCCTCTCCTACCGATCACCGTCCTTGACGATCATGATGCGCACCGTCATGCCGTCTCACCTCATTTATGGACCATGAACCGCGCGTACCTGACCGCGCCTATCCGTGATCCATCTACAGGAGGGGGGCGTCTCCTAGGTTGAAATAAAGCAATACTTGGGCCATAACGATAAATGAGCGTTTTATCGGAGGTGGCGAGGGAGAGCGTGAGGAGTTGTCACCATATTGGAAAGATTTATCACCATCGTGGTGATAAATAATCGTTTAAAGGGGATTTTAAGGGGGCGTCCCTATGAGTAATCGTTTTTTAGGAATCACCGTCGATTCGGCCAAATGAGCGCCCGCTCTCGGATACATCTACGTATGATCACGTCATGAGAGATGAATGATGACAACGGATATGACAACATCTGGGAAGCGGACCGCGCGCCATGCGTATGACGCGCGAACCAACAGGCCCACAGATCCGATATAAGACCTTACTCTTGGCGCCAAACCGTTCACAAAACCCTACCCGAATATTCCACCCTTAAAAAGGTGGGTCGGATAAGACGTCAGCCGAACCGTATCATCATCCGGTACTCCAGCCACGTGGGCGGCGCATGCCGGCGACCTTACAGGCCTGTTTGACATAGCCATAAGGGAAGAGATCGAATAATCGATTGCGCGCATCAGGACCAAAGCCTTCTCCTGCCAAATAGCGAATGACGAAACGCGCATCGGGGGCGACCTGATGCTCTAAAAAAAACTCCCTCATGAATCGAATCACCGTCCAATGGTCTGGCAAAAGCACGAGATCCTCCGTCCGCGCCAACTCCTTGGCAACCGACTCAGTCCAATCGGCAGGCTCCACCAAATAACCCTCCCCATCAACCGTGACCGGTACACCCTCTACCGAAATCTCCATCCTCGCAGTCCTCGTCAACAGAATGCCTCCCCGCGCAACGGATGCTCCCACAGCACGATCCGCACGCAGACCTAAGCCCCGGTTCATGATCTTTGGGCTTATAAGGCATTCTTCAAGACTGGACTCCCGATACATTGATCCATATCAATATCCCGTCACCCGCTTGGCATACGCGCGCGCCGAGAGCCAAGTATGCGCGCCCAGAAACGAGAGCCGGGGCGATAACGCGCTAAAGAGGTCAGCGCATGACCCCCCTTCCGGATAGCGAAGCGGGCTTTTTGCTCTTACGACAAAGGATCCGCAGGGGGCGCGGGGGCACCTTCAAGGAGCCGCTCGAGGCGACGAGCCAGCCAGCGAAAGCCGATGTGCTCTTGCTCCAGCCGCAACCCCGCGCGAATGCGGTTATCGCGTAGATCGTCGTAGAGAAGGCGCTCCTCGGCCGTCAATCGGTCCAAGTCCGCACGCAAAGGTTTGTCTTCATGCCCCCAGACGATAGCGTGCGCCAAAAGAGTTTCCCGATCCATCAAGAACGAGGCCACGTGATCAAAGTGCGTTCGCAGTTGGTTCAAAATGCCAAAACCGTGGGTGTCGATATCACCCCAGTAATGGATCGAGCAGTTCTTTAGCCACCCACTACGTGCCAGCGCATCCCAACCATAACCCGCGCCAAATATCACGATAGCATCGCGAACCGGCGGAAATGCCAGGAAGTTGGTCTCATTTTCGGTGATAAAGACGCGTAACACCGCAAGATCCAAGCGACTAAAGCTGTCGGCATCCAACGTCACGTCGGGGTATGTCGAGCCGGGCACGGCCGATATCGCGGGATCTAGCACACGAAAACGAATGCGCGTTGGCTTTTCCAAAAAGCCATAACGAGCAGAAAATTGGCTCACGCCACTTTTATCGTGATCCACGGCGTCGACCGGCAATATAAGATCGAGCAACTCCGCCAAGACACCGCGATGCGCTTCGATGAATTTGCTGTGCACACCCGACAAATCCACCTGCCGCAAGTAAATGCCCGGGCGTGGATGCTCGACAAGCCATGTCACCACAACCAGGAGACGGGGCCATTCGGTGGAGAGCTCCAAGGCCTTCATCGGACGCTTTTCCAGCCAAGGCAGCAAGCCTTTATGGGCCAGCCTGCTTGCGGACACTTGCGCTAAGAAGCGATCGTACTCTCGGCGTTTACCAAGCCACGTCAACGCCTCTTCAAGCGTCTCAACCCACACGCAGACCGGTAGCTGTTGCGCACCCTGGACGCGGTGCCGAGTCTCCGCCCACTCCACGCGGACAAAAGGGGTCGCAGCCAGTTCGGCCGCCCAAGCGCGAACCTCGTTAAAGCGATCCGTGATATCCGTGGAACTGGGGGGTTTAAGCGACAAACGCAAAGGAAAGCGCGTATGGCCCGCGACCGCGTCTCGCAGCAGTTCTCCGCGCTCCCACAGCCGTGCCAATTGCGCCTTCAAGTCCTTAGGGCTTGTCCATATCACTGCGGCAGCGCCTGCACCGTCGGGGCTGGTATTAAAGCCTTCTGTGCCCGGTATTCCTCGATAGAAAGATTGCGTAGCTTAGAGGCCCGTCCGCCCTCGTTATGGACAAACCCAACACTAGAGACATAAGGTTCTATGATGTGAATTTTCTGCAGCGGCGTCACGATCAGAAGTTGCAAATTGAGCTGTCGAAAGAGCTTCAAGCCATATTGCGCCGACTCGTCCGAACCGCGTCCGAACGCCTCGTCTATGACCACGAAACGAAACGAGCGCGACCTCACAGCCCCCCACTCCAGTCCGAACTGATACGCGAGGCTCGCGGCCAAAATGGTGTAAGCGAGCTTCTCCTTCTGCCCGCCCGACTTGCCGCCGGAATCCGAATAATGCTCGTGCTCGCTGTTGTCTTCGCGCCAGCGTTCACTGGCAGCGAACAAAAACCAGTTACGCGCATCGGTCACCTTAGTCGTCCAACGGCGATCCTGTTCGGACAAACCTTCCCGCCCACGGAAGCGATCGATGATGGCCTTAACCTGCAGGAACTTGGCCTCGGAATACTGAGCGTCATCCGAACCGGTGACAGCGCCTTCGGTGCACGCACGTAATTCCTGCTGGAAGTCGCGGATCTCGGCATCCGGGCTTACCTGTGACTCCAACACGATGTAACGCCCCGGATTGTAGTCGATCTCACCCAAGGACTTATTGATATGGGCGATGCGCTCCTTGATAGTCTCGCGCTCACGGGCCAGCTGGGCATTGAAGTTGGCGATTTCGTTGATCGTGTTGACGTTGAGCAGTTCTTTGAACCGCGCCAAAAAGCGCGGTAGGTCGTCTCGGTTCAACTGTATGAGCAGATTTTCATACTCAAAGGCCGCCTCGAGGCTGGCATCCATTTCGGCCGTCTCAAGCTTAAACGCCTCCTTGAAGGACGCCATGGCCTTGATGATCTTCTCAGCCAGACGTTTGAGCTTCCGGTCCTCCGCGTCGATCTCGGCCTGCAGCCACGTCCGCACGTCCTGCTCGCGGTTGTCGCAGGATTCCACAGTCAGTTGATGCTCGCCCAGCGCCTCGGCACGCATGGATTCAAGCTTCGAGGCTAACGCGTCGGCGATGACCGCGCCTTGGTGCAGTATTTCGGTTTGCAGGCGAAGCTCTTGCGCGTCTGAGCGTCTTTGCTCCACTTTCGCCCGCCGCTCGCGCGCGGCTTGCAGCTCCTCCCCCGTTTCCTTGTGCGCCTTTTGCAACACGCGCAGATTGTCATTCAACTGCTTGAGCACGTCCGATGCGGACTCCAGGCGGCTACGCTCGTCTGTCAGTTGGGCGATCTCGGTCGCGACGCTCGCCCAGTCGAGCTCATCGAATGTCGTGAATTCATCGAGGCGGATCAACGCGTCAAGACGAAGCCTGAGCCGGTCGCGCTCCTTCTGGATTTCACTCATCCGGCCGCCCACGTCACCTAGTCTCAGTTCCAGATGACGGTGCTTGTCCTCCAGGGCCGCGATCTTGGCGCTATTGCTCCAGCCCAGCACATAACGGCTGCGATCATCGATGTGATGGCGGTCGTCCTTTTCGTGCCGACCGCTCGGGTCTTTGATCTGGCCCGCGCGCGTAATGGCGCGCGTCTCGCGGCGGAACTGCTCTTGCGTGGCGCAGCAGGCCACATCGAATCGGTGGGCAAGCTCGCGCTCCAACCAATCGTAATACGGGGAGTCGGGCTTGATGGCCAACTTTCGGACCAAAGAGTCACGATGCAAATCGGGTAGGTCCGCCGCTTTACGTGGCCGCACGTGAAAGTACACCAAGCGGCCGCGCAAATGGGAGCTATCCACCCATTCGGCCACCGTCTTGTAATGGGCGTCGGGTACGAGCAGCGCCAGACCAAAGCCCCGCAACAGACGTTCGCCCGCGCCTTCCCAATCCCGCTCGTCGTCACGCACCTGGATCAACTCACCGACGAAGGGCATGTCGTCCTCGTTCAGGCCCAGCGCCGCGCACAGAGCCGCGCGAATCTGGATCTGCTGGTCATCGATATTGCTGCGGCGACGCCTAAGGCTATCGATTTCACGACTCAGCTGGTCGTGTTCCTGCTTGCCCTGACGCAAGGTGACACCGTGCTCGGTGAGCGCGTTCTGTAGATCGGCATCACGGTTACGCGCCTCCTCTCGCCAGCTTTGATATGTGCTTCGCTGTACGGCGAAGGCGCCGGCGTCCGCTGGTACCGGCTCGCCCAGCACGGTTACCAGATCGCCGTAGCGAGTAATCTTTGCTTTGCGCGTATCTCGAACTTGTTCCTTCTTGCGAATCTCGGCCGCAAGGCGTTCGAGTCGATCGCCGCCATTATCGTTGATGGCCTGCTTCAACTCATCTACTTGCACGCCTTGCGCCTCATGAACCGCGCCGATCTTTCGTACCTGCGCGTCCGCACGCTCCCATTCTTCTCCGAGCAGGCCCAGTCGTTTGTCGATCAAGCCTAGCTTCAGGAAGGCAAAGTATGGCCGTAGGCTCTCCCGACAGCCGCGCAAACTCTCGACCTCGGCCGCCGACGCGCTATGCTGGCCGCAATCCGCAATCAGAGGCGTGAGCATCTCGACCTGCTGCTTTGTTTTCAGCACCGCCTGATGGGCACGGTTAAGATCGTCGAAGTGCCCGATCAAGGCTTGGAGACGTGGACTTACCTCAAAAGGTTCGAGCATATGGCTGCGCACGAAATCGGTCAGATTCCCTACGGACTTCATGGAAACCGTCTGATGAAAGAGCTCCAATGCCTGATCGTTTTCGATGCCAAAACGTCGACGGAACCAGGCCGCGTAGGGAGGGAAACTGTCGTGCAACTCGGCCCCCGCCGCGCGCAGCTTCTTACGCAATTGCGCAATGTCCGATCCAAAATGAGCGAAGTCGGAGGCAATCGAGAGCGCCCGCTCCGCGCCCAGAAAGAACCGGGCCGGCTGTGCGTGCGCTTCCTTCATCCAGAACACTTGCGCCAATGTCACCGTCTGGTCGTAGCCCGCGTTATGGAACACGCCCAAAATAACCGAGTAACTATTCTGGTCGCGCAGGCTCACGGGCTTAGCCGCGCCTGTGGTTTCGTTGCGCTCCGATTTGTAATGCCCCAACACGTAGGAACGGAGCGTTCGCTCCTTGCTATCTGCGCCTGCGGCCTTGTTGTAGACAATCCGGTTGGCAGGCACAAGCAAGGTGGTAATGGCATCCACCAGTGTGGATTTGCCCGAACCGATATCGCCCGTAAGCAAGCCGTTCTTACCGTCGAGTTGCAGCGTCCACACCCGGCTATCGAAGGTGCCCCAATTGAATACCTCCAAACGAGTCAGGCGAAAGCCAGACAATCGGTCGTCTGCGCAAAAATCGAGACCCAGCGATTGCGGATCACTCATGAGCCCGCTCCTTCGCTGGCGGGGCTTACGTGCGCCATTTGGGATCGGTAAATAGCCAGACGGGTATCGAAATCGGCCAGCCATTGGGCATCGACAAAGGCCTTGAGGATGCGCCGCACCTCGTACGTGGCGAGGCCCGCCGAAGCGCCGCCGGCGGGTTTGAGCTTTTGTAAAAAACCCAACTCGACTACCTTGTTGATCGTCGTTTCAATCTGATCTATTAGCTTGGCTTCATTGGAGCCATCGGGCAGAAACACCCGCACCAGCTCTACGATATCGTCACGCGAGAGCACGAGCCGTGTATCACCGCCGCCCGCATCGAATTCGGCCAACTTCTTGCGCAACAAGGCAAGCAACAAACTCACTGCAAAGGACAGAGGCCGGCGCGCCACCAAGCGGGGCAGGCGGGGTGCTGGATCATCATCTAAAGGCTCGGGGCGGCTTTTCAAAAAGGCATAACCTTCCGCCTCATCGAGCACCAAATCCAGATTCAGCACCGCCACGTAATCACGTACCCGTGCTTGCAGGTTCAAGAGCGCCGCCCATTGGCGTTCGTCGTCGTCACGGTATAACACGCTTTTGAGCAAGCCAATCAGCAACACCGACAAATCCACTGCCGGAGCCACCATCGGGTGCGCGGTCGATTCCATGTTCAAGAATTCTTCTTCCATCCTGGCCTCGGCTCTTATTCTGGATTAGCGCATGAAAATCACACGCGGCAATCGCGCGCTACGGATGATCGCCAAACCGCCCACGGCCACTGCCTGCCAGCGTATGGGCTCAGGCGTATCCTCATCCACGACCGTGCTGAAGGTGTCACTGCCCAATTGCAGATAGGCTACCAACTCAGCCAAGCCCTGTTGCAAGGGCTGACTCAGCACCAGCTCGCTCAAAGTAATCTGGGCCCTATCCTGCAAGGCGTGGCGGATATGGCGTGTGAGCCGTGCCTGATCTACGACCACTTGACCAAATAACACAGAGGGATCGATATCTTCATCGCCCGCCTGCAAGACCAGATCGGCAATCACAGGCTTGATCGCCGGGGTAAATAAAGGACGCTCCATCGCCAGTTCGATGTCCGCGCGAGGTTCGGCCATTTCCATCACATGGCCCACAGGCGGCGCACCCCGCAGGCCCAGCGCCTTGCTTTCGATGCCATGCAAGATATCCATGATGCGACGGTTTTCAAGCCATGCCTGGTCGTCTAGAAAGCGGCGCAACTGCTGAGATAAGGCGGCGACCGTGCGTTGAGTATGCTCGCCCGCTTCCATCCAGTCGTAGTGCACGCGGCGAGTACGGCGGTCAGGCTCAAGCTCCGTCACGGCGGGTAGGGCTAACACGCGATCAAGCAACTCGGTCAATTCCTCCTGTCGGCGACTAGAAAGCAAAAAATCCCAAAACGCGCGAAAACTTTTGCCCTGATCGGAATCGGCAATCGCGTCGCGCTCACCCATAATATCTTCGAGCAACGCGCCCTTACTGCCTTCCCAGAGCGCAATGCGCTCCCGCACGCGTCGGTCTAGCTGACGAAAATTATGCTCCACCTCGCGGAAGTCGGCGAGAAGCTCGCGCGCGCCCTGCATGAACTGCTGGAAGCGATCCTTTACCGCCGCATCATCCAAGAGCGGCATCGTGCCCGACAACACCCGCGCGAGCTCCGCATCAATGTCATCGCGCTTTTTGTGCAATTCGGCGATCCGCTTGGCGGGGTCGGCCTCGCTCCCTTCGCTCATCTGCTTTAAAAGGTCAAACAACGTGAGCAAACGCGACTCCGTACCGACAAACTGCCGCTCACCCAGCTGCGCCAGCCAAGCGATGGCCTTCTCGGTGGCCGGCGTTAAATCGAACTGCGCCTCGTCCGTACCGGAGCGATAAAACTTACGCAGCCAGCCCTTATCGGGCACCGCCCAGTCGTTTAAGTAATCCAGTGCCGGCTTAGGGAAAGCGGTTTCACCCACATGCAGGCGCAGGGCATATAACTCATCCTCCAGCGCCTCGGCCAGATCCGCCGCCGCCATGACCCGCACATTGGGCGCCACGAACACCCGGTGCAGAAAGCTTGCTACCAATGGAGCATGATCTGAACGCAACAAGCGCCACGCGGGGTGGTGGGTACGCAAGGTATCGAGGGTCGCGAAGTCGAGGCTCATATCAAAAGCGGCCCAGCCCAATCCCACCGCCTGTCCGCGGCCATCACCAATCGGCCGCGTCCTTTAGGGGGATAGGTCCACAGGCCACTCATCACGCGGTCCTCTCGCCTCGCTCCCCCGGTCTGCTCCTTTGTCTGTAACGTGAAGAACAAGCCACAGCCGACCTTCGGTGCCGGGCCGGTGGCACAAGAAATC
>Ga0307375_10000483_pt1 | contig 49939 bp, 48 predicted proteins | sample TR1MG_FD_202531 | JGI IMG/M metagenome (GOLD analysis project Ga0307375, IMG submission 202531) | Soil microbial communities from Risofladan, Vaasa, Finland - TR-1 | ecosystem: Environmental > Terrestrial > Soil > Coastal area > Acid sulfate soil | place: Finland: Risofladan, Vaasa | collected...
AAGTTCTGGGCGGTCGCGCCTGAGCGGCGCAAATGCCGGCATTGCTGGTTTGGATTCCTGCCGGCGTGATAAAATCGTCAGCATCGGGGCGTAGCGCAGCCTGGTAGCGTACCTGCATGGGGTGCAGAGGAGTTTCCCTCTCATACGCCAAATTCTGTAACCGATTCTGTAACCCCTCCATGAAGTTCGTCGTTCATCGGGCATACAACCGAGGCGTCAGGCTTTCGGACCGAGAGCTGTCAAACGCAGAGCCACGCGAAAGTCTTGAGCATACGGCTCCCGACCGGTATCTTCCTATTCGGCATTCAGGCCGCTTTGGCCGACCCGTTTAGTATTGATTCCCAGGACACCGCCGGGCACCGCGTTCGGCTACTTCCTTCCCATTAATCCAGCCAGCTGCGCAAATGCTTTTGGTGTTGATTCTTTACGCTACTGGACAGCATGTTCGTAGATGCTTCGGCCAGCGCCAAAGTAGCTATCGTAAATGTGACAGTAGGCAAGATCGGATTTTACTTGCCGGAGATCGTCGCTATAGATAGTGGGAAGTGCTGTTGAGAAGGTGCGTGCGATGGTTTTTCGTACTGAAGCACGTGCCTGCTGCTTCTCACGCCAGTCGAGCACTAGCTTTTCCTGTTTGAGAGTCTTAAGGAGACTCTGCGCAATCTTCTTGACCTCCGCATGTTCCTTCGGAGAGAGTTTAGGTTCCGGCTTGGTCAAAATGTCGAAGAGCGCGAGTTCCTCCTCGGTAAGACCTTCGCGAATGCCACGCTTCTCCTCTTCGGTGAGACTCTGCGCGAATTTCGTCAACTCGGCGAAGAACCGTTCGATGTTCTTGCTCCCGGCGTTATACTCCTCGATGAGCCGCTGAAATTGTTCAAGGAAATCGACGCGTAGGTGATTTGCCTTTAGCATTTTCCCAAGCTTATCTCCTATCAACGCCTGTAGTTTCTCAGCCTCAGTGCGTTTCCGGCCACTTTCGAATTCTTTCGCTAACTTCTCGAAATCTATTTTGCTTAAATCTACCAGCGGCGTTGACTCCGATTGGGCTTCGATGTGATAGGGCTCGGTGGCGATGGAGTCGTTGAGGAGCGACTCAACATCACCCATGATCTGCGAAATATCTGGTTTAGGTAGTAGCGCCCGAATTTTATTTGCGATCACAGCGAGCAAGACTGTGTCTGGTGCGAGCTCATTGGCGCTCGGATCTGGAAGAATTGCTTTGTAAATACGAGCGGCGCGCGCGGCCATTATAAGAAAGCGCTTCTTGTCTTCCTCGCTCTTAAGTATCGCTTCTACGGCGTCATCGAGTTTCGCCACACGCGCAAACCCTTCCGCCTTACGAATCGCGTTGAGGTCAATCCCGCGTGTCCCGCAGAATGTGCGCGCCTCTACCAGCGCCTCACGTAGGGTATCGACGAGTACCTTCTTATCCTTAATTGGGAGTTCCGTACTTCCATCATGTTGTTGTGCGTAGATAACGAGAGCCTTCTGAAGATTCCGGAAGATTCCAACGTAGTCAACGATAAGTCCCGAAGCCTTTCCAGGCGCTACGCGATTCGCTCGGGCGATCGTTTGCATGAGCGTGTGGTTCTTCATCGGCTTGTCGAGGTAAATAGTCGAGCAAGTTGGGACGTCGAAGCCGGTGATCCACATTGCGCAGACGAAGACTAAGCGCAAATTCTTCTTTTCGTCCTTGAAGTCTTCGGCTAGATCCTCTTTGAGCATGCGCTTCCGGTGCGGGACGATGTCGAGCCCCTTCGCTTTCAGATCAGCCACCTCGTTCTGGGACTGCGAGACGACAACGGCCATGTCAGTAGATTGCATGAAGGCAATTCTTGCTTGAATGGCCTCCCGCTCGTTCGCCGGAGCGGTTTCGAGTGCAGCGCTGAGTTCAGCCAGGTGCTTCGTCCAGTATTTCTGTACCTTGTCGTACATGCGAACAGCGGTTGCCTTGTCGATACATACCATCATTGCCTTGCCGCGATAGCCACGGCCGACGAAGTGCTTTACGAGATCAGCGGCAATCGCTTCAAGCCGGTCTTCGCGGGTGATGAGGTGATACTCGCGCGCAAACTGCCGCTCAATGAGCCGCTCCTGCGCCTCGTCGAGTTCTGCCGTGGCGAGCAAATCAGCCATATCCTCATTGAGGTCAGCGTTGGTTAGCTGCAGTTCGGGGATGCGGTTTTCGTAGTATAGAGGGACGGTTGCTCCGTCCTCTATGGAGCGTGAAAAATCGTAGATGGAGACGTAGTCCCCGAAGACCTCTCGGGTTTTCTCCTCCTCACCGGCAATCAACGGGGTGCCAGTAAAACCGATGAACGCAGCATTCGGGAGCGCCTGCCGCATGTTCATCGCGAACACGTCATATTGGCTACGGTGGGCCTCGTCGGTGATGACGATTATGTCGTGCCGCTCCGAGAGCGTCGGATATTGTTCGCCGCGGGCGGTGTGGAACTTTTGAATAAGTGTGAAAACATGCCGCTCGTCTTGGCTGAGGAGCTCCTTTAGGTGCTTCCCATCCCGTGCGTGGACTTCAATTCCGGTGAGTGCGCCGGTTGCCGCGAAGGTCTTGTAAATCTGCCCGTCAAGTTCGTCGCGATCCGTGACGATGACGAAGGTCCACTTTCCAGGAAGAGTACGCAGCACTTTCTGTGTAAGAAAAATCATAGACAGGCTCTTGCCGCTGCCTTGGGTGTGCCAGAACACACCCAGCCGGCCGCGATGGTCACCAATACTTTTTACCTTCTCGATGGATTTGTTGACCCCAAGGAATTGATGGTTCTTGGCGGCTTTCTTTACGAGGCCGCCGCGCATTTCCTCGTACAGAAGAAAATTTTCGACGTAGTCGAGAAAACGTACTTTCTCGCAGAGACCGCGGAGCGCAGTCTCGAGCGACACTACTCCCTGCTCGCCTTCGTCATTGATGCGCTTCCACTCGAAGAAATGTTCCCACTCTGCACTGATGCTGCCGATCCGAGTCTGGCTTCCATTTGAAAGTATGATGAACGCGTTGGGAACGAACAGTTGAGGAATGGTGGTCTTGTAGTCCCGGAGATTATCGTCGAATGCCGCCTTGAGGTACTTGTGCGTCGCCTTAAGCTCGATAAAAAGCAGCGGAATGCCGTTGACGAATCCGACGAGGTCGCAGCGGCGGCGGTACATGTCGCCCGAGACCCAAAGCTGAGAGGTGAGGAAGAAATCGTTCTGCTCGGGCTGACGCCAGTCGATGATTCGCGCAGTCTCGCTGACTGAATGTCCTTCCGGATCGCGGAAACTGACCTTCACGCCGTCTTTCAGCAGGCGATAGAGCTCGCGGTTAGCGATGGCTGGGGTTTGCCGGGAACGATCTTGGGAAATCTCGTCTACAGCTTTAGTAACTGCTTCTGGTGGAAGCTCGGGATTGAGGCGCTCAACTGCAGAGTAAAGCCGTCGGGTAAGGATTACTTCGTGCTCTGACTCGCGGCCTTCCGTGCCGCCTGCCCCAAAGGTCTCGTGATAAAGATTTGCGGTTTTCCAGCCAAGTTTCGAAAGGAGCGCTATAGCTGGCCGCTCGACTAGCATGTCCTCCGAATATTCATGATGGCTGATAGATGGTGGCATATCGACACTACTTGGCTTTCATCCCAAAAAGAAAACTCTTCTTGTTGGACTTCTCCAGGGCCATCGCCTTCGCGCCCTGTCGTTCAAGCTCCACAAGACGGCCGAGGACATGTGCCAGTCGCATAATGCTATACGCGCTCTCATCAAAGCGCTGCTGTGCTTTTGTATCTGGAGTGTTTATTGATACATCGCCCAAGAACAGTTCTGTTTGAAAGTTCTTGATACCGGTGGATTGCACCTCGTACTTTGACATCTTTCCAAGATCATAGAATTGCTGGAGAAAGAAGTATGCCACCGTTGGTTTAAGTCGCTTTGGATCAACCCGCAGAAGCTTGCAAAAACTTGCACACACGAGAGGTTCTGCGCTGGAGTCAAGTAAGGCTTCTGTAATAAATGTAGAACGGCCGGTTGTTTGTTCCTTGCCACCGCCTGAGACCTCAATCACAATGTCGCCATCTAGGAGACGCCGTGATGCGAGTTGGGACGGTTTTACAAATCGAACCGGGCATCCAGATATTTCGCCTACAGCGACATTCTCGATATCGGTACCGCGGATTATGCGGACGGCTACGGAATGCTGGTTATCGGGTGTGTCTTTGCCCCAAGTGCCGCCGATGTAATGCTCCAGAACATCTCGGAATGTTTTAGTTTTGGTAGAAGTATTGGCGGCTTGGGCGAACAAGATCTTGGCAACCTCAAGAAGTAAGTGACGATCAGTAGGTAATGTACAGCCTAGCGAATCTGCCACGGATTGGGTAATGTCGCTTACCTCACTCAGTAATTCCTCGACGCGACGAGATAAAGCATTGATGTTGAGGTTATCAGCAGATTCGGCGACATGATCAACATAGACTTTAGGGTTGAGAGTATAGCCAGTCGCGCGGACAGTATTGACTGATACTCGCTTGCACAAGCCCGCGATGTCCCTGTAGCGAGGCACACCCTTTTCGCCGCGATAGCTTTTGACGAGCTTGGAGAGCATGTCAGTCTGGCTATCAGAGAACTTCCGTAAAGCTGTCGAAACTTGGGTATAGATGCCCCGCGCGTCGATAAACAATATTTCCTTAGATCTTGGCGTTCCTTGCTTTCCTTTGTCGAGAAACCAAAGGGAGCACGGGAGATTTACTGTGTAGAAAAGATTCGCGCTAGTTAGGAGTACAACATCGACTACGCCATCTTCTATCAGTGATTTCCGCAACTCGAAATCTGAATCGGTGGCAGAGTTATGCATTACAAAACCAGCCCGGCCGTCCTTCGAAAGTGACGAGTAAAAGAGCTGTATCCAAAGATAATTTGCGTTGTCACCAGACGGTAGGCCAAAAGGAAAACGTTTGTCCGTCTTCAGTCGCTCTTTATCCACCCCCGAAACATTGAATGGCGGATTTGCCATAACAAAGTCGAAACGGGCGAGCGCTTTATGAGGGTCCTCGTAATAGGTGTTGGACTCGCGGATGTCGCCGGAGAGTCCATGAATGGCAAGGTTCATCTTGGAGAGTTTTACCGTCTCGCCATCTTTTTCTGTGCCGAAGACTGTGAGTTCCGAGGCAACATTCTTTTTATGTCTTCGTACGAATTCTGCACTTTGCACGAACATGCCGCCGGAGCCACAGGCAGGGTCGAATATGCGGCCATGGTATGGCTCAATGATCTCAACAATTAACTTCACAATAGACGTCGGAGTGTAGAAGACTCCTCCCTTCTGTCCCTCCGCAAGCGCAAATTCTCCTAGAAAGAATTCGTAGATTTGCCCGAACACGTCGCCTTCGAAGTCTAGGGGCCCTAAAAGCCTTAGCAGTTCAATCAAGGTGGCATTAGGAAGTGCGGTGTAATTGCGGGGGAGGACACCCTTGAGCTCCTCATTTTCATTTTCGATCGCAGCCATGGCCTCGTTAATAAGCTTCCCAAGGTTCGCACTTTCCGGAAGCGCGAGGAGGTAGGAGAATCGGGCTTTCTCTGGAAGGTAGGGGACGCCTTTCTCTTGGTAGTCGTACTTATCAGTTTTCTTCGGATCAACCCCCTTTTTCTTCAGTTCGGCTGCGGTGTCAGCAAATCGTTTCTCGGCATAGCGCAAGAAAATTAGACCAAGGACGGGAGTCGAGAATTGGGAAGGACGCAGTCCAGTGTTCGCCCAAAGCTGATTGGCGGCAGTCCAGAGGCGACTCTCAACTTCCTGAATGGTCATGGCAATTGGTCTCGTATGAGAAACATTATAATTAGTTGATTCTACGATATAAGTATGAATTTGCCAATCGAATGTGGCCAGCGATCGACATATTGAACCGTCGGTTATTGGCAACGGAGAGCGACTGGAACTCAATGCGTGCGATGAAGCTTGTAAAACAAAACCCGGCCATCTCTGGCCGGGTAAATCAAAGAACTATTGCGAGGAGCATACGACCCCATTCGTTTTCGCGGTTGCCAACTCCCCAAGGAACCGACATGCCGCTGTTGATGAGCTGGCGGCAGTGAAGATCGCCGACTTCTGTTCCCGGAGGACACGGAGCCAACTATACACATATGCCGCATGATCGCCTCTGGGATACAGGCTGATGCCGAGGTCGGCGCAGAGAAACGCGGCGCCAAGCTCGGCAACCAACTCCTCTATCGCGTAGGCGCTCGTGCCGAACCGGCCGGCGAGATCGCGGTTGAGCCGCATGGGGTGCCCCGTCCAGTGCACGAGCTCATGGAGCAGAACCGAGTAGAACGCTTCGGTTGGGGTGCTGGTATCGGTGCCGACGAAGTAGCACCGCTCCGGCATTCGAATGCGGTCAAGGGTCATGTTGTAACTGGCGCCCTCACCGCCGTAGAGAATGTCTGCACCAAGCGACTCAATGAAGCTGTCAACCCCCTGGAGCTTCTCGGTTCGGTCTTCATAGATGAGCGGTTCTGGGGAGGACCAGCCGTCAACCTGCTCGGCGTTAAAGACGAAAGAGGCTTTGAGGACGGCTCGTGTTCCCTTCGCGCTCTCGCGGTCCTCATCGTCTTTTGGCGCTTCCTCGCGCTTGTAGAAGACAACCACTGACGCTTTCTCGCCGCGTCGAATCCGGGCGCCGAGCTTCTCCCACTGCAGGAAGGTGGCCCAGTACGGCAGTCCAAAGCCGCGAACCTGGCTGGTCGCCCACAAGGCTACGGTGTTGACCCCGCGATAGAAGTTGCCGGTCGAAGCGTTCCTGGGGAGCCCTGAGCTGGCTGCCTGGTGCCACGGCATCTTGTATTCCTCCATGCCCGCCTCAATCGCGCGGATGATTTCTCCGGTTACTCGTTCATAAAGGTCGGCTTTCTTGAGAGAACCATCTGTTTCCATGTCTATCTCCTTGCCACGTCAGGAACACCGGGGATTCGGTGCTCCTCAGTAGCAAGGAGGTGTTACGGTCAGGAAGGAACGTCGCTGGTGTAGGGACTTTGAATGTGCTGAGCGAAGTAGGTAAGCCCGAGCGCCGCGGCATCGAACAAGCTCTGTCGCGGGTCCTCGCTCATCCAGGGCTTCCTGAAGCGTGGTATCCGGTGAGCGAAGGCCGGTATCTGGGTTGCGATCGCCTTGGCGATCTCGTATTTCGTACTGGCGCCGACCGACGCGAAGCACTCCTTTACCGGTTTTTTCGAACAACGGTGCAGATCGACGTACTCCGCCTGTGCGAAGTGAACGAGCATGCGGTAGAGCTTTCGAATGCGCGATGTGCGGCGCCATCCGCCATCGGTCGTGTCTTCGATGACCAGGACTTCGGGGCGGTACCGATCAACGAGCTTCTTGATTCCTTCGAGTGTCCCTCTATTCTTGTCCTTCCCTCTTATTTCCTTCACGCCCCATTCAAAGGGACTGTCGGGACCCTCGAAAAACACGAAAGCGAATCCTCGACTGAATGGGTACAGGGCAAGCACGAGATTTTGCGGGCGTACATCGGTCATATGCCTTCGAGGGGGCTCGGTTTGTTCGTGGCGCGCTTCAACGCCAGCTCGCAAAGCTCCCGCTTGCGCAACGCGGAAAGACTGGTAGTCTTCTCCAACGCCGAGTGAAGCTGGTAGATGTTCCACATGACTTTGTCCTCAACCAAGGTATAGACATGGGGAAACATCGCTGACGGGGGTATCCCGAAAATCACTTGGCAGGCAAGCGCAACCTCGACCCTTGGGGCGCGCTTGCTGTGCTCGATTCGGGACATATGCGATGGACTTTTCAGGCCGATGAGGGCGGCCAGCTCTTTGACGGTCAGCCCCCAGACGAGCCGATGGGAGCGCAGGTAGCACGGCATGATTCGTTTTTCCTTTTTCATAGATGTTTCGTTCTTCTGCCCTTACTAAAATGTTCAGAAGAACTTCTTCATTGTCTCGCCTGTGCCTGTGCAGCAAAGGCGTGAAAACGTGCCAACCAGGATATGTTGGGGGACGTGGGGACGTGGGGACGTAGATACGGGTGTCCCGACGATGCTCATCACGGAAAAGGAATGCTAGAAAACACAAAGGGTATCGGTCTCCCAATACCCTTCAACGCCGTCCCCACGTCCCCACGTCCCCCGAGCTTAGAAATGTGCTCTGGTAGGCACGTTTACACGTCTTGGTTGCTCACCGCGATTTCGATATTCTCGTCATTATGCTTCTCCGTGACGAGGATATTGAAAAATTCATTGCCGCCTACAAAGATGACACCGGGGAAGCTCTTTCTGTGGAGGAGGCTCGCGAAATCGCGGGACGACTCCTTGAGTTATATCGGCTGCTTGCACGGCCACTACCTAGTGAACTCGAAGAGAGGGCTAAGCAGCTTTCCGAGGGACAGAGTCCACCTGAATCAGGCGCGCCACAATTCCCTTACTCGGTTTAAGCTCCTATCTCTAGTGTCAAGTATTACGGACTTGCGTGCGATACCGGTTTTATGGTATACATCATGTAATGCACCCGATCCAAGAACAGCTCCTGGCGCTTTCGCGCAGGAAAAACCTCGCTAAAATGAGCCTACGGCAAATGGCTGAGGAAATGGGCGTGCCTGACGCGTCTCCTCAGAAGATAAAACATCATTTGATGCAATTGCAGAAGAAGGGCTTCCTTCTCATAGACCGTCCGAAAGGAATCATGGAGCGCGGCTCGCACGAGCCAGCTTGGGCCAAGGGATTGGTTGACCGTGCGAAGAAACTTCTCCGCATCCCCATTATCGGTACGGCGAACTGCGGCCCCGCGGCCATTTTTGCCGAGCCGAACTACCAGGGCTTCCTCCGCGTCTCAAGCAAGCTCGCCGGAGTCCGCTCTCCCGACGGCATCTATGCAATCAAGGCCGACGGCTCGTCGATGAATCGCGCGAACATCGACGGCCGCAAGATCGAAGACGGCGACTACGTCATCGTGGACTCGAAAATCGCGGAGCCGAAGAACAACGACATAGTCGTCGCTATAATTGACAACAACGCGACCATCAAACGCTTCATCAAGGACGACGCGAATGAGCAGATCGTCCTCATGGCCGACTCCTCTCAGGACTACAGCCCTATATATCTTCATCCCGACGACGCTTTTACTATAAGCGGCAAGGTCATTTGCGTGGTGAAGCGGCCGAAGCAATAGATTATGAGCACCGTACACGTAGGACATTCCGAGGTGATGCATTTCGCCGACGACAAGGTGAACCTCAAGCGTGAAGACGCGAAAGAATATCGTGAGCAAGTTAACCGCCTGCGAGATCGTCTTGAGCAATATCTGAAGGAGCATCCTGACTTTTCGCTAAGAAAGATGCTGTTGTCGGGAAGTCTTGCTAAGGGCACCGCTCTTAAGTCAATCGGCGATATAGATGTCGCAGTCTACATTTCAATCGTTGACGCACCGGCCGATATGGGGAAATTCCTATCTTGGCTCGCCGCGCGACTTCGAGAAGCGTTCCCTAACTTTAAGCCGGAGCAAGTCGTCGAGAACCCATCCACCCTCACAGTTTCCTTCACGGGTACCGGGCTCCGCGTGGATGTCGTTCCGATTCTTTATGAAGGAGATCCAGACTGGAAAGGCTATCTCGTCTCGAAGCACACTGGCGAACGAGTGCTCACCAGTATCCCGATGCACCTCGAATTTATCCGCCGCAGAAAAACGGCTAACGAAAATCACCTTGCCCAAATCGTGCGCCTCTTGAAGTACTGGACGCGGTATCAAAAGACCCAGAATCCTGATTTTCGCTTCAAGTCGTTCATGATTGAGTTGCTAGTGGCGTACCTCGCAGATCGGGGACTTAAATTGGACGACTATCCGGAGGCACTCGCTGAAATATTCGCCTATATCGCTACGGACGCGTTTCGCTCAGAGATCGTGTTCAAGGATCACTATAATCCGGCCCTATGCGCCGAATGCTCGGACCCGATACGTATATGGGATCCGGTAAATCATAAAAATAATACCGCGCGGCAGTACACTTCAGCGCAAAAGGACGCGATAATCGACGCGGCTCTGGAAGCCGGTGACGCAATAGACACCGCGCTACGTGCTCCAACGAAAGCGGACACGCTACGCCACTGGCGACGAGTATTCGGCCCGACTTTCGATGCATAACTTATGACCGACTCCTACACTTACAGCGCGGCAGAGACGTTCACGATTACCCACGCGAAGCACATCGCCGCGAAGGTGTCGGCGGATCTGCTTCGCTTTACTCGCTTCTATCACAACCCCACCATCCAACTGATTAACGACTACGAGGCAGAACTCGTGGCCCTCCTTAAGGAAGGATATTTGGAGAAGATTATTTACGGATTCCATCGCGGAGGCAAATGGGTTGAAGCGCTGCAATACCACGTGCTGCCGGACGGAACCTTAATGAGCGATGACGACCCCGGAAAAATTCGACCGGGCACGGACGTACCTGGCGAGTACTTCACGTCGCAGCTCTGGAGGAACAAAAATTGGGATACCCTCACTCTCGCACAGAAGGAGGCATTCTATGCGCCGCTGTCGGTCAAGCGGGTAAGCAGTCCCGAGATGCCTCTTGAGAGTGGGTACTGGTCGCACGGCCTTAGTTACTCGGCTGGAGGGCGTGGCCTGGGCCGCAGTACAATAGTACGCTAGACGCTATGGATGAAGTAACCACAGACACTCTATTCGATCGTCGCGAAAGTTTCCCGGATACCAACGCGTCGAAACGCTTCGCGCGCCTTGTTGGCATCGACGAGATCAAAGACCGTCTTACTAAATCCTTGGGCATACTCGTGAATCCGAAAGGAGTGCACGCGTGGGCAAAGAAGTTCCATTCAAGCGATATTTTGCTTCTCGATTTTGTCGAACGACGCCCACCGCTCATTATTCTTGGGGGCGACGTTGGCACCGGCAAAACGGAACTTGCGAGCACGGTTGGCGATCCGGTAGCTCGCCAAGAAGGAATCGATATAACCCTCTTTCCGCTCAGTCTCGCGACACGCGGATCAGGTCGGGTAGGAGAAATGACAAAGCTTGTTAGCGCCGCTTTCGACGAGACATTTAAGGTGGCGTCGAGCTTGAAGGGCAAGCATGGCAAGGCAACCGGCGCCGTCATTCTTTTAGTTGACGAGGCCGACGCTCTTGTTCAAAGTCGAGAGAACGCGCAGATGCACCACGAAGATCGAGCTGGTGTGAATGCGTTTATACGCGGCGTCGATAGACTTGCAGAACAAAAGTTGCCTGCTGCAGTTATATTGTGCACGAACCGCCTTACAGCCATCGACCCTGCGGTGCAACGTCGAGCCGCAGAGGTTTTTGTATTTGAGAGGCCGAACACCGAACAGCGCCGCTTCGTTCTCGAAGCTCCGCTAAAAGAGGTCGGCTTCACAAAGAAAGAGATAGAGGAAGTGGTGACACTGACTGGTCCGGCCAATGGAAAAGAATACGGCTTCACCTATTCAGACCTGACGCAACGATTACTCCCAGCGTTCGTACTAAACGTGTATCCGGGGAAATCAATAACCTTCGAGTCTGCCCGCACCGTGCTGGCCTCGGTGCACGCGACCGCACCCTTTCAGCAGCTATGACAAACACCGCGAAGGAACAGTCGATTAAGGACGGCAAAGCCTTTCTTAAAGAGAGGTTTATCGGCGTTGAGGAAGTTTTCATCGCAAATCTCAAAGAGAAAAAAGGTATCACGCATAACAGCGCGATGGGAGATGCAACCGAGGAAGCATGGATAGAATTACTGCGTAAGTATCTTCCGGCGCGGTATGAAGTCGCGAAGGCTTTCGCCGTCGATCACCTGGGCAAAACAACCGATCAACTCGACTGCCTTATCTATGACGCTCATTTCACGCCAGCGCTTTTTGGGAAAGATAATAATTTGTATGTGCCCGCAGAAGCGGTGTACGCGACTCTCGAAATAAAGCCGGATATAGATGCTGGCGATCTGAAGTATGCAGCGGGAAAAGTGGCTTCTCTGCGGGCGCTTCAGCGTACTTCTGCGCCTCTAGAGAATGCGCGTGGCGTAATGGGTGCGAAGGATCTCTTCCCAATCATTGGGGGACTTGCCGGCATGAATGCAAAATGGGTGGGCGGCCTTGGGAAGACGTTCCTTGAGAATTTCAATGGCCTCACTGGAAATGAAAAGCTTGATGTCGTCCTGACCACGGATAACGGCGTTTGCGACCGCTTCGGCCCTGGTCGCACTCCCGAGGTCTTTACTGGTCGCGGCTCCCTTATGCGCGGACTTTTCCGTCTGTTGAGAGCATTGCGTGCTCAACAAACGGTGCCCGCAATTGAGTGGGAGAAATACGAAGCCGTGCTCGACTAGCACGGCTTCGTATTTCTCGCCTCATCAAGGAAAAAACGCCGTAATTAAGGGCGTTGTCCCCCTTCAGATTTACGCTTCGCGTATGCCTGCTCAGGTTGTAAGAAACGGCTGTACCAGTGCCAGAGTTCCGGAAGATCCAATTCCCGAGGTATTGGATTGTCGCTGATGAATTTGGCCTCTAGGTACTGATTCAGATATGCCTCCCCGGTCCGTCGGGGGTGATGGGCAAGCTGCCCGTTCCTTTTCTTTTGTGGAGTCCATGAGGCATTGGGTCAGACTGGTACGCTCGAAGCGTGCTGATGTGAAAAACATGCTGTACTAGGGTAATGTGTCGGTATGGCATGGAACGACAATCTTCAGGTTGGCACCTCGGCGCACGGGATTGCGGCGTCAACCCACACCCGAATTCGTGTCTTAGCAGGTCCTGGCACAGGCAAATCATTCGCGATGAAACGTCGCGTTGCCCGTATCCTGGAGGATGAACGCGTTGATCCATCTGGAGTCTTGGCCGTTACCTTCACACGTGTTGCCGCAGAAGATCTGCATCGAGAGTTGGTATCACTAGCTGTGACCGGCGCTGATCAGCTGAGCGGAAAGACTCTTCATAGCTTGGCGATGTCCATTCTGATGCGTAATCACGTACTTGCGGTACTGGGGCGAGTACCACGTCCACTCAATAAGTTCGAACTTGAGCCGTTGCTGGCCGACTTAAGTCCCAGACACGGGAGCAAGCATGTCCGCAGACGATTGATACGTGCCTATGGAGCGGCTTGGGCACGCTTGCAGACGCAACAGCCTGGGTACGCGCGGTCTCAAGCAGATCAAGCGTTCGTCGACGAACTTGTCGAATGGCTCAGATTTCATCAAGCGATGCTGATGGACGAGCTCATCCCGTATCTTTACCAATACCTAAGTTCAAATCCCGGGGCTCCAGAGAGGATTGAGTATGAGCATGTCCTCGTGGATGAGTATCAAGATCTCAATCGTGCCGAACAAGAAGTCCTTCATTTCTTGGGCGAACAAGGCTCAATTTGCATCATTGGCGATGACGATCAGTCCATCTACAGTTTTAGATACGCGCATCCTGAAGGAATTCGTCAGTGGACGACCCTTCATCCAACCGACGAGCATGAAATTGCCGAATGCAGGCGATGTCCAACTACAGTTGTACGGATGGCCAACGCCCTTATCGCGCATAACGTTGATCGAATTGCTGGCCGATCGATGATCGAACGCTCTGCCAATGGCCCAGGCGAAGTAGCAGTGCGCCAATTTAGATCTGCAGAAGATGAAGCAAACGCTGTCGCGACGAAGATTGCAGCCTTGATCGGTGAAGGTGTGGCACCAGGCGAAATAGTAGTTTTAACGCAGCGTGAGACTTTTGCATCGCCAATCTTTGACCGATTGCGGGTACAGGGAATTCCTACAAAATCGTATTACGCGGAGTCGGAGTTGGATTCGATCGAGGCTCAAGAGCGTTTTTCAATCTTGAAGTTACTCCTGGATAATGAGGACCGCGTGGCCTTCCGCTGGTTGCTCGGCCAAGACCACAGTACTTGGCGCACGAATCCTTATAGGCGTCTGATGAATTATGTCAGTGCGAACGACACGTCGCCGTGGCTCGCCCTAAATGAATTGTCCAGCGGTGCCATTACTCTGCCACACATGGGATCGCTTATCGCGCGGTTTGAAGAGATTCAAGCAGAGCTAACCAGACTAGCAGCTGCTCCGGATCTCGATCAGTTCATAGCGTCGTGGTTACCAGAGTCTCCACAAACAGCACTCCTTGCAGAGGAGGTGGCAATGTGCAGGGAAGGGGCCGAGAACGCACAAGGACTCTATGACGCTTTGTACGAGGTAATTACCCACCCGGAGATACCACTAGAAGTATCAGAGGTTAGAGTAATGAGTCTGCATAAGAGTAAGGGACTTAGTTCACCGTACGTATTTGTTGTTGGTTGCGTAGAGGGTCTATTGCCAGCGCGCGCCGATCTTGACATGACAGCCGACGAGCAACGTGCCAAATTGGAGGAAGATCGGCGACTTTTCTATGTTGGAATTACGCGCGTGAAAGCAGATTTACCAAACAGGGTGGGATATTTGTCGATTACGTATTCGCAAACCATGAGTGCCGCGGAAGCATACTCAAGTCAAATTGCTCCTGTGAGCGTGGTACGGGGCACCGCCCATCTTCAGCCAAGCCGCTTCATAGGAGAAATGGCACCGCATGCGCCGGCAGCGCAATTGAACGCGCCGCTTTAATTTGACTTCTCCTGCTGGGCTTTAATTATTCCTTTGATCGTCTTCATAGTGAGATGGGCCTCGGGGTCACGCTCTCGTAAAAGTGTGCTAATGGCGTCCCTCGCAGCCAGAGGCAAACTCGCATTAAGCAGCGAGCAGCAGATCACCCTTTCCTTCTTGGGCTTTAATAATCTCCTTAATCATGTGGATCGTGGGAAGTATTTCCGGATCGCGCTCACGCATAATTGTGCTAATGGCCTCCCGGACGGCCCGCCAACGTGTTCTATCTGGCACGAAATCACCCCGTGACAAACCAAGCAAATACAGTGGGATTTGGGATTCTGTTTGGTTTCAATCAATGAATTTGGTACACTGATCTCATGAATATACCGACTGTTACATTTATCTATGCCTATCCATTGGATGCAGGTCGACGCCGGTTGTACGAGGAGAAGAATCTGGGAGTCTATCCTTCGTCGAAAGAAATAAAAACAACTATGCAGCAATGGCAGAATGTGTGGGAAGAAACAAATCGCGATGGACGGGTAATGGCAAAAATGATGGCAATAACAAAACGTGTCCCAAAAAGAGCGCTTGAGTGTTTTGTTTTTGGAGGCGGGTTAAATCCAATGTCGACCCCATTCCTTATGCCGGTTATGACTCGCGAGAGAGCGCAACGCACAAATGAGGATTTTCTACAAACAATGATCCACGAACTTCTGCACATTTTTGTCACCGCTAACACCGAGGAGTATTGGACAGCAGTGAGAGAGAAATACCAAAACGAAAGTTTGCTAACGCAAGACCATATAATAATATTTGCCGCATTGGGCAAGATTTACCAAGACTGTTTTGGCCACATGCCACCTGATTTTGCACGAGAAGATTTGTCGGAAGGTTATACACAAGCGATGAAAATAGTTAAAGACACAAGTTACGAACAAGTTATTGCTGAATATGACGCCTTGGTAAAATAGAGGCTCGTGCTAAACGGCTTTCGGAAGATCGTCCTTCTCTTCCTGACGCTTCATAATTTCTTTAATCATCTGTACGGTCTCGAGTACTTCTGGGTCACGCTCAGTAACAATGGTGCTAATGGCATCCCGGAGGGTCCGCCGAGCTGGAAACGAGTCGCTTTTTGAAAGCACCGCGAATGGTTTTCTGGCTTCAAATGTGACTTTTTTGTCCATCAGAATGAGGTTCGAACCAACGGCATTTACGATTTGCCGTCTTATCTGTGGATCACCCGCGCGGTACCATGTAACGGCTCTATTGCAGAACGAAACGAGCGCGCCGGCGTGTTCGAACCAAGGCTTGTCTTCCACGGCTAGGCGTAATTGGCCTTCAAGCTGCATACGTTCCTGATCGAGTTCCTGACGCCGTGAGGAGAACTCCTCGTCGTCGATCATGTCGCGTATGCGGAGCGATGTCAGATTGGATATTGCTCGCGTCGTATCGGCCTGTTTTTCCTCAATAGACTTGACCTTAAGTGCACTATGTTCGTCAGCTTCACCCTTTGTCTCCTCCTGAATGTCAATAAGCCACTGACGCGTACTAGGCGGTATGAAAAGCGATGCCAAAAAGCGCTCAAAGGTCTCATCGAGACTCTGTTCGGTGACAGAGAGTTGCCGACATAGGTGGTCGAGGCGCCGCTTGGTGCAGTGATAATAACGATACTGCTTGCCGTAGCGATTTACTTTGTCTTCAGCGGTCACCATGAGACCGCACTCGCCGCAGCGGATCATGCCGGTAAAAGGAAAGATCTTCTTTTTAGGCGTTGGCTTTCCTGGCCGGCCCATTATTTTCTGTATTTTTTCAAATTCATCGAGTGTGATCATCGGCTTGTGCGCTCCACGGTACGTTTTGCCGGACCACAGAAAGACGCCTGCATAGAACGGGTTGTTTAGGATGCGATGCACCATGCTTATATTGAGAAGCTTCCCGCCCATACGCTTTTTCTTCGGTGTCGTGAGCTGCCACGTATGGGTCTCGACCATGAGCTTGCTAAGGGAGTATGTGCCGGTCAGTGCGAGGTCAAATATTCTACGCACCAGCGCAAAGCGCTTCGGATCTGGTAAGACGGTTTTTGTGGCCAGGTCGTTTAGATATCCCACGGGTGGATGACTCGGGCGCCAGCCTCGCTCAACTTTGGCGCGATTCCCCCGCTTGACGTTTTCGCTCAAGGCATCGACGTAATACTTAGAATAGCCGAAGATGATCGAGAGCATAAACTTCCCTTGAGGATTGTTCTCGAACGTGAAGGTTGCGAACTTGAGATCCCGGAGTTTCAGCCGATCGAGGAGGTAAATGAGGTTACCGCCGTCCATGGAGTTACGTGCCAGTCGGTCGGGGTGCCAGGCAATCACTCCTTCAGCTTCGCCTCGCTCGATTCGCGCAAGCATTGTCCCAAACACCGGACGACCCGGAGCTTTGGCGCTGTAGGACTCGCGGAATATCTCGACGATCTCGATTTCCGGCCGGCCGAAGAACAGCCGATTGAGCTCTGTTTCCTGGGAATCGATAGAGAGGACCTGACGGTCTTCGGATTCGGATGATTTCCTGCAATAGACAAAATATTTCATGGTTTGGCGTATACCAATCTAGCGTATACGTTGGGGATGTAAACGACGTGAGATCGTGCCAGGGGGACACGTTTTCACGTCTTCGTTGGAGCACTTCCCTGAGCTAGCCTAGTAGTAATGGCATATGAGAAGGAAAAAAAGCAAGGAAAAGTCACCCCCGCAGTGTCGCGCCGCTTGCCCGGCGGCGGCTTGCTTGAGCTGATCTACCAGATCGACACACGGAGAACAGCTTTCGCGGTCTATCGTGACGGCCAGGTCGCGGTAGCAAGCTGTCTGGACGTGGATACCGGCGAGCGCCTGATTCCGGTCCCGGCTACCAATAACCTCATCAAGCACGGCGCGCTATTGCTACCCGATAAGCCGGAGCCGTACGGTTCGACCGGCGAACTGATTGAAGCAATCCAGGCGTATCTCTTTCGCTATGTTGATCTGTCCGAACGGTTTCAGAGGATCGCCAGCTACTACATCCTCCTCACTTGGGTCTACGACGCCTTCAACGAGTTGCCATACCTACGGCTACGCGGAGACTTCGGATCAGGCAAGACGCGGGCACTCATAGTCATCGGTTCGCTCTGCTACAAAACGTTCTTTGCGAGCGGCGCTTCCACGGTCTCGCCCATTTTTCATACGCTCGACACATTTCGCGGGACCCTCATTTTCGACGAAGCCGACTTTCGGTTCAGCGACGAGAAGTCGGAACTGGTCAAGATATTCAATAATGGAAACGCGAAGGGCTTTCCCGTCCTGCGTACCGCAATGACGGTGAAGAACGAATTCGACCCCAGAGCCTTCAATGTCTTCGGCCCTAAAATCGTCGCCATGCGTCGTTCGTTCGAGGATCAGGCCCTTGAAAGCCGTTTTCTGACCGAGGAAATGGGTCAGCGGAGCCTGCGGAACGATATTCCGATCAACCTCCCGGATGCGCAGAAGGAAGAAGCACGATCATTGCGTAATCGGCTGCTGATGTACCGCTTCCAGACCCTCGCACGAATCCGGGTTGATGAGTCTCTGGTTGATCCGTCACTGTCCCCACGACTCAACCAGATCCTTGTACCGCTACTTTCAATCATCGATGATAAGCAGCTGCAGGAGGAGGTGCGGGATTCGGTAAAGTCATTCGACGAAGACCTTTATGCGGAGCGCTCGGCATCCGCAGAGGCCGGCATATTGGAGATTCTTGCAGAAATGCTCTTAGAGGGGGACCGGGCGAGTGTTCCCGTTTCCGAAGTGACCGCCGCCTTTGTCGGCCGGTTTGGACAAGAGTACGATAGGCCGCTCACCAATCGGTTCATCGGTGGTATTCTACGAAAGCGACTTCGACTTTCAACCTACAAGAGCCACGGGGTCTATGTGGTACCAGCGGCCGAGAAATCGAAGGTGGAGCAACTGTGCATCCGGTACGGCGTTGTCGAGCGTAGCGCCGATGCCGCCTAGCCCTCCCTCAGTCGAGCCCTCTGACAGGAGGAAGCAGTGAAGTTCCTTGCTGCGGAAGCGCTGCGCCTTTGCGTTGAGCATGGGCATTCCGGACCATGGGGCTGAAGGGAGCACTCGAAGAAGAAGCGGTCGGCTGGAGCACCTTGAAGACTATTTGGGCACGATCGGAGCACGCAGGCCCCATAAAAAGCCCGCCCTTTCGGGCGGACTAAAATGTGCCGCTATATTAACCCCCTTTCTGCGAAACTGATCGACGCGGTGCCGGCCACGATGAAGTGATCGAGCACCTTTACATCGACCAGGGCAAGGGACTGCTTGAGAGATTGCGTGAGAACTTCGTCAGCGTGGCTCGGCTCCGCAACACCTGAAGGGTGGTTGTGAGCAAAGATCACAGCGCTTGAATTGAACCGAAGCGCGCGCTTGACCACTTCCCTCGGATACACCGATGTTTGCGTGAGCGTGCCACGGAATAGCTCTTCGGCTTCGATGATGCGGTTCTGTGCATCGAGGAAAAGGACAACGAAAACTTCATACTCCTTTCCGATCAACAGCAGTCGAATGTAATCCCGCACGGCAGTCGGACTTGAAAGAACGGAACTGCGTTTCAGGTCTTCTCTCAGCACCCGCCTGACGAGTTCAAGAGAAGCCGCGATTCGCGGGTGAATGTCCTGATCAACCGAACCAGTGGTAATGAGCGATAGCAAACTTCCTTGATACATTCGCGTGGCGGTCTTCTCCCCCATGAGAAGCGAGAGAAGCTCCAGGTCGGACAACAAAACAGGTTCCATGTCGGACTCCTTTCATAAAGAACGATCCGACACTCATAGTTAGGCATAGCGTATAAACAAACACGACGTGAGATCGTGCCAATGAGGCACATTTCAACGTCGTGCGTCACTTCTGACGTGCACCTATGCTGAGCAGATGCCCGGCAATCCAGACATTTCATACTTCGCGACAACCAATGCCCGGCTACCGCACCGGACCTTTGGCATCAGACAGGCTGACCGGCTCTTTCATACCTACGTGATCGGCAAGACCGGTACGGGGAAAACGACGTTTCTGGAAACAATCGCATTGCAAGACATGATGCGCGGGCGCGGGGTGACGGTAATCGACCCCCATGGTGATTTAGCCGAAAGGCTTGTCGCGCAAGTTCCCCAGTGGCGCGAGAGTGACCTCGTCTATATGAACGCCCCAGACCTCTCACAGCCCTACGGATACAACCCATTGCGCCGGGTGCAGACGGACAGGATTCCGCTCGCCGCTTCGGGCCTCATGGAAGCGTTTAAGAAGCTCTGGGGCGATGCCTGGGGCGTGAGGATGGAGCACATCCTGCGAAACGCTCTCTACGCGCTCATCGAATGCGGGGACGCCACGCTTCCCGATATCTTGCGGATGATCAGCAGCACACCCTTCCAGAAGCAGGTGCTGGCTCGGGTAAAGAACGATCAAGTGAAGGCGTTTTGGACTAAGGAATTCCCCAACTACAACCCGCGATACCGCCAGGAATCCATCGCCCCAATTCAGAATAAGGTCGGCGCGTTTCTCGCTGACCCGCGCCTCTACCGGATGTTCACCGGCCAACTGGTCGATCTCCATTTCAGGCAGATCATGGATGAAGGAAAGATACTCATCGTCAATCTCGCCAAGGGGCGTCTCGGCGAAGACAGTGCGAACGTTCTGGGCGCACTCCTGGTGACAACCTTGGGCCTCGCGGCCTTCAGCCGGGCCGATACCGAAGAATCACGGAGGTCCGACCATATCATCGTGATCGACGAATTCCAAAGTTTTGCCACGCTGTCGGTGGCGAATATGGTGTCGGAATTGCGCAAATTCCGTGTCGGCACGGTGCTCGCGCACCAACATCTCGATCAACTGGAACCCGAGGTCCGGCATGCCGTGCTCGGAAACGTGGGCACGCTCATATCGTTCCGTCTCGGTCCCGAGGACGCTTACATGATCGCGCGGGAATTAGACCCAATTTTCGTGCCCCTAGACCTGATGAATCTTCCCAACCACGACATCTACATAAAGCTCATGATCGATGGCACCCCGAGCCGACCCTTCAGCGCGACAACGCTTCATCCAAACGGTATAATTTAGAAGACTTAACTGGTGGATACTTGCTTGATGAATGGTGGGAACAGCCGCGTTCGGTCAACCACACCATTCCTGTTATTGCGACGCAACCCTGAAGGAGATTGGCATGAAGGAACCCGGACTCGATGACCGTCACCGCGATAAGAATCCGCCGAAGAGCGGCGAGATTCAGCAAAAACGCGGCGATACCCTCAACAAGAACCTCCCGCGACCCATTCCTGAGTTCTCGCAAAACGCGAAGCTTTCGACGATGAGAAAAGAGACCGGCAAAGTCAGCGTGAAAGCCGTGAGGCGCGCTGCGAAAAACCGGTGACACCGATCTTTCGACGCGAGGGCGGAGTGAGGATGCGTCGGCAGTTGGACGTTTACCCCCAATGAAAAATCCCCGCATCGGCGGGGATTCGTTCATCCTTCTTTTTTCGGGCACGTTCGGGCCGTATGTCCTTCCTCTCCACATTTGCTACAGCGCTGCACCTTGCGCTCCTTGGTACCGGTGACGAGGGATTGTAGCTCCTGGTCTATCTCGTCTCGTTTGTCGAGCAGTTCACGTATGCGGGTTACGTCGAGGTCCATTTAATTCTCCATTGAAGTGACAAAGGAAAAGCCCCCGCCGTTTTACTGGCGAGGGCTAGTTCTTTGCGGTAGAGTGGTTTTGGTTAAGTCAGCGGGTTACTGGTTTAATGACCGGTTCAAGACACATCTTGCTTCGGTGGTCACCAGCTCCTGCACCAACCTGCCATCACCAGCTCGAAGAGTAGTAGATTTCGCCAGGCACCCCAACCTTGTTATCGGCCAGCATACGGAAGGCCCAGTCATACGTTCTTACCACCTGTTCGAGATAGTCTTCGTCATACTCGTAGACGCCGAAGAAAAAGCCTGATCTCGTTGGAAGAATTGCGTTGGCTACAGTCGCGTCCTCGATTACCTTACCGGCTGTGCGTTGCACTAGCCCCTTCGGGTGCTCTTTGTCGTAGACCGTGCCGTTATCAACCATTCCATTAACGAGTTTCGAGGCTTTTATCACCTTGTCGCACACCACAAGTAATGCACGAAGTTGCTCCCATTCGACTTGGTAAGTTCCGCAATTATCTTGACCATTCTGTACGTTATCCACGAACCATCCGTGAATATGGTTTGCCTTGCGCCAATACATCGTTTCCTCTTCAACAGCTGATATACGGTCAGATTGAATGCCCGAAACTGGTTTGCCACCGTGGGCAATCTGTACCTTATAACGCTCATCTGGACTCTGGTGGTCCCACTGCTTAACGTAGACCCTTCGAGCCGCATACATATCTAGTCCCATATCTCCTATAAGTTAGTTGGCTAATTTGCTGGCTTCGCGCACACCTACCAATTCACGTCCATCTTGATGGTATTTACACCACCCCACGAACAAGAACCCCAGTGCATACCGTGGTAGTCGGCCTGATGCATTACGCGGTCTTCGATTGTCTCATCAGTAGCCCCGCGAAACTCGTGGACGACAAGTATGTTGGTGCTCGCGTCATGGATGTAGTAGATGTTTTCCATACTCCTTTCTGTTAATTGATAATGCTGGTGATGCCAGCACCGCGACTCTAATGAATAAATACGACAGCCGTAACGGTCGGCATTGGGTGTTATGCACTGCTCTGAGATGGAATGAGATGCTATGAGTAGACGAAAATAAATCCCCCGAAGGGGATTGGAGGTGCAGGTGCAGCCGATCTCATGCCTTATCTATATCGAACACACTCCCGTCTGCCCTATCCCACGGCCCCAGGATGTCCGTATAGACGGTTTTAGGCACGCGCCAGTTAGAGCCGAAGGTCGGTAGGGCTTTGAAGAGGAAGCGCGCGGATAATGTGGGGTCGAGCTTCTGTAGATACGCCATCATATTCTTCATGTGCGTGGCGTTCGTGGTAATCGTGAGCACCATCATATTCGGGATGCCCCACACGTCCTTAAAGGTGCGGTGCTTCATCGCATCGAGGTAACAGGCGAGCTTTTTGCCAAAGGTGTTTTGGTCAATCTTTCTGCGTTCGATGCTCTCGGTATTGCGGTCTATTTCAACTGCGAAGAAGCGGTACGAGCCGCCGTAGTCAATGCCGAACACGTCATCCGGAACGAGAGACTTCTGGGGAACGAATTTCGATAACGGCAACTCCATTGGACTGTCGGTGCGTTTTAGGATTGCGTGCCGAGGAATATACGTAAGTCCTCTGGGCGTACAGCCGAGTTCGATGGACGCGCCGACGCACGCACTCATTAAGCGGTGGAGAAACGGGTCGAGACGTTTTATATACGGCGAAAGCTTCCCGTGCTCGATGAGGAGCTGCTTCGATTTCTCATTGAGGTCGTACACGACCGGCTGGTAGCGAGCATGAAATGATGCAAATTGCTGCGGCGGTCGTACAAGGTATGCCCCGTGCGCCGTTCCGTTGTAGAGCTTCGTAAGGCGATGCTGGTGCGAGTTGAAGTTGTTTTTGCCGGTGAATGCGAAGAGGTAGTGAGACGGCAGCGGACCGTGACGATGAATAGCCGCGAAGAGCGCGAGGTCGTCGTCGCTGAGTTCAATCCGCTTGTCCACCGGCTGTGGCGGAGCGAACCGAATTCTTCTGGTGAGCGTATCCGTGTGTAGCGGCACATGCGCACTCTACCAGTCACTTGATGCTCCTGTCCCTGGGTCGGGTGACAAATTCGGCTCTGATTTACGCTCGTTCGTGTGCAGGAGTGAGCTGACACGTTCTCTATTACGCGCTATGAGAAGGTTGTAGTCATCTGCAGAAAGTTTTGGGTGGCGTTCAAGTTCACCCGCTTTTACCGGAATAGAGACAGCTTGCGGGGTGACGTTTCTGATATGACAGGCGAAGTGAAGCTTGGGCTGTCCTAGTATGAAGTCTGGTGTCGTCCTCATTTCAGGGGCCATCGCACGAGCATCGCCCGTTGAAACACCACCGGCCATTTTGATTGCGGTGTTCGCGGCAAGCGAAGCTCTAAGTGAAGGCGTGCACTGTTCGAGGAATTGATGCGCAAACACGCAGCCCAGTTTGTACTTACGAGCTTCGGTGAGCAGGTCGTCAATATTGCTATCGAAGTATTGCGCGGCCTCGTCCACGATAAGGAAGGCAGCGGTGCGCTTGTGTTCCGGGATGACGGCCCGCTCAAGTACAGCCTGAAGGACAAGAGAAATAAATATCCGTCCGAAGTGTGCCGATGCGCCTTTGAGAAAATCCTTCGCGGTGTCCACCAGAATGACCGAGCCCTTGTTAAGTTCGGTAAAGAGGTCAATCTTTGTCTCCGGCGAGCTGAAGAGACGAGCGAGTGTCGGATTCTCTAATATGGCTTGGAGGCGGTAGCGGATTTGCTCCTTCGTCTGTGAGAAGTTTTTGCTCGGAAAGTCCCGCTCGAAGAACTGGCGTTGAATGGGCGGGAGTTTTGCGATAGTGGCCACGTAAGGGGTCACGTCGTCCATCAGAGCGAGCATGTCCAGGATGGTGGCATTGCGTCCCATTGTTTCGGGAAGGGCAAGCATGAGGCGGGCGACAAATCTGAAAAAGACGCCCTGTTTTGCGGTGAGGTCGGCACCGATAAGCCCCTCAAAGAGATAGTCGAATGTCTGAATGACTCCGGCCGTCACCTGCTCCCGCGAGGCTTCGTCGTAATTGCCCAGTCTTTTGACATCAAAAATGTTGAGCGCGGGCGGATTATGTATGTCTTTGGGCGAGATGAGTATGGGTTCGTAGTCGAGGTCGAGGCGTAGGATCTTATTTATCAAATCGCCCTGGCTATCGACGATCACAAGAGCGGGGCGCTTCTCCGATGTAAGGTCGTGCAGGATGAGGTTCTGAAGCAACTGCGTTTTTCCGGCACCGCTGCCCCCGATAATGTGCATGTGGCTGAAGCGTTCCTCATGGGTAAGTTGCAGCGGCAGCGGCGCATTGAAGAACTCCTGGAAGGGCGTGTGCTTGAGATACCCGTCAATGATTGCGGAGAGTGGTTCCTTATTTTTTGTCGCTTGGAGGAACGGTTTTTTCGGCTCCTCGGGTATCGGAATACCGGACACCTCACAAAGATTAAAGTACATCTGACGCGTGAGATTGATGAAGAGTCCGTTATTTTTATACTCGTCTTGCCAAAGCGTGCCGTATAAGTTCTCAATAAGAAGTGTAGGATTAGGGAGTGCGAACGCTAACGGTATTACAAAGGGAGATGGCGCAAGCGTCTTCGGTAATAAGCCCGCGATATGCGAGAAGATGAGGACGAGCGCCCGCTCAAACGATTCGAGTATCTGAGATTCGTGGGCGAAGAAATAATCCTTTGCTCGAAGAAGACGGGTAAGGGCTACCTGCTCCTTTAAGGATAAGTGTTCCAGATTAACTTCAGGGAAGCCAAAGATGCTGTCCTCCATCTGAAGAACACCATCCATTGCAATACAAAAATGGATGGCGTGTGGACTTTCGAGGTCTGCGAGACGAAGTACGAAATCCTTTATCGCATCGTCTTTTGCATAAGGCGAAGAAAAGTATCGGGCACGGACGGAAGCGTATAGTGCTTGCGTCTCCGCAACGTCGCGTGCCCGTTCGTCAGTCCATCGACGAAAGAACGGCGTGTAGACGAATGGTTTGTATTCTTCTTCAGAACTCAAACACTTCCTCCCGTCCGTCAAACGACTTTGCTATCTCAAGGTAGTGTTTCAGACCCTTAGCAGCGGTCTGGATTTCTTGTTCAGCCTTGAGGAGCGTTTCAAGGTCGGGACACTCAGTGTAATGCCCATCCTTTAGACTTTTAATAGTGACGGTCATCTTTTCGGTGTGGTAGATAACTTCACCACCGAGGTTGTATTTGTTGATATCGGCTCGTTCCTGTTCTGAATAATCGGCACGGAAGTTAATTCCAAACACCGGTTTCTTGGAAACTAGCCCCTTCATTTCCATTGAACGTTTGATTTTGAGCTGCATCAGACTTTATTCCCTTCATCTTTTTTCTTATTGTAAAATTTTAGGCCGAAAAAGCCAGCGATGCCAAGGCCAATCCAAAGCCACCAGTAAGTAGCGAGTACTGCAATCAACACAGCTACAGCGGCTAAGATAGCCGCACCCTTTAACACTCCGACGATGGTGTCATCCATACCCCCCTCCCTTAAGAAAAAAGCGTTGAGTTTGTCTTTCTACTTCCCTCCAATTTCTAGCGTAACGAGACTGCGTGCGACTTCTAACCGCACCTAGACGATGTGCTGTGCTGGGTGCGACCGGAAGAGTTTTGATAGGTATAGCTTCGGTGGAGTTATTGCCCCCGCGATTGTTTCCGATGCGTGAATGTTTGATGTGTCGGTGAGGCGACTGGCAATGCCGGGAAAATCGCTGTGCCGATTGATGAGGGCAAAACCGCGTCCGCTTTCGCGGGCACTGGCGATCAGGTTGTTGAGCAAAGCTGATTTGCCCGTTCCTGTTTTTCCCACGATGGACATATGCCGCCGCCCCCGGTGGTTGGGTCAATGGACCCGTTATCGCTCCGACGGATTATAAATGTGTCGGCTGCCCAGGCGTGCGAGTGGTCTGCGCTAGGCGTTAACCAGTGGCGGCATGCGAAATGTGCCAGCAACGGGCGTATTGTAGCGCAATGGAGTTGTCTGCTGGAACCGGTAGATGGCATGTACGAGCCTGCCCATTGTTGTTGGTGTTTTGTCGGACACGACCACTTGACCTGGCCTTTTGAGCGTTAGCGAAAAAGGTTTGCCGACGAGCGTATGAGAGGAGTGCCTAGGGCAAGGGGTCGTGGTGGTAAGCCCGACAAAGGCGGAGCGGCATGAGTAGCAGTGAAGATATATGGTGCGCCTTATGTGCGCGCATAGTATCCACATACAGAATGGAACCTCGTGTGTGGTGGCTTATAGAAAAAAAGGCGGGGCCAGAGGCCCCGCCAATACTCCCGATTAAGGAGTTCGTTTCGCTATGCGTTCCTTGAGCCAGTTCTCTACCTCCGATTCTAACCACCCTACCCGTGAGGGGCCGAGCTGTACCCGTTTAGGGAACTTGCCTGCCGCTTCGAGCCGGGCGATATGCGCCGGGGAATACAGAACCTTCTCTCGGACTTGCCTCTTTGATAACATTCGCATCGCAATGCTCCCGGTTGGGAGACGTTGCAACGCCTCAGTTAGCCAAGGCGCTACAAGTATAACGCTACCTGTTGCCGGCTGAGTAAATCCGCACAAATCTGGCGGCATTAGATGGCGGCGTAGACGAGACGGCTATCCGCAATCCGTGATCAACTCCTTTTTGCGCGGTGCAAAATGACCGAGTGGTATTCTTCGACGGTCCCTGATCGGCTTGACCAGATGCTCAACGACGTCAGCTTGAGCGTCTCAAATTCGGCCGATGCTGCCGCTGGCACCTTGATCCGTCAATGTCCGCAACGCTGTCGAGAACTGACGTTGGTCCGGATGCTCGCGCCAACAATGTGGGGATATTCTTGGACAATTGGCGAATAAACCCCAAGAGCATTGCTGATTGGCCGTCTGCAAGCCAAAAACCGTCACAATTCCAAAGGGATAATCCCGCCAGGCCTGCCCATTCGTTGTATATACTCTTGGATGTTCAGGGCATGCGCGAGGAGGCATATGGCTGAGATCGCTAGCTTGATTGGCGCGTTCGTTGCTGGGTTGTTAGGCGGCGTCGGCCTGAAGATCGTATTTGATCGGTCCAAGCGGACAACCACCGTCACGCAAACAGGCAATAAAGCTGGGCGCGATGTCATTGGTGGAGACGTGGATAAGCGTAAGAAATAGTCGCGCCATTTGACACCACAGTGAGTACTTCTAAGCAGAACGGGAACGTAGCCGGGCGCGACGTCATCGGCGGTGATATGGTCGTCAACACAACGGCCCCGAAGAAGACGCCGATCAGCCTGCTCAATGAGCGTTACGTATTGGAAAGCGGTGAAACGGAGGGTCTAGCAGGTTTCGTGGCAGACCTGCAGCATTTCTGGGACCGCGCGACTAACGAGGATATTCGCCAGCTGTCGCAGAAACTTTCCGAATCCGGGCGGGCCGACATGATCCATACGGGTGAAGAACTTAAAGAACGCGCGACAAAGAAGATCCTGAGATTTCAGACGTCGCGGCACGCGCAAGATATCTTGGCGTGGGTGCTTGCGGAACTATACGGCCGCTTTCTACTCGATGTCATACCCAGTATTCAGACGGACGCCGACCGCGTGACGATAGACGCCCTTTTGGGCGAAAAGGTTATTGGGCCCACATTGAATGACCTTGAGGATAATGTGCTTGGACTGTCGAGAATAGACGTGATGGGGCTCATGTACTTTCTGGCTGGTAACTGCCACATACGCTGGGACAAATGCTAATTTACCACCCAGCGTTCGACGCATATCACTGTACGATTCGTATTGTTGCGCTGCTTGTTGACTGCAAGCGATTGGACGTTGAGAAAGCGCGGATACTCGATTTTTATCTGGCGTTCCCGAGCGCAATGCAGTCGATGCGCCTTCCTGCCGAGCTCGCCTCCTTACGGGCAATGCTGCGACAGATGGATAATGTTTATCGAGACCCTGTCAGTCCAAAACGTACATTTGCGGAGATGCGTCATGTTCAACTCGCCGCCTTGGGTTGCTTGGCCGCTGCCGACATCATTGACGGGGCAAAACTGCCGTCGGGCATCGTAGAGCGCACTAACAAGCCACTGCCTTCTAAGCTCGAAGCCGCAATAACCAATTTCATGGCAGATGAGAATGAAGTTATGCAATTGCTCGCGACCAAAGTCGCTGAGATGCCGACTGCCGGCCCCAACGGTCTAAAGGATCGCTCCGGGTTGCTGGAATATCGCTATGACGCTGTATAAGCCAACGCTTCAATTGGTGCGCCTGCGCGTCATCCAGGGCGGGCATATCGCGTATGAGGCGAAGTTTCATACCGGCGTAAATATTGTTCGCGGGAATAACAGCGCGGGCAAAACGACGGTGCTTGATTTCATTGCATACGTTCTGGGATCAGAGAATATCGCGTGGAAGCCACAGGCTTTATTGTGTGATTCAGTTTATGGGGAGTTTACGTTAAATGGGGCACCGGTCACGCTACGTCGCGATGTAAACGATGCGTCTCAGAACCCGCTGTATATTTTTTGGGGAACATTAGATGTAGCCGAGAAGGCAAGCATGGCCGAATGGGCTGTCTATCCATTCAGGCGCTCTACCCAAAAGGAAAGCTTCACGCAGGTGCTTTTCCGGGCACTGGAAATGCCGGAGGTTGGCGCAGGCGAGGCAAACCTGACCATGCACCAGTTGCTTCGTCTGCTGTATGTGGACCAACGCTCTCCGAACAACTCGATTCTACGTCCAGAGAATTTTGACAGAGTCCTGACGCGCGAGACGTTAGAGCGATACGTATTCGGCTTGTATGATGCAGCGCTTTACGATGCTCAACTAAGGCTCCGTGACGTTGAGGGAGAGCTACAGGCCATTGCCTCCGAGCTCCGCACGTTATTCTCGGTGCTTCATCGCTCGGGACAACAAACAGATTTTGAGCTTATCCTGGCTCAGGTCCAAAGCCTTCAGGTAGAGCAGGACAAATTATCGGCGCAATTGCGCGAGCTTAGCGATGCCCGCACGCCCGCGCAGTCTGGGCGAGACCCCGGCGTCGCCGAGTTGCGGCGGCAGCTTTCGGAAACGAAGGCGAAACTGATAAAGGCGCAGGACCGCAAGCAGGATCTTGAACTGGAAATACAAGATTCCATCGCGTTCGTAGGGGAGCTTGACCGACGCGTTCGTGGCCTCGACGAATCCGAGGCCGCTCGCAACTATCTGGGTACGGTGAATTTCACTTTTTGCCCCAGCTGTTTGTCGACCGTCGATCTACCGACGGAGGAGAATGCGACCAACTGTCAGTTGTGTAAGGCGCCATTAGGAAAACGTGACGCCAATTCACAACTGCTCCGCATGCGGAACGAGCTTGAGATCCAGCGACAGGAGTCCCGCCGCCTACTGCAAAGTCGGCAAGACGACTTTGCTTCAGCGACGAGGGAGATCCCGGTTCTTAGAGCCGAGCTGAAGGGGCTGGAACGCGATTACGCGCGTCAATCCAGCACTTGGAATACAGAACACGAAGCGAAAATACAGGCTACGGCTCATCGGTTGGGCGAGGTGGAGCAGCAAATTCGCCAGATGTTAGAGTTTCAGAAGATGGGTGCGGTCGTTGCGGAGCTCACGGCAAAACGGGAAGCTCTTGGAGCCGAGCTCGAACGGCTGCGCACAACCATCGAGACGCTTACAACGGCGGAGGTACGCCGGAAAGCTGATGCCCGCCATTCCGTTGCCGTCGAATTAATTCGCCTTTTGCGCGCAGATCTTCCCAGAGTAGCGGAGTTTCAGAACGCGGAGCATGTTGAATGGAGCTTCGCTGATAATCGGATATCGGTGAACGGCAGCGAAAATTTCTCGGAGAGCTCGACGGTAATATTGAGACACAGTTTCCACTTGGCGCTGCTATTCGCGAGCACGAAACGCGAATACTTCCGTGTTCCACGTTTCCTCATTCTCGATGGCATCGAAGATGGAGGCCTAGAGCTGCCGCGCAGCCATCACTTCCAAAGGTTGATCGTCGACATGTCCGCGGCCATTGAAGTCGAGCACCAGATTATCTACGCAACGTCGCAGATCGCGCCTGAGCTGGAAAAACCTGCGCTGGTGGTTGGTAGAGCATTTACCACTGCCGATAAGTCGCTCGACGTGTCGGACCCCGGCCCTGGATTGCTACCGCTCGCCAACCCGCCATCACGTTAGAAGGGCTTGGTGTCTGAGCGGCCCTCAAAACTTGGGTTTGTGCTTCGTCGAGCGGTGGCGATGAACGTTGTGCTCTTCACACTCGAATTTTACCCGCTGTACAACGTTTACCTTTATTGATTCAAGATCAATGCGTAACGTCGACTCGCGGACATCGGAACGCGGATCACGCCATGGCTCGCCAAAAAGCGGTTCGGGCAAGCTTGGAAAATCGATATCATCTCTATTATGCTCGATATCGTCTTTTGGAAGAACTACCTCACTGACAGAGTACCAGGGCTCCCACCCTTCCTCACCATTGAGGCCGGTGCTCGCATCGATTTCGGTGCCCTCTGGCAGGTCGATAGCTTCGATACGCGCGGCCTTGTGAAATAGAACTATATTTAGCGCATTGCCAGCCGCTTGCCCGGACGGGAAGAGTATCCCATCCAGCATCGGTTCGTTCTCTGTTGCGAGGAAATCCGCAATGGCTTGTGTGGTCAGATAGTCCAGCGCTTCGTCATCCGGCAGTATTGGCCGCGTAATGCGTTCGCTGAGTGATCGCAAAAACGTCGCACGCTCAAGCCGGGAGGCAAAAGTCGAGTCAAAAAGGCTGCCGCGTTCGCTCACAGCGCTGAGGGCTGTTAGGTCCAGTAACCGTAGGCGGCGAATGATGCTAAAACGAGCAACTGCGACTTGGCTGCCGACCGGCGGGCGCACTTCCGCAATGGCGACGCCGGGTTCGTTCGCCCCGTAGAACACGGATATCCCGCGTGCGTTCATTCGCCCGCCGCTGGCATCCGCCATGGACGGAGACCCTAGCTGCTGATCCGGACGGCACAACGCCACCTTCAGTCTTTCATCCGACTGGAATACCCGCGCTCGATAGACGGCCGTCAAGGACGTGCCAGGTCCGGCGTCTAACACCAAAGGGCGTCCATCAGTGGCGGACATTTTGTCTATGGAACCGAAAACCGATGCGAGATGAGCCGCCGCTGTGCGACTGAAAAAACGCGCCTCACTCTTCAATGAATGCTCGAAGTTGCGCCACTCCTCTTGCCATACATAATCACTGACGCCCTTTTCCGCGTAGTAGCAATCTAAGGCGAATTCACTTTCCTCGCCCGCCTTGGCGGCATGATGGTCGTAGTGTTTGTCCTCAAGGAGGCTCTGTATAGCCTGAGCCGCTACCTCGGGGATGGCAGCCGCATCGGCGATCGCGTCAACGACGGGCTGGCCGTCGTCCTCTGAAGTCCGTACGAAATGTTGTTCGAAGGCAGACTCGATCATTTCGGAGAGGTCATCGATGGTGTAAGACCTTCCCCTTTTTCCACAGTAGAAGCATTTCTTAACGCGGCCTTTGTGTTGTATTTCTTCGCGAAGATATTCCTCGCCAACGCACCGAAAGCAAATGTACTCTGCCTTCAGTTCGTCGATATCGTCATCATCTAACATTGCTCAACCTAAACGTGTCGGCATCTTAACCAGTGTCATATCTTATTCGATTCTACGACACCGCCCCCGTCAGAAACGGCAAGAAAGGAATAATTTTCTGTTGATTTTCACTGCGCGCGACCACGTGATGAGCGCCAGCATGTTGTTTGCGCGATGCGGATTGACCAGACTGCGCGATTGGATTGACCAGACCAAAGCATCCTCAGGTGATTGGAGTGAAAGTGAAATAGTGAGCGAATAGTTGGTCAGCGACTTTCGGGCATGGTGATGAATTCTGGTCGCGCAGCAACAGGTAGCCTCCTCGCGTACTCGGACATTCATCGTAGAGGACAACCGCCGTTCGGCTTGAATTCACAGCCAACGGCCGGTGACAAATCTACACCGGCCGCCTGTGTCACTCGGAGCCAACGGCGGCAATGGCCGATTATGTAGAGTCCCTGATTATGTGTAGTCATGGCCGGTGTCGTGCGCCAACCGCCCGTCTGGAGCGGCAGGCGCCGATTTCGAGCTCCACATAATTAGAGCGTCCTCAGGAAGTCGATCAGGGAGTCGGGCGCCCGATAGCGCCGGAGTTTGGCCTCTGGTTCGTGGAGCCTAGCCAGCGCCCGTTCCTTCATAGCCAGATCGGCCTCGACGTATTGGTGGGTGGTTGCAGGACTCTCGTGGCCGAGCCAAAGCGCAATTACGCTGATGTCGACGCCGGCCTGCAGCAGATGCATTGCCGTTGTGTGGCGAATCGTGTGCGGCGAGATTCGGCGTGTTGCCAGATCGGGACATGATTCCGCGGCAGCCTGCACGGCGCGATCCAGACGTTGCATCACGTTCCATCGCGACATCGATTGGCCATCGCGATTTGGGAGCAAAGGTGAGTCTGAATCAAACTGCGGATTTCGTCTGAGCCAAGCCCGGATCGCCCTGACGGTCGAGCGCCACAGCGGCACGCTGCGCTGCTTGCGGCCCTTGCCGTGCAGATGCACGCAGGCGGCCCCTTCGTCGAGCACCACCTCGCCGACCTTCACGCCGACAATCTCGGAGACCCGCGCACCGGTGTTGTAGAGCAACAGCAACAACGCGTGATCGCGCTGGCCGATCCATGTTGTATCCGGCATCGCGATCACGGCCAGCATTTCCTCCCGGGACAGATAGCCGAGCATCGGCCGCTCGAAGCGCTTTGCCGGAACGCCGAGCGCGTGTTCGATCACTTGCAGCGATGACACGTCGCGGTGCGCGGCGAACTTCAGGAACGAGCGCAGCGCCGCCAAGCGGGCATTGCGGCTGCGCACGCTGTTGTGCCGCTCGCGTTCCAGATGATCGAGGAAGGCCATGATCAGATCCGGCGTGATGTCAGCCAGCGTGATCGTCGCCGGCGACCGGCACAGGTGCGCCTCGGCAAAGCCTAGGAAGAGCATGAAGGCGTCACGGTAGGCGGCGATCGTTTGTGGGCTCAGCGCGCGTTGCTGCAACAGATGCTCGGCGAAGAAGGCTTGTACGAGCGCGGGAAACGATGGCGGTGGTTTGGGTTGCCTACGCATCATCGTCTCCCGCGAAATCGGCGTATTGCTCGAACCTGCCGGCAGCGATCGCCATCAGCTCGGGCACGGCGGTGAGATACCAGTACGTGTAGAAGATCTCGGCATGCCCCAGGTAGGTCGACAGCGCCAGCATCATTTGGTCGACGTCAGTGCCATCGGCGTACCAGCGCATCAGCCGCCGGACGGCGAAGGTGTGCCGCAGCTCGTGCAGACGCGGTGCATCGTGTCCGCCGCGATTGACCCAGCCGAGGCTGTCTCGCAGACCGGTGAAGACGCGATGCACCTGCCGATCGCTAAGCGGCTTCCCCAAGCGCCGGCCACGACTGCTGATGAAGAACGGCATATCGGCTGTCATGGGCACATGCCGGGCGCGCTGCCGTCGGTAGCGTGCCAACGCCTCGACTGTGCTCGGGTGCACCGGCAGCTGCCGGGACTTGGCGAACTTTGTCTGCCGTATCGTCAGCATCCCGCGCTTGAGGTCGACATCCGCATCGCGCAGGTGAATCGCCTCGGAGACACGCAGCCCGGTCGAGGCCATCAGGCCGAACATGGTTTCGAAGGTGGACGGACGAAGACTGCCGCAGGGACCGAGTGTGCGCGCCGCCGCGAGCAAGTCGATGATCTCGTCCTCACGGTAGATGTGTGGCGCAACGCGGCCGGGTTCCGGACCGAAGAGCGACGCCTCCGGAACCTCGGTGTCCGGCTCGAACTGTTGCAGGTAGCAGATGAAGTGCCGCAACCGTCCCCAACGGCGCACCCAGGTGCCGGCGTCGCCATGGCCGTCCTTGCCGCCACGCACCCAGTCGGCCATGAGTTCGGCCGTCAGCGGACCCCGGTGGTGCTTGGCCGCGACGAAGTGGGCAAAGCCGGACAGGAAGGTGTCACGCGAGCGCAGATGGAAACCCTGGCGACGGCGTTCGGCCAGATAGCCCTCGACTCTGGCCTGCAGACTGAGGCGCCGGCTCATGATTCGCTCCCCGGCCAGGGCAACGCGACGCCAGTGAGGTTCGGCGTGTCGAGCTTGGCGTAGATCCGGGTGGTTTCCAGAGAACGATGACGGAGGACATCGGCAACCTCCTTGAGCGAGCCGCCGCTCTCGACCAGGCGGCAGGCCAGCGTGTGACGCAGCACGTGCGAACCGGAATTGGGGAGGCCGACACGTCGGCAAGCACGGCGGATCACATTCTGAACTGCACCCGTCGTGATCGGGATGTCACGCGAATCACGTCGGCGAACGAAGATCGCCGGGCTTGTAGTCGCTGGACGCTCATGCTGCAAGTAATCCGCCAACGCCTGTCCGGTTGCCATTGGCAGCGGCAGGATGTCCTGCCGTCGTGACTTCGTGCCTTTCAGCGTGACCGTGCCTTCGCGCCAGTCGATGTCGCCGATCAACAGGTTCGCGATCTCGCCGGCGCGCAGCCCCATGTCCAGTGCGCAGCGGACGATTGCGTAACCTCGTCTGGGCCAGCGTCCGTTGGGGTGTGCGCCCAGCAGCCGTTGAACTTCGTCCGGCTTGAGGGCGCGCGGCAGCGATGCAAGCTTCCATTGCACCGGAGAGGAAATGACTGCGATAGCCCCGGCAACCGAGTCCCCGCAGATCGTCCGGTAGCGGAGGTAGCTTCGCAAAGTCGAGGCCAATTGGGAAGCGTGGGAATGCGAGTGGTTGTCCTCCAGTTGCCGGGCGATGAAGCGGCGAACATCGACCGGACGTAGCTTGGCCATGTTGATGACGCCCCCAGCGAACTTCTTGCGCAACAGCTGCGCGACAATGCGGCAGCGGTCGCGGCGCGTGCCTGCCGCCAGGCCGCGTACGTCTCGCAGGTGGTCGTCGTACCGACGCAGTTCGTCGGCAATGGGGTCGGTGGTTTCTGCAGATGAGCGCGAAAGCTTCGCGCTCCGGGGCGGTGTGGTTCGGGTCATGAACGTCTCCTGGAGTGGAAACTCCACTTCAGGAGAACGCTAAAATTATGTAAAGCTCAGAATCCCCTCATCTGCCCGCAAAGCCCATAGACACGCGCTTCTCCGAACTGCCTCTCTAGAAGCTCAACATAATCGAGGCATCTACATAATCGGCCTTATGTGGAGCTCTACATAAGGCCGAGAACCGGTCCTTCCAGAACCAACCAGTGAAGGACCGCTCGGTCGATCTGCGACATTGCAGCGCTTAGTCATACCGCAAGAACGCTCGGAATATGCCGCTACGCAGCACGTCTGGTGCATATCACGGATTACGGATAGCGAACGAAACAGGGGCCGCGAGGACGCCTGGTGTAATTAAGCGACTGAAGCAAATCGCAAAACCAGCATAGACATGCCGGAAAGGTAAAACGCAATACCGACCGGCGCCTCTGTCTGGCTCCCAACGCCAGATTTTTGCGGAATCTGACTGCCGTTAACACTATCTGAGAGTCTTGAGGTGGGAAGCCCATTGTTGCCACGCTTCCTTTCGCTCGGGTAGGTATTCGGCACGATTGTACACAGCCATAACGCCTTCCATCCGGTGATGGAGCATCTTTTCGATTACGTGGGGTGCTACGCCTAAGTCGGAGAGGCGTGTCGCCATTGTTCGTCTGAGGTCGTGCGGGGTATACCGCATGCCGGCACGTTTGAGAGCTCGGGAGAGCGTGCGGTGGTCGCATTGTTCAGCATGACGGGCAAGGTAACGAGCGAAGGGGACGAGGTATATCTTGTGGTCACTGAGTTTAGATTTCGTCCGATGTTTCGGAAGAGTCCACCAAACTTTTGAAACTTCCTCCTTGATGCCCAAACATTCTGAAGCTCGCTGACCGGTGATGAGACAGAGCGCAAGTCCCACCCTCGTCTTGATTTCCCACCTATCCGATTTGAGTTCTTTGAGGAGATTCTTTAACTCGTCGTCGGTTAGAACAATGTCGCGAGTCTTCTCCCGTCCACCGACTACCTTTCTGGTGATTCTGATTGCGGGATTATCTCTAATCCAGCCCTTCTCATAGGCAAAGTTGAAGACGTGCTTCACATCAGCAAGAGTACGGTTGGCTGAGACTGGTGAACCTCGATCCACAATATCCTGAAGAGCGTCGCTGATATCTTTTTGGGTTACGGCACTGAGGCGTTTCTTTCCCAGTTTCGGAGTGATGTCTTTCGTGAGCCGTTGGCGGACTTGCTCTGGGTGCTGGTAGTCGATGGATTTTAGGTATTCGTCAACGGTATGTTGGACGGTGAGGATACCAATAGCCTTCCCTTGAAGCTCAGAGACCTTTAAACGGGCCTCTGAGAGCGTTAGATCGGGATACGATCCAAAGGTTATGTACCGCGCCCTGCCTCCGGTCCTGGAACGGTAGAGGAACGTCTTTGACCCCGTAGGGGAGACTCTGATATATAATCCCCCACCGTCAGATAGCATTTTGTCCTTCCCAGGTTTTAATGCCCTGACCTGCCTATCGGAGAGCATGTAACCGCTCCTGTAACCAGTTGATAGGTTGTAGTATGAGTTGAAATGAGTAGATATGGCAAGGTGCAACAGGGTTTAAGCAGAGAATCAGAGGCTTAACACTTCGGGGCGTAGCGCAGCCTGGTAGCGTACCTGCATGGGGTGCAGGTGGTCGGAGGTTCAAATCCTCTCGCCCCGACCAAAACAATTAAGGTATTCACGATGAGGCCCGTTTTGTTTTCCCTCTCGGTGGCGGCGATAAGAAGTTGAACGCCCAAGCGATAACGGATGGGTCCAGAATTCTGTCAGCATATCCGACTAAATCCACTTTAGCTCGAATTAGGCCGTCGCCGCGAAAAAAAAGCCGAGTGGCTGCAAGCAACGCAACGGGGGACTGGACCACCCTAAAAAACCTCCCGGAGACGTGTTCAGCCCCTTGCATCATGAGGGTTTCTTCGGTATTGCGTCAGCGCACCTTGAATACCAGTTTGCCGCGCAGGTGGCGTCCCTCACTCACCTTATGGGCTGCTGCGGCGTCCGATAATGCATAGGTTGTGATTTCTGGCACGCGGACGGCGCTGCCGGTGACCAGTGCAACGATGCGATCGAGATGTGCGCGGTCGCGCCCGACTTTCGGACGCAGCGAGGTGACGTCGGCACGCGGCGAGGGCGGCGCGGTGTTTCCCGAGGCAATGAACGCAGCGCGTCCGCCAGGCCGCAGCACGGCGAACGAGCGCTTCGCTACTTCGCCGCTAACTGTGTCGAACACCGCATCGCAGCCTGACACGACTTGCGTGAAGTCCTGCGTGTTGTAGTCGATGATCTGGTCGGCGCCGAGACTGCGCAGGTAGCCGTGGTTCGCCACGCTCGCGGTCGTAATTACGCGGGCGCCAATATGCTTCGAGATCTGGATCGCAAAGCTGGCCACACCGCCCGCACCACCCTGGATCAGTATCGTCTCTCCGGACTTCAGTTGCAGCGTGTCCTCGATCGAGCAGAGGGCGGTGAGGCCGATCAGCGACACCGCCGCGCACTCCACGTGCGTAAGCTTCTCCGGCTTTCTCGTCACGATCGCCGCGCGGATCGCGATCTTCTCCGCGTAGGCTGCTTCCTGGCCGACGTCGCAGACGCCGAAGACCGCATCGCCGATCGCGAAGTCCGTCACCTCAACGCCGAGCGCACTGACAACGCCGGAGAAATCCCGCCCCGGAATGTACGGGAAGTCGGTGATCGGGACATATTGGCCGGCGCGCACCTTCCAGTCGGCGCCGTTGACGCTGGCTGCGTGAACGTCGACGAGCACTTGGGCGGGACCAGCAACTGGATCCAGTACGTCGCCGTACTGCATCACCTCCGGCCCGCCGTGTTTCATGAAGTACGCTGCTTTCATTTACGCCCGTCCAGTGAATTGTCCGTCTGGCGGCAGTCCTAGCGCGTTAGGTGCGGCGTTCAGTGAAGGCGAGCAGATGGCGCCGGAGTGGAATAATTGGTCAGAACGATAAGAAAAGTTATCCCAGGCGCCCGGCATTTTCCACAGCCACCGTCACCGAGACTGACTAAGGATTGCCCAGGTAGTCGCGCTTGCCGATCTCGACGCCGTTGTGGCGCAGGATGTTGTACGCGGTGGTGACATGAAAATAAAAATTCGGCAGTGCATGGCCGAGCAGAAATTGCATACCGTTGTAGCGGGTTTCCTTGTCCGCGCGCTTGATCACTATTTCCTTGTCTTCGGTCCCGTCGATCTGCACAGGCTTCATGGTCTGGATGAATGCAACGGTCTTGGCGATGCGCGCCTTTAGCTCCGCCAGGGTTTTCTCGTTGTCCTCGTGCGCCGGGATTTCCACCCCGGCCAGGCGCGCTACCACGCCTTTAGCCGTATCGCAGGCGAGCTGCACCTGCTTGGTCATGGGCAGCATGTCAGGGAACAGGCGGAAGGTCGTCAGTGCGGCCGGGTCGAGCTTTTTGGCGTCGACGTGTGCCTGTGCCTTATCGAGAATGTTGGACAGATTGCCGAGGGTGTTGACGAAGCGCGGTACGCTCGCTTGGTACATGGAAATGGTCACGGGAAATCCTGGAAGTGAAAGAAGAGGGGAGACAATCCGTACCTGTTCTACGCTTTGTTATGGCTGCTGCGCCGGGGGGGATTCAAACGCCCTACGCCGAGGTCGCGGTCAACGCCATTCTCGAGGCCATAACCGCGAGTTCGGTACAAGGCCGGCGTATCGAAGTCCGCAGCCTCGGCAGCTTTGGTATCAACCACCACCCGCAATCGGAAGACCGGTGAGAAAGCGTCCGTAATCGAAGCAATCAAGGCGACGAACGCTTTGGAGCGTTCGAGAGCGCAATTCAAATTAACTGTGCCTGATAATTCTCCCCTAGGTTGATGGGCTAGCCTTCTGGACCTGTGCCGATCAGCGAACGCATATAGCGATCAACGTCTAGCAGTTCCGCGCTATACGCGTCGCGCGGCCGGGGAAGTGTCACCGCAATTGATTCAACGATCCGCGCAGGCCGAGGCGAGAACACCAGAATCCTGTCAGCGAGTCGGATCGCCTCCCGGATGTCGTGCGTAACAAAGACGAAAGTCGTATTCTGCTCGTTGGCGATTAGAGAAACGTCAACGATCAGGCGATCCCGGGCCTGAGCATCGAGCGCGGCGAAGGGCTCGTCCATAAGAATGAATTCGGGCTGCACGGCGAGGGTACGGGCAATCGCGACCCGCTGCTTCATGCCGCCCGATAGGGTGCTGGGGTAGGCGTTCGCGAATCCGGCGAGCCCAAGGTGTTCAACGTAGTGCCGAGCCCTCTCGGAGATTTCGGCGCGCGTAAAGCACCGCATCATCTCAAGGCCGAAGGCGATGTTCCCGAGCACCGTGCGCCACGGGAACAAAACAAAGTCCTGGAAAACAATGCCTCGATCCGGGCCGGGCCCGCGTATCGCCTGGCCATTCAGCAGCAGGCTGCCCTCGGTCTGTTGCTCGAAGCCACCGATCATGTGGAGCGTAGTGGATTTGCCGCAGCCGCTTGGACCGAGAAACACCGTGAACTCGCAGCGCCGAATATCGAACGAAATATCATCAATCGCGACCACTGCTGGCTCGCCATGAGCGCCGGCAAAAATCTTCCGCACATGTCGAGCCTCGATAACCTTGGGTACCGTGGTGCTGAGTTCGGCGTCGGGCTTCTCGGAAGGCACGTCGCTGCTCGTCCTCTGCATTTTCTGCTCCATCGTCCCCGCCGTCATGTCAAAAGCCCCCAGCGCTTGATTGTGGCCCGCTCGACCGCCGGAAAGACCAAGTGGTCGAGCGCCAGCCCGAGAACCGCGATCATCAGCACCCCAGCATACATCGTTGGAACATCGAAGAATTCCCGTGCTGCGAAAATGGTGATACCGATCCCGCGCCCGTGCTGGACGATGATCTCAGCCGCGATTACCGCACGCCAAGCGTAGCCCATTCCCACACGTAGTGAGGGGATCATGTGCACGAATGCGCCGGGGATGATTACCTTACACACTTGGCGCCATTCCGAAGCGCCGTAGGCGCGCATAACCCAAAGCTGATGCGCGCTGATAGAGCGCGCGCCTTGCAGCGCACCAAGATAGACTGGAATCCATCCGGAAAAAATGACGGTCAGCACGATTACGGCTTCGTCCGCGCTGAGCCAAAGCGACAGCACAGGGATGGTTACAATGGCGGGGAGAGGAATCCACAGCGCCACGATCGGATGGACAGTCGAGGCGAAGTCCGGATGGCGCCCGGCAAGTATGCCAAGGACAGCCCCGAAGAGAACGGCCACCCCGTAGCCCAGCAGGAGTCGGCCCAGCGTATCGAGCGTGGCCAGGAACAGCAGGTGCTGTCCCTCGAACAGTCCGCGGTAAAGGCTTGCGAAAACCGCTGTCGGCGCCGGGATCGCCGGGTTGTGCAGCAGCCCCGTACCCACGACGACCTGGAAAATGCTGACGACCACAACCACGACCCAAAGGCTCGAGTAGCGGTCGAGCAATGTCAGCAGTCGATGGCGCGAATCCGGCGCAATAATGGTCGTCATTATTCACCGCTTTCCAGAGGCGAGGGTGCCCCAGCGCACAGCTGTCCGGTTCTCGGCTGCGCGAAACACGGATTCGATCGCAAAACCAAGTACCGCTGTGACAACCATGTAAAGGTAGATTGTTCTTGTGTCGAAAAACTGGGAGGCCTGAAAGATTGTATAGCCAAGCCCGCCAGTGAGCGCCGTCAGACTTTCAGTGGCGATCAGGGAACGCCACGCATAGCCCATACCCATGCGGAAGCCGGAAAGCAGCGGCACCATGGCTGCAGGCACGATCACGTGCCAGAAGACGTCACCGCTGCGGGCGCCGAAAGATCTGGAAGTCCAAAAGTATTTGCGATCAATCATTCGCACGCCGTCGTAAACATAGACCACGATCGGAACGAAGGCGGTGACGACTACGACGGTGAAATCAGTAGCGTTGCCGATTCCAGTCAGCAGCATCAGAATCGGAACGATAGCGAGCGCAGGGATCGCCATGAATACCCCGACGAACGGCATCAGCAGGAGCGCGATCGGCCGCAAAACCGCCGAAATGATGCCAACAGGAACGGCAAACAACGCGGCGACTGCGAATCCGCCGAGCAAGCGTGAGAGGGTGAGCAGGATGTCGCGCTCTAGCTGGAACGGTGGATTGCTGCTTGGTCCGGCGAGATAGATCGCACGTGCCACCAGATCCAACGGTCCAGGGAGCACCACTGCCGGGAGCACGCCGCTACTCGCGAGCCCTTGCCAGACCAGCACGAACACGCAGACGGAGGTCGTCCCAATGATGGTGCTGCGTGACGGATACAAGCGAGCGCGGCCGTCAGGAGGGCTGGCGACCGCTGTGGCTGAAGAACTACTGTAGGCCGTTGCCCGCTCGGGCGTCCCCGATGCGGCTTCCCTCCTATTTTCCAACGCCCCCCTCCAGCTTAAAGGCGTCATTGAGGTAGCGCATGTCCACAAGTTTGTTAAAGTCCGGCACGCTTGAGATCCGGTGTGCCTTCACCATGAATTCGCCCACCGATTGCAGCGCGTCAATGGCTGCGGGCGTAACGTGCATGTCGAAGCTCATATGCTGGAAGGCGCGGGTGAAGACCGCAGAATTGACCGTAGCGCCGCTCTCCTCCTCCGCCTTCGCGGCGAGTTCGCCGGCCGCTTTAGGATCCGATAAAATGAGCTTGTACATGTCGATCATCGACGCGAGCACTCGGGTGAGCGCTTCCGGATGCGCCTCAGCAAAGGCGCGCGTGGTGACGAGCAACGCAGGATCCGAGCTCACCTCGCCGAAGCTCTGGATCACCTTGACGACCTTCTTCATCACCAAGATCGACGGCGTCGGCTCCCACGTAAGCGCCGCGTCGATTTGGCGGGAGGCAAGGGCAGCACCCATGTCGCCGGGTCTCATATTGACCAGCTGGAAGTCGCTGTTCGTCCAGCCCTTCAGTGCAATGTATTTCTCGAAGATTATGTAGGCGCCGGATCCTACGGCGACTGCGATGCGCTTGCCCCTCAGGTCTGCGACGGACTTGTAGGGCGCGTCCGGTCGCACCATTAGTTCATGCCGCTGCCCGCCGGAGTGGGTGGCCGCGATGATGATGAGCTTGTCGGGTGCGCGGCTCATCGCACTTAGCACGGGCCCCGAGCCGCTGTCGGCAATATCCGCTTGGCCTGAAAGCAGCGCCTCCAACGAGCGAACCGCCGAAGGCGACACCGTTTCGCTCACTGCGACGTCGAACTTTGCGCCCCAGTTCTTGGCTCGGTACACGAAGTCCTCTGGGACCTTCTGCATGGCGTAACGTACGGTGTATGTCGCCGCAACCGCCGGGGGTGCCAACAGCACCGCTCCAACGACCATTGAGATCAAAAGGCCGAGCATAGTGCGTTTGTTAGAAAGCATTTGCAGATTCATTGATAAATCCTCCTTTAATTGGGCTCACGAGGCCGGTGGTGTAAAAATGCTCGATGGCGGGCGCATTATTCTTTTAGGTTGGCAGAGCAACGCCCAACCGAATTCACGCCCGACATGTAGTCCTTGACATTGTTTGTCACGGTATTAAAATCGCACACTACCAGATAGTATTAGCGTTGGCAACTACGCAAGGAACAGGAGGGACAAAATTGCAGGATGATCGCTGCTGTTGCCACGTGCGCCGATCATGACAGCAGGCAATTATGTTTTGACCATAAGCATTCAGTTGCCGGTAATTAATGGATTCAAAGCAATATTCCCTAAAGTACGGAATGGCTCGCGCAAGTAAGGTGGCGGGTCCCGCATTGCGATAGCCTGGCTGCACAAGTCGCACCGGACCGCCATGGGCGCCGCCGTCAATTGAAAACGCAATTGGAGATCCGGCCAATCCAGCCTGATGCGCTTATTGCTGGCAACATCTTTTTAAACAGGAGATTTAGAAATGACCGACGCCTACACCCGCGAAGATCTCGAGGGATTAACGATGAAGTTTGCCGATCACACGGCCAAGCTCAAATATGAAGACCTGCCGAAAGAAGTCGTATTCAAGGCGAAGCTGATTCTGCGCGACGGTATCGGCAATCAAATCGCCGCCTCAGCGATTGGCGAGCCTGCCGCTCGCATGGTGGAACTGATTCGCGAATGGGGTGGTGCGCAGCAAAGTACTGTGGTCGGCTTTGGCTTCAAGGTGCCGGTGCCGCATGCTGCGATGTGCAATGCAATGATGGGTCATGGCGTTGAACTCGACGACGCGCATGGCTCTGGGCTAATTAAGGCGGGTTCGGTGCTGGTACCAACAGCATTTGCGATCGCCGAGCATAAGGGTGCCACTGGCAAGGAATTGATCACTGCCTTTATAGCTGGTTATGAAATCGCGGTGCGCGTGGCCAAAGCCATCAACCCTGGCCATCGCCAGCGCGGCTATCACACGACCGGCACCGTATCCCTGCTGGGGGCGGCAGCCATGGGCGCGAAGCTCTTGGGCTGCAATGCCGAGCAAATCGCTTGGGCAATCGGCTTGGCCGGAATGCAGGCTGCCGGTATCCAATCTTATCTGGATGACCCATGCATCGCCAAACCATTTAGCCCTGGCAAATCGGCTTTCAACGGCGCGTTGGCGGCAATCATGGCTAGCCGCGGCTTCAGCGGTCCCAAAAAAGTCCTGGAAAGCAAAGAAGGCTTCCTGAACGCCTTTACCGATTCGGTGCGCGTCGCCGATCTGCTGAAGGGCTTTGGCACCGAATACGCAATTATGGAGGTCGGATTCAAACCGCATGCTGCATGCCGTTACGCCCATGGTCCTATTGATCTGGCGCAGCATATGTACTGGAAGGAAGGCGTTCGCCCGGCGGACGTCGAACAGGTCACCGTATTTATGAGCGAACTGGCTATCCGCCAAGCTTCGAAGGAAAAACTGCCGAACCTGAATGCTGCCATGGGCAGCACCCAGTTCGGGGTGGCGCTGGCGCTGGATTGCGGCGGTAATGGTCTGCGCGACTATTGGAGTGGTTATAAAAATCCCACAGTACATGATGTTGCCGCAAAACGCGTGAAATTGGTTGCGGAGCCCGAGTTTGGCCTCGGCGGACGTCAGGCCGCGATCGAAATCCATTGCCACGATGGCCGCGTACTGCGTCACAGTTCGGAACTACCGAAGGGCGAGCCAAGCAATCCACTGACCGTGGAAGAACTGGAGCGCAAGTTTGGCAGCTTGGCGGGCATGGTGTTGACCGATGAAGCTCTGGTACGTCGGCTTGATGACCGCATTATGAGCCTGGAAAGCGATCCGAACGCCGGAACGCTACCCGCCATGACCACGGTGCAAGGCGGCAAGCCATCCTTGCTGGCCGCCTAATCCCGTGTCAGGCGACCAACTCGGCCAACAAATCCTGCCCTGCTATTTCATGCGGGGCGGGTCCAGCCGCGGCGGCTTTTTCTTGGCGGAAGACTTGCCCCGCGATCCGTTGGACCGTGCAGCTTGGCTGCTGGCCGCTTATGGTTCGCCTGACGCGCGGCAAATCGATGGCATCGGCGGCGCCGATGCCCTAACCAGCAAGGCCGCCATAGTCAATAAATCCAGCCATCCTGGCGCGGATATCGATTACACCTTTTACCAAGTCGGCATAGAGCGGGCGCAGGTGTCTACCGGCGGCAATTGCGGCAACATGCTGTCTGGCGTGGGACCGTTCGCGATCTATCGCGGACTGATCGAACCGCAGCCAAACCAGACTGTGATACGGATTTACACGACCAATACGAAACAGATAGTCACTGCATATGTGCCTATGGATGGAAAATTTCCAGCAGTCGAAGGCGATTGCGTGATCGCCGGCGTGCCCGGGTCGGGGGCTCGTATCATGCTCGATTTCGGAAACTGCAGCGGCACCATGACCGGAAAACTGCTGCCCACCGGATCGCCACGCGACGTGTTGACCATAGACGAACGTCGGGTGGAAGTGTCATTTGTCGATGCCGCCACTCCCTTTGTGTTCGTGCGCGCTGCGGACGTGGGCGCAACCGGAACCGAATCGCCGGCGCAAATTTCGGCAGATCCGGCATTGATGGCCCGGCTGGAGCAAGTGCGCGGCTGGGCCGCCCGCCTCATGGGGCGAGTCAGCGATCCGAAGGAAGCCGCAGAAAAAACACCCAATATACCAAGGGTAATCATGGTCGCGCCGCCGGCCGAATATCGCGCAATTGATGGGCGTTCAGTTTCGGCGGACGAGGTCGATCTGACTGTGCGTCAGTTGGCGATGCAGCGGCCGCATAAGGCGCTGGCGGTGGTCGGCAGCGTTTGTACCGCAGTCGCATCGACGATCGAGGGCAGCGTCGTGGCTGAATGCAGGCGGCCGGGTACAGGCCGCACACGGCTCGGTCATCCCAGCGGTGTACTGCAAGTCGCCGCACAGGTGACGCGCGACAAGGCTGGCGAATATCAGATTCGGGAAGCGCAGATCGAGCGCACTGCGCGCCTGATCATGGCGGGCCAGCTATACCTGTCCACGAGTCGCCTCGCGGCGCTGCGCAAAATAGTGACAATATGAAGGAGGCAGAAACATTGGCGTTTAAACTTCCTGAACGTTCAGCGAAACCGCGAACCTGCGGCTTGACTTCGGTGATCGATTTCGGTCCGGATACCTTCGGCTGGACCGGGGAAAGTGGCGTGCGTGATTTGCTCGACTATGCCGCTCCGTATATCGATTTCGCAAAAATCTACGCGATGAACGCATTGTTGGTGCCCGAACCAACGATCAAGCGCGTGATTGGGATGTACCAGGATGGGGGCGTGAAATGCTACTCAGGCGGCATACTTTTTGAATATGCCTGCCACACGCATTCGGTACCGGATATGTTGCGCCATTTGAAGGGACTTGGAATAGGCGCAATGGAAATCTCGGAAAATTACCGCACGCTGGAACCGGCCCAGCGTCGGGATTACATACGCATGGCCCAGGATCACGGCTTTCATGTTATCTATGAGTTTGGCCGGAAGAATCCAACCAGTGCCTTCAGTCTAGACAACCTGTCACACCTAGTGCACGAAATGAATGAACTCAACGTCGAGCATGTGATCATCGAACAAAGCGAAATCGATATGATCGCAAAATCTTCGCCCGACGCGCTGGCGGCCTTGCCGGACCAGCCCTGGTTTTCCCATGTGATTGTGGAGGCCGATCCGTATCGCTTTCCACAACAGCATGCGCAATTGCTGACAGATTTCGGGTCCGAAGTGAATCTCGCAAATATAACAGCGGGCCAATGTCTAAGGCTTGAAGGTTTGCGCCGAGGCATAGGGCGCGCGGTGGACTATTCTTTGTTGGGGTAAGGGAGAAATAGGTTGCAGCGACGAGCAGTAATCGATATCGCCCCGGATGGTGGTTGTGTCGAGGACTTGCAGAGCCTCGGCTTTACCGGCTATGAAGCGCGCGTATACATGGCGTTGCTACAGCATCAGCCCGCGACCGCCTATGAAGTCAGCAAGCAGACCGGCTTGGCTCGCGCGAATGTCTACAACGCGCTGGAAAGGCTAGCAATGAAATCGGCGGTTCAACCCGTCAATGAGAATCCGGTGAGATATGTGTCAGTTGATCCGAAATTATTACTTGACCGGATTGCCCGCATAACTACCAGCCGCTGCAATGATCTGGTAGATAAGCTGAGCGCGACCAAAGCGGTGGAAACCACCGAGTTTGTCTGGACCTTGACCGGCGACGACAATATCCACGCCAAGATGACCGACATGATAGAAAAGTCCAAAAAGCATATCTGGGTCAAGGCCGCGCATTACTTGCTCAGCCCGCATGTCGGAGACCTGAAATTGGCTGCTGAGCGCGGCGTCGAACTACTGATCATTCTGTTTGGCGAACCGGCACAGCTCCCATTGTATGAGTTCAGTCCCCCCGTCAAAATCTATCTACATGAAAGCAGTGGCATGATGGTTGGCATGAGCGACAGGCTGTTGACGTTGACTACCGATTTCGAAGAAGCAATGACTGCCACGATGGGGACCGATGGCTATGGCGTGTTCACCCGCAGTCGGCCCGTCGTGAATATAGCGGAGAGCCTGATACGGCATGAAATTTATCTCGCTGAAATATTTGTTCATTTCGGCAAGGAACTTGATAAGACATTTGGTCCGGCGCTGCTCTCGCTGCGCCAGCAATATTTACCCAACGATCAGGTAGCGAAGCTGAAAAGGACGCTTAAGAAGGGACAGCAAGCGTCTAACAATGGAAACACATTGATCCGGTCCAGATGAAATCGAAATGAGGTAGAAGACGTATCGGGAATAAAGAGACGAGGAATGATTTAATTGTCGTCAGCGCGCCGGTAACGCCGCAAGGTGCGCAACGCTCTCGGCGCATGCGCGAGCCATACGGGTACTGGTGGTGGAGTATGCGTCGCGAAGTGAGCGTGGCGGCAATCGACCATCCGGCATCGTGCTAATCGGGGTAATCCATATTTCCCAATCCCGCTACGCGGCGGACCCCGCGCTGGCAGTGCATATTCCGCACATTAGACGTGTTGTCGGTCGAAGTCGACAAGGCCATGCCACGGTAATGTTGAGATAGTGAGTCAGAGATGAAAATGCTGGTTGCCGTGGAACATACCGGTTTAATCCATTTATTATTTAACCGGATGGCGCTGAGCACGACGCCATTTGAATAGGACTATCGATGCCTAACCGGGATCGTTGCCACATGACAGCAACAAAGCACGACGTAATCGTAATCGGTGGCGGCAATGCCGCACTGTGTGCGGCCATCACCGCGCGCGAAGCCGGCGCCAGCGTGCTGCTGCTTGAATCGGCGCCGCGCGAATGGCGTGGCGGCAACTCGCAGCATACGCGCAACCTGCGCTGCATGCATGAAGCTCCACAGGATGTTCTCACCGACTCCTATCCGGAAGAGGAGTATTGGCAAGACCTGAAGAAAGTCACGGGCGGCATCACCAACGAAGCACTCGCCCGCATGGTGATCCGCGAATCGTCGCACTGCCGCGACTGGATGCGCAAACACGGCGTGCACTTCCAGCCGGCGCTATCTGGCACCCTGCACCTGTCGCGCACCAACGCCTTTTTCCTGGGCGGCGGCAAAGCCCTGCTCAACGCCTATTACCGCAGCGCGGAGCAACTCGGTGTACATATCCGCTATAGGGCGCCGGTAGACCGGCTGGATCTGCGCGACGGCCAGTTCCAAGCCGCCTGCATTGGCGCCGAGCGCATCGAGGCGAGCGCCTGCGTGGTCGCGAGCGGCGGATTCGAATCGAACCGCGAATGGATGCGCGAAGCCTGGGGCCAGATCAACGGCGAATGGGTCGCCGATAACTTCCTGATCCGCGGCACGCGCTTTAACATGGGCGTGCTGCTGAAATTCCTGATCGAGAACGGTGCCGACGCCGTCGGCGATCCGACACAGAGCCATTGCGTGGCCATCGACGCGCGCGCACCGCTTTACGACGGCGGCATTTGCACCCGCGTGGACTGCGTGTCGCTCGGTATCGTGATGAACAAGTATGCCGCGCGCTTCTACGATGAAGGCGAAGATTTCTGGCCCAAGCGCTACGCGATCTGGGGCAGGCTGGTGGCGCAGCAACCCGGACAGATCGCGTACTCCATCATAGACGCCAAGGCCATCGGGCGCTTCATGCCGCCAGTATTCCCGGGCGAGAAAGCGCAGTCGCTGCCGGAACTCGCGCGCCCGCTTGGTCTGGACGAGAGCGCCTTCATGCGAACGCTCGAGAACTATAATTCTGCTTGCCACGTCGGTAGTTTCGATCACGCGGTCCTAGATGACTGCCATACCGAGGGCCTCGCCCTGCCCAAGACGCATTGGGCGCGCCCGATTGATACACCTCCGTTCTACGCCTATGCGCTCAAGCCGGGCATTACCTTCACCTACCTTGGCGTGAAGGTGAACGCGCACGCCGCAGTGCACTTTGCGGGAAAACCCAGCTCGAATCTCTTCGCTGCCGGCGAAATCATGGCGGGTAACGTGCTCGGCAAGGGTTATACGGGGGGCGTCGGTATGTCCATAGGCACCGCCTTCGGCCGTATCGCCGGCACCCAGGCGGCAGCGGCAGCGCTAGGAGGAGCAACGTGTGCAGCCGCTTGACATGTTCGCGCGTGAGGCCGGCGGTTCGTACTCAAACGCTGCCGCCCAAGGCGACGCTGCAACGGAAGCGGCGCGACAATTGCAGATCTGCAATGCCTGCCGTTACTGCGAAGGCTTTTGCGCGGTGTTTCCGGCGATGACGCGCCGGCTCGAATTCGGCTCGGCCGATGTCGGCTACCTTGCGAGCCTGTGCCACAACTGCGGCGCCTGCCTGCATGCCTGCCAATATGCGCCACCGCATGAATTCGCCGTCAACGTGCCGCAGGTTATGGCTCGGGTGCGCTTGCAGACTTACGCGGACTACGCCTGGCCGGCAGCGCTCGGCCGCCTGTACCGGCGCAACGGCCTGACGCTAGCGCTCGCGCTCGCCGCGGGCCTGGCGCTGTTTCTGCTGCTCGCGCTGACGCGCAACGGCGGTCTGTGGCAGGAAGCGCTCGCGGGCAACTTCTATCGTGTGTTTCCGCACGATCTGATGGTGTCCCTGTTCGCGCCGG
>Ga0307375_10000484_pt1 | contig 49938 bp, 37 predicted proteins | sample TR1MG_FD_202531 | JGI IMG/M metagenome (GOLD analysis project Ga0307375, IMG submission 202531) | Soil microbial communities from Risofladan, Vaasa, Finland - TR-1 | ecosystem: Environmental > Terrestrial > Soil > Coastal area > Acid sulfate soil | place: Finland: Risofladan, Vaasa | collected...
GTCACCCGCGGCACCGAGACTCTTCGTCTTGGCGACTACGAGATGGCGAGTTTCAAAAATGACTCCACCACCATGACCAAGACCAAGGAACTTGGCCCGCCGACGCTGATTGGCCCGCCCAACATGGCCCCGATCTTTACTGCCGGCCAGGGCGCCACCGTGCAGTTGTCCTGGACCCCTGTCGCCCAGGCCGTGGTCTACCGCGTGCGTATCTCGCGGAACCCCTATTTTTCCAGCACCGTTCTCGACAGCAAGACGAAGGATCCCGATCTGAACACCCAGCTCGACAATGGCGCTTATTACTGGTCGGTTCAGGCCATGGATGCCGCCGGCAAGACTTCGGTCGAGAGCGAACGTAATCGCTTTACCGTTATTTCCAAGGGCGTGGAGAAGGTCGTGCTGCCTCTAACCCTGGGGAACTTTGTGCAGCATGGCCACGTGATTGAGGTTCGCGGCAAGACCGAACCCAACGCCCGGGTCATGGTCAACGGGCAGGAGGTGCCGGCGGTTAACTCCGATGGATCGTTCATCTATCTGACGCCGCCGCTGCCTTCCGGGGAGAGTGTTATTACCGTCACCGCGCAGAATTCTCGCGGGGCCGTCAATACGCAGCAGAGAAAGATCGTGATCCAGTAGTAAGATGGTAGGAGAGCGTGTGTTTGTTCCGGGCGTTTCGGCGCTCGGAGTCCGCGAAGTCAGTGGCGTGTTCGTCAGCGGCCTTTCCGCCCGGCCTGACGCTGCCGGCGATTCCCGGCTCCTACCGGCAACACCTCGGAGTTTTCCGCATCATGATGACGGTTTTCGATGCCACGCGCATCGGAGCCGCACGTGAGGGTTCGGGGCAACGGCGTTCCCGTTGCGTGTAAGGAATTGCAGGTTCCAGTTCAAAAGTTTTATTGAAAGAGATTGTTCAGCAATGTCATCCAACGGCTTTCATTCCCGCGCTAACCGCTTCGCCAACCTGCGTTCGTTGTTCAGCATGTTCTCCAGTGATCTGGCCATTGATCTCGGCACGGCGAACACGCTCGTCTACGCGAAGGGCAAGGGCATTGTCGTCAACGAGCCATCCATCGTGGCCATCAACAAGAACACCGGCGAAGTCGAAGCCGTCGGCAAGGAAGCCAAGGAGATGCTCGGACGAACGCCGGGCAACATCGTTGCCATCAAGCCGATGAAGGATGGCGTCATCGCCGACTTCAAGGTCACCGAGAAGATGCTGAACTATTTCATTCAGAAGGCGCACAACCGCAAGATGCTCGTGCATCCTCGCATCGTCATCGGCGTGCCTTCGGAAATCACCCAGGTGGAAAAACGCGCCGTCATGGACTCCGCTTATCGCGCCAAGGCCAGCGAAGTTCATCTCGTCGAGCAGGCCATGGTGGCCGCCATCGGCGCGGGTTTGCCCATCACCGAGCCCAGCGGCAACATGGTCGTCGACATCGGCGGCGGCACCACGGATATCGCCGTCATTTCGCTCAGCGGCATTGTCTACTCGCGCTCTGTTCGCATGGCCGGCAACCAGATGGACGAGGCCATCATGAATTACCTCAAGCGCAAGTACAACCTGCTCATCGGCGAGCGCACCGCCGAGCAGATCAAGATTGAAGTCGGTTCCGCGTATCCGCTCGACAAGCCGCTCACCATGGAGATCAAGGGCCGCAATCTGATCGAGGGCGTCCCCAAGACCATCACCGTCGATGACAGCGAAATCCGCGAATCGCTCGGTGAATGTGTATCGACAATTATGAATGCGATTCGCGTCGCGCTCGAGCGTACGCCTCCCGAGCTTTCGGCCGATATCAGCGACCGCGGCATCGTGCTCACCGGCGGTGGCGCGCTGCTCAAGAATCTCGACAAGCGCATCCGCGAGGAAACTGGTCTTCCGGTCTCCATCGCCGACGATCCGCTTGCCAGCGTCGTCCTTGGCACCGGAAAAATGCTGTCCGACTTCAAATTGTTGCGCAAGATTTCAATCGAGTAGGTGGCAGAAGTTTCGAGTTTCCAGGGCTTGCGTGGCAGGCACTGAATTCCACACGCGGAATTGCAGGGGCGATTTTCCCGCGACTCGAGACTAGCGACTCGCGACATCTTTTTTCTCTCGAAACCTGAAACCTGAAACTCGAAACTGCTTTTATGGAATCCTTCTTCGGCCGGCACAAGAACGCGACAGTCCTGGCGGCCGTCTTGTTTGCGCAGCTGCTCGGCCTGGCCACGCAGATCAAGACGCAGACCGACCGCGGCTCCGTTCGTCTTGTGCGCTACTGGGCCGTCGCCGTCGTCACGCCCTTCGAGAAAGGACTCGTCTACACTCAGGACGGGATCAAGCGCGTCTGGACCAACTACATCTACCTTCGCGGCGTCCGCCAGCAGAATGAGCAGCTCCAGCAGCAGATCGACCAGATGCGCATCCAGCAGGTGCGCTTGCAGGAGGATGCCGACCAGGCCCGCCGCATCCAGGCGCTGCTTGCCTTCAAGGAACAGTACATAGCCCAAACCGTCGCCGCGCAGGTCATCGGAACTTCCGGCACCGAGCAGTCGCGCATCATCTCTATCGACCGCGGCTCCAACAACGGCATCAAGACCGACATGGCGGTGATTACGCCCGACGGTATTGTCGGCAAGATTCTCACCGTTTATCCCACTACTTCGCAGGTCCTGGAGATCACCGACCCTATGAGCGGCGTTGGCGCCATCCTTGAGACTTCGCGCCTTATGGGAATTCTCAAGGGCTCTCCCACCGGACTGCCCTACCTCGATTACGTCATGTCTGACGAGAAGGTGCAGGTCGGCGAGAATGTCGTCACCAGCGGTGGCGATGGCATCTATCCCAAGGGCTTTCCAATCGGCAAGGTCGCCTCCGTTGGCCCCGGCCGAGATCTTTACTTGAAGGTTCCAGTTAAGCCGGCGGCTGCGCTCGACAGCCTTGAGGAAGTGCTCGTCATCACCCAGGTGGTGGACAAATCGCCGGACACCACGAACCTTGGTCCGATTCGCGCCGCGGATATTCTTGCCCAGCGCTTGCCGTCCGTGCCGCAGCAGAAGCAGCCCGCTGCGTCGCCCGTCGTCGGTGAAGCCCCGGCCACGCCTTCTGCTCCCGGAGCCGCACAGCCGCAGACGAAGCCACCAGCCGCACAGCCGCAGGCGACGCCTCCTGCCAAGCAACCGCAGGCTAAGCCACCGGCCGCTGGCCCTGACAAGTCCAAACCGAATCAACCGGTCGCCAAGCCCAAGACACCCGTGACCCAGTCCGCACCGCCACAGGGGCCCCGGCCGTGAACCTTACCTACACATCGCGCGAGCAGGTTGAGGTCTACAGGTTTTCCTGGCCGGTTGCGATTGGCGTCCCGCTGGCGGCGCTCTTTCTTCAGGCTTTTATCCCGGTGCATGTCTATTTCTTCCGGGCCTTTGACCTGCCTCTTCTGGTCACCATCTTTTTCGGGATCTCGCGCCGCAATCCGATCACCGGCCTTTCCACTGGCGCCGCCATCGGCATTTTTCAGGATGCCCTCTCGCACCAGCCCATCGGACTCTTTGGCATTGCCAAGACCTGCATCGGCTACCTGGCGTCGTCCATCGGAGTCAAGCTCGATGTCGACAACCCCGGCTCGCGATTCCTGATGACGTACGGCTTCTACATTGTTCATCAGATGATCTGCTACGCCCTGCGCGGCATGATGGGAGAAAGTCCCGCCTGGCACTGGGGCCACGATCTCGGTCTGGCACTGGCGAACTCGTTGCTAGCCGTCGTCCTCTTCGCCGGGCTGGACCGGTTCAAACAGAGAACGTGACCGGAGTGGTGCACGGGGCACGTTCGAGTGCCGATTTAGTCAGTTGCCGTCCTCTTGCACGCGCTAAAATTAGGCAGATCGCGAGAGTCACGGATGGCATAATCTCCGGTCGGCCCGGTCGCACCTCGCCGGGTTTTCCCAGGCTAAAGTGAAGTAATGTTCGGGCGCGAAGACAAAGTTCCCCAAATTCGAATCACGGTTATTCAGTACGGCATTGTTGCCGTTTTTTTGCTGCTCGCTTTCGGACTCTGGCGCTTGCAGGTGATGCGCAGCGGTCATTATCGCAACCTTGCGGAGCAGAATCGCATCAAGGAAGTACCCATCCTCGCGCCGCGCGGAAAAATCCTCGACCGCTACGGCCGCATCATTGTCGATAACTATCCCTCGTTTTCCGCGCTGCTCCTGCGCAACCAGGGACCGATCAGCAATGCGACGCTCGATGCCATTGCCGCCGGGCTTCATCTCGATCCCAACGACCTGAAGCAGCAGGTCCGCCGCGCCTCGGCCGCTCCTGGATATCAACCCATCTACATCAAGTACGACATTACGCCCGACGAACTGGCGTTCATCGAGGCCCACAAGAACGAGTATCCCGAGCTCGACACCATCACCGTTCATCGCCGCCTCTATCCCAAGGACGGCTTCATGGCGAACCTCATCGGCTACGTTGGCGAGATCAGCGAAGACATGCTCAACAGGCCTCGCTACGATCTCTACAATCCCGGCGATATCGTCGGCCAGTCCGGCGTCGAGGCCGAGTACAACGATCTGCTCATGGGCCAGAACGGTTCGCGCCGTGTCCTCGTCAACAGCCGAGGCAAGGAAGTTGGCGAACTCAGCGACCAACCCGCCGTTCCCGGCAAGACTCTCAAGCTCACCGTTGACATTGATCTCCAGATCGCCGCCGAAGAAGCGCTGGGCGATAAGGAAGGCGCCATCATCGCCATGGACCCGCATACCGGCGAGATCCTTGCCCTGGTGAGCCGGCCCACCTTCGATCCGAATATGTTCGCCGTGCGCATCTCGCCCAAGGATTGGAGCGCCATCATCAACGATCCCGGCAAGCCGCTGCTCGACAAGGCCATCCAGGCGCAATTGCCGCCCGGCTCCGTCTTCAAGGTCATCATGTCCGTCGCCGGCTGGCAGGAGGGAATCGCGCAGGATCTCACCGTCCATTGCACCGGCGGGGCTGACTTCTACGGACGCTACTTCAAGTGCTGGAGAAAGGGTGGCCATGGTACCGTCACTCTTCCTAAGGCCATTGCCCAGTCCTGTGATGTCTACTTCTACACGCTTGCCCAGAAGCTCGGCATCGAACGCATTGCCAAGTACGCCACCGAATTCGGACTCGGGCAGAAGACCGGCATCGACCTGCCGAACGAAGTCAGCGGCGTCATGCCCAGCGAAGAGTGGAAGATTCGTAACTTCAAGCAGCGATGGTTTCCCGGTGAAACCATATCGGTTGGCATCGGACAGGGCGCCGTCGCCACCACTCCCGTGCAACTCGTGCGCGCCATCGGCGCCATTGCCATGGATGGCAAAATGGTTCGGCCGCACGTTGCTTTCCCCAGCGAACTGCCGCCGCAGTACAAGCCGTCTGCCTACACGCAGGTCACTGACATTCCCATCGATCCGCAGGGATGGGATGTCATCACCGATGCCATGGCGCAGGTTCCCAACCCCGGCGGCACCGCGGCTGGCTCTCACCTGGAAGGCATCGACTTCGCCGGTAAGACGGGTTCGGCGCAAATCGTTTCCAACGCATTCAAGGCACGCGTCGCCAACAAGTCCGAGTACAAGGACAACGGCTGGTTCGTCGGATTCACTCCGCGTCGCGATCCCAACATTATCGTCGCCGTCCTCTACCAGAGCGGCGAACACGGTGATCTTGCCGCGCGCCTTGCCGCGCAGGTCATCAAGGCTTATGTCGAAAAGCAGCGCAGCCTCGGCGTGAAGACCGCCGGCACGCTTCCGCCCGATCTGGCCACTCCCGGCGAAGCGCCAATCTCACGCTCCACGCCGCCCTTCCGCCCGGGAACCTCCGGCCATGTTGAGATGACTGGCCTCTGGAGCACGAATTCAGCCAACGACTTCCGTGTCGCGCGTTTCAACGTTCCGGTCTCTCGCCGTTTCCATCCGGCTTTGACCGCGCCCGGCATGGGAGCTTTTGCAAAAGACAATCGGCCCAATTTCCAGCCGCATCCGGCTCCGCAACCTTCGCCTTCCACCTCGCACCGCTACGTACCTGATATTCTCGCCGTGCTTCCTGATCCAGTGAGGAGCCCGAAATAATGAGCCGCTACGTCAATTACCGCGACTTTGATTGGGTGCTGCTCATTTTCGTGCTCATCATCTGCGCCCTTGGCGTCACCGAGATCTATAGCGCCACGCGACAGACACGCTTCGATGGCATCCAGATCAAGCAGATCTACTGGATACTCGCCGGCATCGGAATCATGTTCCTCATGAGCCTCGTCAGCTACCAGGCGCTGCTTGAAAATGTCTATTGGATGTACATTGTCTCGATTATTTCGCTCATCGCCGTGCTCATCTTCGGTCGCAGCTCTCTCGGAGCGCGCCGCTGGATCGACTTCCACTTCTTTCACTTCCAGCCGTCCGAGTGGGTCAAACTCATTCTTATTCTGACGATGGCCAAGTATTTCTCGGAGTACCAGGACCGCGAGCTTCCGTTCCGGGAACTGGTCAAAGCGGGAATGATCGTTATCGTCCCCATGTTGCTGGTCATGAAGCAGCCTGATCTCGGCACGGCTCTTACTTATGTCCCCATCGCCGTCATTGCTCTCTTCCTTGGCGGCATGAAGATCCGCCACGGTATCATCATGGTGCTGATTGCCGGTGTGCTCATGCCGGTAATCTGGCATTACGGCTTAAAGCCTTATCAGAAGCAGCGTCTGGAAACCCTGGTCTCGCCCGAGGCCGACGCCAAGGGCGCCGGGTATCAGGTCATTCAGTCGCTTGTCGCCGTCGGATCGGGCGGTCTTACCGGCAAGGGTGCCTTCAAGGGTACCCAGACCCAGGGACAGTTCCTCCCCGTCCCCCATACCGACTTCATATTCGCCGCCTGGGCCGAGGAGCACGGATTCGTAGGCGCTGTGGTCTTATTGTTGTTATACTTCTTGGTGTTGATGCGTTTGATTCAGAACGCACAAACGGCACCCGACCGGGCAGGTACATTCATCATAATGGGCGTGGTCGGCGTGCTTGCGTTCCACATTCTGGTCAATGTGGGCATGGTTGTGGGGTTCATGCCGGTAACCGGTATCCCCCTTCCCCTGATGAGCTATGGTGGTTCATCAGTTCTCTTCATGTTCCTGGCGCTGGGCATCGTAATGAATGTCCGTATGCGACGGTTCGTGAATTGACCATCTGCGGTGGGTAGCGCCTGGCACAGAACGTAGGGTCGCCCCCGTACGGCAAGGTTAAAGCCCGGGCTTCGGTGCCCGGAGACGTGTAACTCATAGAACGTTCGCCCTCGCGTCAGAGGGTACTCGCCGGCCAGAGGGGAATATGGGCCGGACAGGATTGAAGTTGAAGCGTTGCCTGCGGGGCGGGTAACGGCCCCATTCCACACGTTACGAACCTGATTTTCGAATCGTGACGATTCGAGGTTCGCGACATTCGGCGGCAAGTGCCGTCCGGAGTGCAAGAGAGCGGTCACAAACCCCGTCGGAGCAACGCCGGATTTCCGGTGAAGAAGATTTTCTCAGAGGTTGCGAGCTCTTTCCCGTCCGCATCCATTTCGGATCGACGGATTGATGTACGCAACAAGCCGGTGTTGTTTTCCCAGCACCGGCGCCCGCAGGACGCTTCCCGAACTCTGCGAAGCGTGCCAGCCGCCGGAGGCTTCACGAGACCTTCTCGCGATGCCCGCTTTCTCCGAACTTCCATCCCGTCCATTCCGATCCCGTCATCCGGCGAAGCCCGTGAAGGTCTCCCGCGGCCCTGAAGCCGCCGGACAACCCAATCGGGCCCGGAGCAACAATGAATAAAGAACTGTACGTTTCTTCTACGCCCCATGAAACCAAGGTGGCGTTGGTGGAAGACGACCAGCTCGCAGAGGTGTATTTCGAGCGTGAAAACGAATACACCCTGGCTGGTTCCATCTACAAGGGCCGGGTCACTCGCGTGCTTCCCGGCATGCAATCTGCTTTCGTCGACATCGGCCTTGAGCGCGATGCTTTCCTCTATGTCTCCGACTTCCTCGACTTGGAGGAAGAGGAAGACGAGGAGTTCGGCGACGTGAAAGTTACCGGGCAGCAAGTCGCCCAGGCCAACGGTTTCGTTCTTCAGAACCAGCCGGCCGAAGCCGTCGACGAAGACGAGTTTGAAGACGAGGCGGAAGAATCCAACGGCGAAGAATCCGCCGAGACCTCCGCTCCCGCTCCCACCGACGAAGAAGGTGCCCGCCGTTGGCGCGGGCGCCGTCGCCGTCGTGGCCGTCGTGGCGGACGCGAACGCATCGTCCCACCCACGCAGCAGGCCTCGGAAGGCGAGGAAGCTCCCGCCGCCGAGTCCGAACCGGAAGACACTGGCGCGCTCGAAGAGGCCGAATTGGCTGTCTCCGCCGAAGCCGCCGAAGTCATCGAGCATTCTCCCGTCGAGCACGCCGCTCCTCCCAGCGACTATGCTCCCATCCTGCTTCCCGGCGAATCGATTTCCAAGTACAACCGCAAGCCCGGTGAACCTCGTCCCGAAGCTCCTGTCGAGCATCGCGAAGAGCGTCATGATCGCGGCGATCGCGGCGGACGCGGAGATCGTTTCGGACGCGGTGGCCGTGGCGACCGTGGTCGCGATCGCGGACGCGGACGTGACCGCGAAGAGCGTCATGACCGTGCGCCTCGTGAGCGTGACGACACGCCGTTGCCGTCCAACTATCAGCCCATCGTGCTTCCCGGCGAGTCGATTTCCAAGTACCGCAACATCGCGCCCATCTCCACCGGCGACACCAGCACCGTCAGCAACAGTGGCGAAGCTGAAATGTTCGATAAGCCCGCCGGCGCACCCATCGTCGAGTCCACCTCCACGCTTCCCGGCATCTCTCTTGGCGAGCCGCAACTCGTGAAGGAGCCCGAGCAGCACGAGCCCGAATCCGAGCCCACCGAGGCCAGTGCTTCTGTCCGTGGACCTGAGTGGACCGCTCCCTTCGAAGCTCCTTCCTCATCGGAGGAAATGGAAGAAGAGGAGATGGTCGAAGAGACCGAGTATCCCTCCGAGCCGCAGCCTCCTGCCGCGCAACCGGAAGCTTCCAAGCCTTCCGCTGCCGAACAGGAGCGCTTCGAGCGCATGAACGTTGCCAGCGTCTTCGGCGGAAACGCCGTCGAACCTGTCGATGAAGAGGTTACGCAATCAGAGCCCGTTGCGCCGCCAGTTCCCGAAGCTGCGGTCGTCGAAGATCACGAGGACGAAGCGCCCACGCATCAGGCGGGCAGCTACACCCTTGAGGGCGGATACGTTGAGCACGAAGAGATCGACGAGGAAGAGGTCGACATGCCGGCCATCTCCGATCACTTCAACGGCTATCACCTTCACGACTTGGAAGAGGAACCGCTCGACCCCGCTGACGACTTCGCATCGCGTCTTGGCGCCGTCGCCGGTCTTCTCGGCGACGCCGTTCGCGAGTCCGATGAAGAGCGCGAGCTCGATCAGTCAGAGTACGAGTACAACGGCGACGAGTTTGAAGAATCCGAAATGGTTGCCGGCGAAGAGGTTGAAGAAGAGGAAGAGGCTGAGGAAGGGGAGGAAGCGGAAGTCGAAAACGGTCAGGCCCAGCCTGCCGCTCCCGGCTACGAACGCCCCGCGTCCCGTCCCAGCTTTGAGCGCCGTCCGCGTGGCCGCGAGCGCGAGCGCGATCGTGATCGCGACCGTGGCCGTGGTGGCCGTCCCGGACGCGGTGGCATGCGTGTCCGCCGCGAACCGCGCCAGATCCCGATGATCAGCGACCTGCTCAAGGAAGGGCAGGAGATTCTCGTCCAGATTGCCAAGGAGCCCATCAACAAGAAGGGCGCCCGCATCACCAGTCACATCGCGCTGCCCGGACGCTTCCTTGTCTACATGCCGACCGTCAATCACATTGGCGTCTCGCGCAAGATCAACTCCGAGGAAGAGCGCCAGCGCCTCAAGCGCATCGTCGCCTCCGAGCGCGAAAACGGACACGGCGGATTCATCGTTCGCACCGCCGCCGCCAACATCAAGGAAGACGAGCTTCGCGCCGACATCCGCTTCCTCAAGCACCTCTGGCACGAGATCCGCGAACGCGCCGAGAAGGGCAAATCTCCCGCGCTCATCTACCACGATCTCAACCTTGTCGAGCGCATCCTGCGCGACCAGGTCACCAGCGACTTCTCGCAGATCTGGGTGGACAACGAACAGGAGTACGAGCGCACCGTGCGCTTTGCCTCCCGCTTCCAGCCCAACCTCGTCCGGCGCATCAAGCTCTACACCAAGGACGTGCCGCTCTTCGAGCAGTTCGGCGTGCAGGAAGAGATCAACAAGTCGCTCAAGTCCAAGGTCTGGCTCAAGAGCGGCGGCTACATCGTCATCAACCAGACGGAAGCGCTTGTCGCCATCGACATCAACACCGGCAAATATGTCGGCAAGACGCAGCGCCTTGAGGACACCATCGTCAAGACCAACTGCGATGCGGTGAAGGAGATTGTCCGTCAGATCCGCGTGCGCGATCTCGGTGGCATCATCGTCATCGACTTCATCGACATGGACGAGCGCCGCAATCGCCAGAAGGTGATGCAGACGCTCGAAGAAGCGCTCAAGGCCGATCGCGCTCCGTCAAAGGTTCTCCAGTTCAACGATTTTGGACTGGTCGCCATCACCCGCAAGCGCGTCAAGCAGTCGCTGGAGCGCACGCTTGGCAGCCCGTGTCCGTATTGCACGTCCACCGGCTTCGTCAAGTCCGTCTCCACCGTCTGCAACGAGATCTATTCGGAGATGCGCAAGGTCCGCCGCCACATCGAGGCCAAGGACATCACCCTGCGCGTCAACCCGGAGGTCGCCAAGGAACTCAAGGCGGGCAACGGCAAGTGGCTCCAGGAACTCGAAGAGCTCATCAGCCGTCCGATCCTCGTGAAGAGCGACGCTCTCCTTCACCAGGAACAGTTCGACATCAACTTCTAATCCGAAAATCCGGTAATAGGAGAATCGGAAAAAGTTAGAGGTCAAGAATACTTTGGGCCGCCATCGCGCGGCCCATCTTTTTGCTGTTGTTTTTGTTCTTGCAGTTGCCTTTGTTTATGTGGCGCGGGCGTCGTGGTCCCCGGCGACTCCGTCGCTGGGGTGATCACCCTCGCCCGCGGTAGTTCGCTTTTCGTGCCTCGGAGTCGAGCACCCCCACCCCCTATTTTTAAATACTTTGTTTTCAAATATTTGGCGGTATTCGGTGCAAATATTAGATAACAGAGGAGTTAGCTGTTAGCGTTTGGGTCTAGGCCCTTAGCGAACAACGACAAAAAGGCCCGCGCTCGGCGGGCTCTCGCTGTTTTGTCTCTCTACATCTAGTGTGACATACGGGAGATGGAAAAGGTGACATCGATTTCGAAACTCTATTTGCCATGGAATGAGATAGCTGCGGGAAATGTGTGACCCAGATCATCTTGACAGGTGAGGAAGACAGCTGTTGCCCAAGATAACTCTATTTTTGCTTTCGCAGATTATCGGAAAGGAGCCATGTTATTAAGCGAAGAAGGAATTACGGTGGTGACTAGTGAATCAAGCGCATATCACTTGAAAGAGTGGTGACCTGTGAAATCCGGCGGACCTCAAGTAACTGATTTGGCACCTTGCAAATCAGCACCCCCAAAAGCTTACTGATCGGAACCTCTAACTAGAAGTCGTGTCATTGGAGCGCAGGTGTACGTCTTTTGCCTCAGAAAAAGGGTTACCCACCGTACTGAAAACAGGTTGGAATTTAACGAGATCACCTACGCACAACCGCACCTGGTTAGAATTTCTGATATCCGTCACACCGAAACGATACATTTTGTGATCAGCTCCTTGGATCACGCCGGAGGTTCCTCCTATTTTCAGGACTTTTCCCGTTTGGAAGTCCTGAAAAAAGTCGTTAGATTCGCCACTTCGTGCCTGTGACGTGCCAGTGCCCACGAGTGTGCCAGAAGGCACATTCTCAATGTATGCAGCGTTGAACGCAAGACCAAGAGCTGGATGAAGGACGAGTGGTTCGTTAAAGTTTACCCGGCAATGCGGGAAACGATATCGAAACGTTCTGATGCCCTGACCTTCCCCCCTCTCCCAATTACCAATTGCGCTGCAATCAAACAAAACTTCGAGAAATGATCGAGCCATACTTCTAAGACGCACGGGTAGGCCAGCCTCAAATTGCTCAACTCTAAATAATCCATCCCGCATCTTTCCAAATTCATCGAGGAATCTAGATATTTGGCTATCTTCGAAATATCCTCCCAGTTCGTTATGAACCTCTGGTCGAAAATAGCAGGTAGCATACTGCAAAAGACCATTAGCTAGATCGTTTGGCCGCACCGAGACCCCCTTCGTTTGTTCCTGAATGTATTTCAGTAACATGACGAAGTCCCTCGGTGTGTGTCTTGTCTGGCGGAGCAGATATTCCTTAGTGCTAGCCGGAATTTTGGGCAGTACCCGCACCTTGCCAGAACCCTGGACAACTTCTGGCAAGTACTCGTTAGCGACATCCACCTGATATCCGCAGTGCATCGTTGCTCTGACATTTGCGACACACCACAAGAGAGAATTGTCAACCTCTGGAGTGTACCAATCAAGACGAAGCGAGTCGTCTTGTCGAATCTTGTTAGAGTTGCTGCTGGGGAGGCGATCAAAAAGATCTGTCCGACAGAGCAAAATAATCTTTGCTCGAATGTGTTGCCGCCGGAAGGCCTCATTGATTCTCTTGCTTTCGGTTATCAAAGAAGCCAATGATGACAATTGCATCCCGGGGGGAGCATTCAAAACGTCATCGAGATCGTCCAAAACTAGAAGATGCTGGGTATTGCTGCGAAATCTAAGCACTGTGGACAGCAGTCGCTCCACGAAGAATGGAAACCGCAATCCATCTTCTATCTCTTGGTTTGATTCGAATTTAACGCCGAGCGGCAGGTGAAGAATGAATTGCCTTTTCCGGCGAGATGCTCGCGCCAGATCTTTTAAGCTTGTTGAAGATAAAAGTCCATTGGCTTCTAACGCGTTGGTAAGTTCCAAGAGATCGCAGTCTTCTCGTGCGTTTCCGCCTTCATCACTTGCGAACGAGCCAAGGAAGTTCAATAGCAGAAGCCAGGACCAAGCTAATGGATACCTACGTTCTTCAGACTCGCCTTCAACGATCTTCTTGAGATCGGAATATGGAAACTCCGATAAGCGCGTTACATTCACTAACCGTGTTGACGTTGAAGACAGATTCAGGTGCTCCGCAATAGCCGACTTTCCAGATCCTTTATTGCCGATGACGATGAAGCGATCTCCAGAGACGAGTTCTTCGATGACTTGCCCAACGTCAACGAAACCTCTTGTTAATAACTCAGGACGTCGTGAGGATTCAGTCTCCGAGCTGTCATAACCAAACACTATCTCGGAAAAACGAGACGGTCGTACATCTACCATGTTGCTACTCCATCCACTGTCATAGGGCGACAATCTTAACTGTACGGTAATTGTGCGTCAATAGACTGCGCCGTTCCTTCGTCTCGCTGATTATGAGACACCTCTGAACAGCAGTGATGCAAAAATGGCCATTACACCATACTCGATTGATGGGGTTTCTCGGGGCAATCAATGGGTACCGAATGCACAAGACCGGAACAAATTTCCAATTCTCGTTAGCTCACTTCTCTTCCGCCCCCGTCCCATCGCCCTCTCCCAGCGCTCTCTGCATCAGCACCGAATCGTGCCAGCGACCGAACTTCCATCCTGCCGACGTCAATCTCCCTGCGTGCCGAAATCCGAATTTCTCATGCAGCGCGATCGACGCCGAGTTATCAGCGCCGCCAATCACCGCGATCATCTGCCGGTATCCTTCGCGCTCGCACCAGTCGATGAGTGCCGCCATCAGCGCGCGTCCAATGCCTCTTCCCACGCAGGTCGGACGCATGTAGATCGAGTCTTCCACCGTGAAGCGATACGCCCCGCGCGGTCTGTACGGTCCGGCGTAGGCGTATCCTTCCACGCGACCATCGATCTCGGCCACCAGGTGCGGCAATCCGCGCTCGACCACCGCCAGTCTCCGCCGCGCCATCTCCTCCTCGTCCGGAGCCTCCGTCTCAAACGTCGACGAAGTATGCAGCACGTAGTATTCGTAGATTTCCGTGATTGCCCCGAGGTCGCTTTCGAGCGAAATCCGCACTACGGCATCGGACGTATTTGCCATCTCCATGCGCACATTATAGGGGGAACTCGGGGTGGTTGTTTTTGCTTTCGCTTGTAGCTTGTGGCTTGCCGCTTGCCCTAGTGCACATCCACGTGCCGCTTATGCTTGCCGCTGCCCTTGAAGAGGAAGAGGAAGGGAATACAGAGCAGCGTGAGGTAGGCGAGCAACCGGAAGTCGTCGACGTAGGCCCACAGGTTGGCCTGCTGCACCACGGTTCGATTCAGCATGTCGAGCGCCTGCTGGCTTGCCGTCGCCGCGCTGCCGTGCGTTGCGAGCAATCCCGTTACCGAGTGCAGCCAGTTGCGGGTTGCTTCGGAATACGGCGTGACGTTCGAAACCATGATCGCCTGGTGGCGTTGCGCATCGCGCACCAGCATCGTCGTCACTATCGAAATTCCAATGCTCGCGCCCACGTTGCGCATCAGGTTATAGAGCGCGGTTCCGCCGCCCATCCATTCGTTGGGCAGCGTCTGCATCGTGGTGGTCGTCAGCGGAACGAAGAGGAATCCGTTGGCAAAACCGTTCACTATGTTTGGCCAGATGACGTTGGCCATGCCGACCGAGAGCGTCAGGTCGCCCAGCATGAACAGCGATGCGGCGCGAATCACTATCCCGATCGCAATCAGCAGCCGGCTATCGACGCGCCCCACGAGTTGCGCGGCGATGATCATCGACACAATCGCTCCAATGCCGCGCGGCGCCACCGTCAGTCCGCTCTGCAATGCCGGAAAACCAAGCAGGTCCTGCAAAAAGAGCGGCATCAGCGAAGTCGTCCCATAGATGACCACGCCGATCAATCCTATGAGAAACGTTCCGACCGCAAGATTGCGATCGCGCAGCACTCGCAGCGATACCAGTGGCGCGTCGGTCTTCAATTCACGCACGACGAAAGCAATCATCGCCATCGCGGAGATCGCGACGAACCAGCGCAGCCAATGTGCGCTGAACCAGTCGACCTCCTGACCCTTGTCGAGTACGACCTGGAGTGTCGCCAGCCATATCGCCAGGAATCCGAAGCCGATCAAGTCTATCCGCGACGTCCGGTGCCGCCCGATGTACGGCGGATCTTCCACGAACGCCTCGATCATCAGCAGCGCGATGATGCCCACGGGAACATTGATGTAGAAAATCCAGCGCCACGAATAGCTGTCGGTAATCCATCCGCCCACTACCGGGCCCATCAGCGGAGCCACGATAATGCCCATGCCATAAGCGGCCATCGCCGCGCCGCGTTTCACCTTTGGAAAGCTTTCCAGCAGAATGGCCTGCGCTACCGGTTGCAGTCCGCCGCCTGCCGCGCCCTGGATCACGCGCGCAATAACCAGCATCGGCAGGCTGGTCGCCAGTCCGCACAAGATTGATGCCGCCGTGAAAAGCGCGATGGAGAACAGCAGGTAGTTTTTTCGTCCGAAGTAATTGCCCAGCCAGTTCGAGGAGGGAAGCACGACTGCGTTGGAGATCAGGTAGCTGGTCAGCACCCACGTGGATTCGTCGACTGTTGCCGACAGCGACCCGGCAATATGCGGCAGCGCGACGGTCGCCACGGAGGTATCCAGTATCTCCATGAACGTGGCGAGCATCACCGCCATCGTGATCAGCCAGGGATTGAACCTCGGTGTCCATACCGCGCCCGGTACGTATGCCGCGCCTGCCGCCCCCCCGTTCTTATCAGGAAGGTCCGTCATCCAGCTTGTTCATCCAATCCCATCGCCGATTCGTGCCCGCACTACCGTGGTGACCCTTGCAGCGGCCAACTTATTACTATAACCCTTCGGAAATGCCTTCGCCGCGCTGCAAGGCTCAACCCTTTTTTTCTTCCAGCTCCGTCCAGCGCGCAATCAGCTTGTCGACTTCCGCCTGCGCGGCTTCCATCTCCGCGTGCGCCGCCATCAGCCGCTCTGCGTCTGTCTGGATTGCCGGGTTTTCATACGCCGCACGCTTTGCCGCCAGCAATGCTTCGACTCTTTCAATCCGCTGTTCCAGCGTTGCGTACTCGCGCGCTTCCAGGTAGCTGAGTTTTTTCTTTTCCTGCCCGCGTGGACTATCGGCCGCCTTGGCTGCGGCCTTCGGCTTTTCCGCCGCGTGTCGCTCGTTCATCCACGTTTCCCACTGCGCGTAATCCGCAAAGCGTTCCACCGCGCCCAGTCCGTCGAGCCCCAGCACCACGGTTGAGACTCGGTCCAGCATGTAGCGATCGTGCGTCACCAGCACCAGCGCGCCGCGAAACTCCAGCAGGCTTTCTTCCAGCACGTCGAGCGTCGGAATGTCGAGATCGTTCGTCGGTTCGTCCAGCAGCAGCACGTCCGCCGGTTGCAGCATCAGCCGCGCAATCAGCACGCGCGCCCGCTCTCCGCCGGAGAGCCGCGCCACCGGCTGATTCAGTTGTTCGCTTGTGAAGAGGAATCGTGACGCCCACGACGCAACGTGAATCACACGATCCTGGTAGACGACCGAATCGCTCTCCGGCGCCAGCGCGCGCCGCAGCGTCACGTTTGCATCCAGTTGCCGGGTCTGGTCGAAATACACGATGCGCAGCGACGGTGCGCGCCGCACCTCGCCCTGTTGCAGCGCCAGCTCGCCCGTCAGCAGCTTCAGCAGCGTTGTCTTGCCCGAGCCGTTCGGGCCCACCAATCCCACGCGCATTCCATTCGTGATTGTGAAGTCGAGTCCGTCGAAGAGCGTGTTCCCCTCGAATCCGTAGCTCACGCCTTCCAACTCCACCAGCCGTTTCGTCTGTCGATCAGTTGCGGAGAAATCGATCCGGGCGTTCACCGAGCGATTGCGCGATTGCAGGTCGGCCAGCTCGCCCATCATCTCGCTGGCCTTGTCGATCCGCGCCTTCGACTTCCGTGTGCGCGCCTTGGCTCCGCGCCGCAGCCACTCGATCTCGCCGTGGACGCGATTTTCCAGCGCCTCGCGACGGTTCGCCAGCGCGTGCAGAAAGGCTTCCTTCTCTTCCAGGAACTTCGCATACGTCCCCGCCACGCGCAGCATTCCCTGCGGATACGCGCGGTCCAGCTCCACCACTTCGCTCACCACGTTCTCCAGGAAGTAGCGGTCGTGGCTGATCACCACGCACGCGAACCCGGCCTTGCGCAGCAAGTCTTCCAGCCACTCAATGCCTTCCAGGTCCAGGTGATTTGTCGGTTCGTCCAGCAGCAGCACTTCGGGTTTCTGCACCAGCGCGGCCGCAATCGCCAGCCGTTTGCGCCATCCGCCGGAAAGCGCATTGGCCTCTTCGTCGAAGCGTTCGAACCCGGCGCGACCCAGCGTCTCGGCCAGCGTCGCCTCGCGCTCGCCTTCCGACACGTGGGCCTCGGCCATCGCACGTTCAATCACCTCGCGGATGGATTCGCCCGCCGCAAATCGCGACTCCTGCTCCACGTAGCTGAAGCGCGTGCGCTTGCGCAGCGAAACCTCGCCCGTGTCGGCCGCAACGTCTCCGGCCAGAATGCGCAGCAGCGTCGTCTTGCCCGAGCCGTTCGGCCCAATCAGCCCGATGCGGTCTCCCTCGGAAACTGAAAACGAAATGTCTTCGAAAAGCGGAGTCGCTCCGTAACTCTTGGCGATCCCCTGTGCTTGAATAATCGGCGGCAACTTCGTAGGAACCCTTCACATGGAGTGGACTAATTCAGGATAGCAGGGAAGAGGAGAAGGGTGTCCAATTCAATGCTCAAATGCGATGGGGCACGAGAGTTGAATTTGATGAGTGCAGCTGCGGCAAGCAACTACTGTTTTCCAGAAGCAAGGAGCTATTGGATGATAGCCCAAGGCGGAAGGCTCTGGATCTTTGGTAACAAACTCTGGAGCCGGTCCTTTTCTCGCTCTGTCTGACTAACAATTTGTCTGGTTATTATCCGTCCCGCCGCCCACGAAATTGCGATTGATAAACATGAGCCCCAGAACATATATACAAACCAACTTTCAAAGCTCCCCGACATACAGCCAAGGAGGAAACAAACTCCAATGCCGAGCCATCTAAATTGCTGACATCGAGTACGGAGAAGATTCAAGTTGTTTGACTTTTGCGAATCCAGCTTAGTGATCTCTTGCTTTACATCGGCTCCGGCCAGTTCAACGAAGTTCGAGAGTGCTTTCTGTAAGCGCTCTTCAACCTGAATACATAGAGGCATAGCATCTAAGCAGCCATAGAAGGTGCTAGCTTGTACTGCAGACCAAGCCTCTTTTAGAGTCTGTTTCACGTATGAAAGATCGACATAATCCTCCAAGCGGTAGTTCTCTACCGCGCGTTCTTCCGTCTCTTTTATTCGTGCGGTGGCAGTTGCCAAGGCCTGTTCTGCTACTTGTTTAGCTTCGAGTCGTAAGGATTCCAAGAAGGCCTGCAATATGTCTTCATAACGCCTAAAGTCATCGTCGCCAGCGGCCTTTATTGTATAAAGACGATCGAATTCAATGGCCCGCTTGAGTGAAAGCAACGCACGATCGGGGTTACCCTGGTGCATGAGGAATTTGGCTAGTTGGAAATGTGCTTCAGCCACATCAGGTGCAAGCTGAAGAGAATCTTCTGTGAAACGGATCCCTTCGCTTATTCTCCCCTGGCAGTAAGCTGCCCACCCTGCCGCAAACAGCGCACGGCCTGCTTCCGGCGGTTGATCTAGGCGTGCGTATTTAGCGGCCGCGAGAAATGCACTTTCAGCTTTGGGAATGTCCGATATTTCGTTCGAATTGTTTCGGAAACTCCCCAAGTGAATCGCCCCCAGAAAATAATGAAAGCGATACTCGATCTTATATCCGGTGTTGCCTGCGTATCCGTTGATGGCGCGGTCCAGGTATTCGAGGGACTCTTGGTACAGTCCCTTCCGAAAAGCGTCACGCGCAATGTCAAACTGTTCGTAGGCCCAGGTTTGTGCTGGCGTCTTCGCAATCTTCACTAACTGAGTCAGTGTAGTGTTGACCTCTCCAACAGCCATCAGAAGCTCACTGAACCCCCATTGAAAAGTCGCATTTAGCTCGTCGAGTTTCTCCGAGATATCTTGTGCTTGAAACGAAAGCTGCTCAATGCCAGCGGAAGTTGCCTGAGAGATGGAGATGTGTTCGCGCTGTAACTCTTCGTTGGACGCAATGATTGTTCTTGTCTGTTTGGATATTTCGCTTTTGAGGCTATTTTCGAAGCTTTTGGCTTGGAGGTAATCCCGATAGGAGAGGCTCGTTCCGAACACGTAGTTACTCATGATGCTGCTAGGCTATTCCCCTTCCCAGATGCCAATCCGTCACTCGATTCATGACCACTTTGAAAAGCCGTAGGACTCTTCTTCGGTATCCGCCAGCAGTCCATGGAGTGCACCGGATTGTCATTTTGCTTTCTGGGGCAAGCAGCATACCCCACCCCGCCCATCCATGCGAGTGAATTTTTGCTTGAAGTATTGGGTGATCGCATGGCTCGTCGCTTCGTCACTAAGTCCCGCGCACCGAGGATCCCGAATCACTGAGGTGAAATATTTTTTATCTGATCGCCGCTTGCGGCGCGGCAGTTGCTACCGGTGCGGATGGATGTGCCTGCGGGGCGCCAACTTCGTCGCCGCGGAAATACTCATCCTTGGCCGCGCGCATCGTCGGCATCGCCGCGAAAGGTTTGCTGTAGTCGTTGCCTGCGTTCCAGAACAAGAATCCGTCGCCGCCGTGTTCGCGGGCCGTTCGCACTTGCACCATGATGTAGTCAGGCGAGTAGGTTTTTGTCCGCCACGCAAAAGCCTGTAGCCACGGACGTATCACTACCCCCGAGCCCTTGGTGATGGCGATAAAGCGATCCATGGACTCGCTGATGAAGTGTTCCGGAGCGTCGCCCGGGTGAGCCACTCCGTCCATGCCGAAGAAGTGTGAGGGGTAGATCATCGGCGAGAGCACGTCGCAATACTTCGCCATCTGCGGAATGTCCTGCCCGGTGTGCACCAGGTCGACCGTGCGCTGCCAGCCCATGATTCCGAAAACGTCGAGCGAGAACAGCACGCCCATGGGCTTCAGTTCTCCGTCGGCGCGTTGCAGAAAATTCGTGATCACGTCGGAGCGTTTCCACGTGGGATGCTCCGTCTCGTATGCGAACTTCGCGTCCTTCTGATCGCTCTCCGTGGGGAAGCGCACGTAGTCGAACTGTATCTCGTCGGCGCCGTTCGCCGCCGCGTATTTGGCGAGCGCGATGTTGTAATCCTGCACCTCGCGCAGCGACGGATCGGCCCACGCGAGCTTGTTGTTTTCCAGCCACGGCTTTCCCGTGCGGCGCGAGCGCACGGCAAGTTCGGGATGCCGCGCCACCAGCTGGTCATCTTTGAAGATGGCGATGCGCGCAATGGCATGCATTCCGAGCGAATGGATGTAGCGCGTCAGCTTGGCGAGGTTGCGAATCGGAACCCGTTCGCGGTGCGGCACCAGCGGTCCTTCAAACGGGACGCTGAGCGAGCCGTCGCTGTCCTTGATGTCGAAGACCACGGAGTTGCCGCCCACTGCACGCCACTTGCGAATGATGTCGAGCCCGTGCGCGCTGCCCGCCATGATGCCGGTGAGATAAACGGCACGCACTTCGAAATCCTTTGGCACCAGCCGGGACTTCTCGGTCCACGGCATCGGCATGTAATCCGGAATGATGACCTGGCTGCCGGGCTTGAGCCAGATTCCCTTGATCTCGGGATTCGCGCGACGGATGGCCGCTTCCAGCTCGGTGTCCGTCATGTAAGGCGTCTCGGGCAGGTAGCGATAGGCGACGCCGGGAAGCGTCTCTCCGCGCGTAACCGTGTGAATGGTGCTTCCGGGAGGCGCCGTTTTCGCCATTTCGGGCTTGGGCGGCGTTTTCTGTTTCGACGGAGGATACGTGGCGGGACCAGCCGCAGCCACGGAAGAAGGAAGCGATTGAAAGAAGAGCAGCGTAAAGGCAAACGCGATCAGGAATACGAAAGCGCCAGTGACCCGAAGAAAATGCTTATGCGACATGTACGAATTGTCCAGTTGTTCGTAATGCGAATGTAGCACGAAACACCGGGTTGGGACTGCCTGAGCACCACGGTTGGCACGGTACGAAAGGGCGCGTACGGTAAAAGTTTCAAGTTGGAAAATCCGCCAGCCGGAAGCCGAAAACAAAAGCGACGAAGCCTGGCCATTGTGTCAGATAGAATCATGTCTATCTGTTGTTGTTGATTTTGTGCCGCGTGGGAAAATTCAACGGTCCGCCGTTCGCGGGCGTCTTACATCTTTGGAAGTTGTGAAATACCGCGGAGGCGGTTCGAGTGAGGGACGCATGGTGATGCGTGGCAAAAGTGCGCGGGTGCTGGCCCTGTTGCTGCTGATGTCAACCTGGAACCTGGTGTGTGCAGCGCAGGTGAACACTCGCGATTTGCAGCAGGACAAGACTACCGGTCGCATCCTCCTCACCGGCGGCGACGTCTCGATGAGTCCGCAGGATCAGATTCAGGCGGGACGTAGCTACGCCGCCCAGGTCATGCAGCAGATGCCGGTCCTGCCGGAATCGAGCCCGGTGACGAAGTACGTGCAGGCCCTCGGTCGACGCCTCGCATCCAAGGCGCCGGGATACAAGTGGCCGTTCGAGTTTCGCGTCATCAACCAGAAAGACATCAACGCGTTTGCGCTGCCCGGCGGGCCTGTGTTCGTCAACCTGGGCACCATCCAGATGGCGGACGAACCGGAACTGGCGGGCGTGATGGCCCACGAGATCAGCCACGTGGTGTTGCAGCACACGGCGCGCGACGCGGGAAAAGAACAGACAATTCAGACGCTGGGCGCGCTCGGCAGCATCCTTGCCGGGGCCGTGTTCGGCAACACCGTCGGCGGGCGGCTGGCGCAACTTGGCATACAGATCGGCGCCAGTGGAATCGCGATGAAGTATTCGCGCGCCGACGAAACGGAAGCCGACCTGCTTGGATCGCAGATCATGTACGACGCCGGCTACGATCCTTATTCCATGGTGGAGTTCTTCGACGACCTGGCGAAGCAGGGCGGGCCGGGAGTTCCACAATTTCTGGCCGACCACCCGAACCCCGGTAATCGCGCGGAAACCGTGCGCTCGGCGATCGAGAAGTTTCCACGGAAGCAATTCGCGCGGCACGACAGTCTGGAGTTCGTCGCGATGAAGCGCGTGGCGGATCACATGCACGCCATGACGCAGCCGGAGTTGGCACAGTACCAGAAGACGCACGCGGCCGATCCGAACGCCGGCCAGCCGGTGAATGCGGCGCTGAGCGATGTTATGCCTTCTGGCAATACAACGCGGCTGGACCGGGATACGTACTCCATTGAGTATCCGGACAACTGGAAGGCGTATGGTGCGCAGGGTTCGTCGGTGACGATCGCGCCGCCCTCCGGAGTCTCGCAGAACGCGATTGCCTACGGAGTCTCCATCAGCAGTGTGTCGCCCTCCAGCGGTACTTCGCTGGAGACGGCGACGCGGCAGGTGATCGCCACGCTCGAACGCGAGAACCGGGGCATGAAAGCAATTGGCAGTCCTGAAAGGATTCGCGTTAATGGTGGCGATGGGCGGTCCATTGACCTGACGGGAATTTCCCCGGTGCGAGACGCAAATGGCGGTCGCATGGCGGAACGTGACTGGCTGGTGACGTTGCAACGTCACGACGGATCGGTTGTGTCCGTGGTGTTCACCGCCCCGCAGAGGGATTTCGATGTGCTGCGTCCGGCCTTTGAGAACATGTTGAAGAGCTTGCGGCTGAAGTAGGGAAGCCGGTGCCGGGAAGGCTCTGCTTCACTTACTTCGCTGCGCGCGATCCGTTCTGCGGTTGTTGCGGAAGGAAGATGGCGAACGCCGTTCCGCGGTAGCGGCCGGGGCGCTGGCTGCTGCGCAGTCGCAGTGTCCCTTCGTGCTTCTCGACGATCCCGCGGCTCACCCACAATCCCAGGCCCGTCCCGCGTTCGCCCTTGGTCGTAAAGAACGGTGTGAACAGTGATTCGCGCGAGGTATCCGGGATTCCGCAGCCGTTATCGGCCACCAGGATGCGCACTCCCGGGATGCTGCCGTTGCCATAACCCTGCGCCGGCGCTACTCGCACGCGAATCACGCCGTTCTTTCCCACGGCGTCCATCGCGTTCGCCAGCAGGTTTGAGAAGACCTGCCGCAGCTCTCCGGGAAAGGCCATCACCGCCGGATGCGACTTGTACTCGCGCTTGACCTCGATTCTTGACGATGCCAGTTTCGGCGCGAACAGCGCCAGTACGCTCTCCATGATCTCTTCCACGTCCACGCTCACCGCTTCGCGCGCCTCGCGGTGGAAGCTCAGCAACTGGCTGGTGATGTGCACGATGCGGCGCAGTTCATCCTCCGCCATCATCACGTGTCCGCGGACATCGTCGTCCAGCGCCGGCGACGACTTTACCAGGTACGTCAGGTTCATCACCGCGTCCAGCGGGTTGCGAATCTCGTGCGCGATTGTCGCTGCCAGCCGTCCAATCAGCGCCAGCCGTTCGCTCGATTGCAGTGCCGCCTCCGAGCGTTTCCGTTCCGTCACGTCGCGCAGCACCAGCACCATCCCGCGCATCGTTCCCGTCGCATCCGGAATGCTCGCAGCGCTTTCGTCCACGTATGCCACCGTGCCGTCGCGACGGCTCAGCAGCCGCTCGCTCAGCCGTTCCACTCCGGCGCCCGCATTTTTCACGCGCTCAATCGGATCAGGCAACGCCGTGCGCTTCTTCGGGTCGGAAAGTTGCAGCACGTCCGATACCGGCTGGTTCTCGGCCTCCGCCTGCGTCCATCCGGTTATGCGCTCGGCGGTCGGATTCATGAACTTCACTTTTCCGTCCGCATCCGTGGCCACCACTCCTTCACCCATGCTCCGCAAGGTTGTCAGCAGCCACTCCCGATTTTCCCGCGCCTCTTCCGCACGTTCCTGTTCTGTCTGCAGGTGCTGCTGGTAGACCTGCGAAATCTCCACCAGCCGTCGCTTGGTCACCAGCGCCAGCACGAAAGCCACTCCCAGCGTAAGCAGCGCTACCATCGCCAGCGTGGCTCGCGTCGCGTGGCGTGCCCGTTTCGCGCGCAGATCCCGCAGCGCTTCCACCTTGTCCAATAGCCTCTCGCGTGACAGCCGCACCCCGTCCATCAGCCGCTTCTCTTCCAGGTTCATCGCTGCGCCGGAAGTGTCCTTGCCCTGCTCGCGCCACTCGATCATTTGCTTCGAATAAATGTGCCACGATCTGTAATCGGTCTCCACCAGGCGCAGCGCGTCCCGTTCTTCCGAGTCCACGTCGATGGTGCGTTCCAGCTCCGCGAATCTTTCTTCCACTTGGGGTTCGGCGGTTTTGTAGGGTTGCAGGAAGCCGGTATCGTTGGTCAGCAGGTAGCCGCGAAGGCCCGTTTCCATGTCCACGATGCTACGCATCAGTTGGCGCGCCACTCCGGCAATGTTGTCCGTGTGTTGCACCAACTCCATCGCCGACGTCATGTAGGCCACCTGCCACGCCAATGCTCCGGCGAGCACGGCCAGCAGGATGATCGGCAGCAGGACCGTATGACGCAGAAAACTTTTGAAGTTGCCTGGTTCCATCGAGCGAGTTTCCGGGTGAAAGGTTTTCCTTCGGCAAGTGAGCCGCGCGGCATCCTTGTTTTAACTAAGATGCTCAGCGCTCTCAAACTGCCGTCCGACAGTATTCCGGCGTCCGTCTCTTTCTTTAATTCTGGAACTCTTCACACCCGCCGCGTTCAATTGGGTAAACCGGTTTTCGCGGGCGGACAATGCTCTCATGACTTCTTGCCTTCTGGCTCCGCATTTCACCTCGCAAGGGGGTAGTTTCCAAGGTACTAGTGCCTTCGTAACGAATTCCGGGAACGGCGCACCCTTTGCATCACTACCACCGCATCTAGTGGTGTATCCGTGTGATAAACCCAAGCGCTCGTGCAAACACCTTGGGGGAACTTAGGTACATGTCCGGAAATCACCCGGTAATACCGGAAGTTATCGGATGTTCATATTGACACTCCATCCCGTAACCCTGCTATAACGGGCCATCGTAAGATGTCCCCCCGAGAAAGTGAGGCATTGTCCTCGCGTTGCCCGAGCGTGTGCGTCTCCCCCGTGTGGTTCGGGTAATCCTCTGTGGAAAGGGCTGTTGCTCTATGGCAGAAGCGCCTGAAGTGATGAACATCCGCCAGGCCTCCGAGTATCTCGGGGTGAGTCCCGACACGCTATACAAATACGTGTACGAGGAGAAGATCCCGGCGTTTAAGCTCGGCAACCGCTGGAAGTTCAAGAAAACCATCCTCGATTCGTGGATGGAGCGGAAGAGCATCATGGGAGAAGGACGCGGCAAGAAGCGGCCAAAATCCGCACGCGCTGCCGCCGGTCGATAGATAAAGGACGTTCACCATGTTTGGAATGGGAACTGAAAAAGCGGTTGTCGGGCTCGATATTGGCTCCAGCAGCATCAAGGCCGTGGAGCTCAAGAAGACGCGTGCCGGTTTAGTGGTCGCTCATCTTGGCATCGAACCGCTCGCCTCGGATATCGTCGTCGACTCGATGATCGTCGATAGCGGCAGCGTCGCCAACGCCGTCAGCAAGATCTTCACCGATAGCGCCATCAAGGCCAAGGCCGTCGCCACGTCCGTCAGCGGACACTCCGTTATCGTCAAGCCCGTCAAGATGCCGTCCATGCCGGACGAGGATCTCGCCAACGTCATCCAGACCGAGGCCGCGCAATACATCCCGTTCGATATCTCCGACGTCAATATCGACTACCAGATCCTTTCCGAGGATCTCGGGGCGCCGGAGATGGACGTGCTCCTCGTCGCCGTCAAGCGCGACAAGATTCTCAACTACACCAACGCTCTGCAACTCGCCGGACGCCAGCCGTCCATCGTCGATATCGACGTTTTCGCCTTGCAGAATTGTTACGAGTACAACTACGAACCGGCGCCCAACTCCACCGTCGCTCTGCTCAATATCGGCGCCAGTGTCATGAACATCAACATCGTCAAGGGTTCCACGCCGCTGTTCACTCGTGACGTCAGCGTCGGCGGCCATCAGTACACCGACTCGCTTCAGAAGGAACTCGATCTCAGCTTCGACGATGCCGAGGCCTTCAAGCTCGGCCAGAAGGTCGGCACCGTCAGCGAGGATTCCAAGGGCCCCATTCTCCAGCAGGTCACTGAAATCATCGTTCTGGAAATCCAGAAGACGTTCGACTTCTTCCGCGCAACGGCAGCCGGAGAACACATCGAGCGTATTTATCTGGCCGGTGGATCGTCCCAGGTTCCGGGATTGATCGAGGCGCTGCGCCAGGAGTTTTCGTTGCCGGTTGATTCGCTGAACCCGTTCCAGCGCATTGATGTGCCGGAGGGCCCCGCCGCCGATATCGTGTTACATAGCTCAGCGCAATTCGCGGTGGCCATCGGTTTGGCTCTGAGGAGCTTCGAAAGCCTATGATTCGCATCAATCTGCTAGGTACACCGAAACCGAAGAAAGGCAGGCGGACCGGATTTGCAATGCCGGTCACGACTACCGGCGGTCCCTCGGTTGCGATGGTGGCTGCGTTGCTCGTCGCCATTGCCGGCGCCGGTAACTATTACTACTACCACCAGGTCAACAAGGCCCACGAAAAGATCCAGGCCGATATGGTGACCGCCGACCGTCAGATCAAGGACCTCTCTGCTGTCAAGACCGCCTACCTTGAGAAGCAGAAACAGGCCGACCAGCTTAAGCGCCAGTTCGATGTCATTGACCAGTTGCGCTCCAATCAGTCCGGCCCGGTCACATTGCTATCCACCATCGGCAATACGGTCAATGCCAGCGATGCCGTCTGGCTCGATACCATGCTCGATAGCGGCAACACCATTGAACTCAATGGTACGGCCCTCAGTGCCGTCGCCGTCGCCGGTTTCATGACGAACCTGAAGAAGACCGGATACTTCAAGAGCGTCGAACTCAAGGAGACCATGCAGCAGGATTACAAGAACATGCGTGCATTCTCCTTCACTCTGATTTGCGAGAAGCAGCAGAAAGTGTAGCGGGGAAGTTATGGCTAAGCTCTCAGATCTTCCGAAGATAGCGCAGATAGGGGTTGTCCTCGCCCTGGTGGCCGGTTCCACCATTGCGCTCTATATGCTTGTCTTCAAACCGATCGACGATCAGAACCAGAAGGATCTCATCAATCTCAAGGGCAAGCAGGCAGAGGTCGCGCAACTCGCGCCGTATCGCAATAAGCTCAGCGATCTTGAGAACCAGATTGCCAGCCTCAAGCAGCAGATCGATTTGCAGCGCCGCATCGTGCCCGACTCCAAGGAAGTTCCCAGCTTCATCGACATCATGCAGGGAGAGGCCGTCAAGGCCGGCGTCGAGCTTCGCCGCTTTACCGCCAAGCCCGTCGTGGCGCATGAGTACTACAGCGAGGTCCCCTTCGATATCGACGTGGACGGCCCGTACTACGCTGTCCTCAATTTTTTCCAGCGCGTGAGCCAGCTCGAACGCATCATCAACATTTCGAATATGCAGATGGCCAGCGTTCATGTGGCTGGCCAGGCACACGTCAAGAAGCTATACACCTACGCTCCCGGCGAGACCGTGGTCGCCAATTGCACGGCCACCACCTTCTATAGCAATACGGGTGCGGCTCCGGCAAAGCCGGTGAAAAGGTAAGGTTATGAAGCTGACGGCGAGCGTTTTCGTAGTTGTGCTGACTGCAGCCGCCTTCGCGGCGCAGCCCAGGCCCGTGTCGCCCGCGCCCGCTCGTCCCGCGGGAAAGGCGCCGGAAAAGGCCGCGGTGCATGTAGCGCATCCCTCCGGGGCACGCGCACGGCCGGTTGCTCATCGCGCGGTGGATCCGCATCGCCGCGCTCCAGTGCGTCACGTCGCCCAGGCCAAACCTCCGGTCCGCCGCCCAGTGCGTCGCGTCGAGCAGAAGCCCGTGCGTCGCTTTGAGCGCAGGCCCGTGCGCCGTGCCGCCGAACCCAAGCCGGCCGAGGCCGAAAAGAGACTGGCCACTCCCGAGATGGAGGGAGCTGCCGGACGCCGCGATCCTTTCCGCAGTCCGGTCGTTGAAACCGGCGGTGTGCTGGCCGGTTGCAGCACCGGCGGAAAGAAGTGCCTGGTCGTCGATCAGATTACGTTGCAGGGAATCGTTCAGTCGCCCGGCGGAAACATTGCCGTGATTTCCAATCCGGAGAAGCGCACCTACTTCCTCCGCGACCACGATCCCGTCTTTAACGGTTTTGTCCTGAAAATCACCCGTGATTCCATTACCTTCCGCGAGAACGTCAAGGATCGTCTCGGAAGAACGGTGACGCGCGAAGTGGTGAAGACGTTGAACAATCCCGCCGTCGGTTGATGCGGGATGTAACGCCGGCACCGGCAGGCTGCATCCGCCGGTCGGATGCGCCGCAAGTTTTGCCCCGCTTACAGGGGATGCAAGAGTCGGGCAGTAACCGGCCGTTCGCGGAACGTTAGCGAATCGCCGGCAGCGATTTTCTTCACGGTGGCTGGCGAGGCTAGCGCCGGTCGACGCACGGATGGAAGCTTCATCCGTGAGGAGAACTACCATGAGGCTGAAGCAACTACAGGCAATGCTGATCCCGCTGCTGTTCTGCACGTTGACGGCGGCGGCTTTCGGACAGAAATTGACGGGTGTCAATGTATCGACGCACGGCCGCGAGACCGTGGTTACGCTGCGCACCAGCGATCCCTTCACCCATAACGAGTATCGTCCGGAAGACAATCTCCTGCTCGTCGACTTGAACGGCGTCTCTGCCGCCGATCTGGCGAACCGTAAGGACACTGTCGAGTCGCCCGCCGTCAAGTCGTATCGCGTGCTGACCTACAAGGGAACCAACGGCGCCGAAGTCACGCGTCTCGAGCTCCACCTTGGCAATGGTGTCAGTTTCCGTACGGATCAGTCGGCCCACGACCTGGTGCTCCATCTGCTCGCAGCCTCCGAGCCGTCCGCAGCCGCCAGTGCCAAGCCGCCCGCATCCGTGCCCGCCAGGCCGGCCTATGTCGTCCCGGTCTCCGCTCCGCCGCGTCCCGTTGCGCCTCCCGTCAAAACCGCCGCCCGCAGCGTCAGCGAGCAACGGCCCGGACAGCGTCACGAACTCAGCAAGGTTGCGGTCGTGCGCACGCGTGACGGACTCGCCGTCGAACTTCATGGCGCCTCGGAAGCTTCCACCTCGAAGCTCTCCTCTCCGTATCGTCTCGTCATCGATCTTCCGAACACCGTGGTCGATACCCGTTCTCGCGACATTTTTGTCAACGCTCGCGACGTCCACAGCGTTCGCGTCGGCCAGTTCCGCGCTGAGCCGCCCGTCGCCCGCATCGTTGTCGACCTCAAGTCGCCGCTGGCCTATGACCTGGTTCGTACCGCCAACGGTTTGATTGTGCAGTTGCGCGGCCCCGTCGCCGTGGCTGTCTGGAAGGGAGAATCGCCGGCTCCGTCCGCTGCTTCCCCCGTGGCCTCCGCCCGGCCCGCTGCCGTGGTGCGGAACCCGGTAGTCGCCGTCAATCGGCCTCCGGCACAACCTCCCGTGGCGACTGGTTCGGCTTCGCTGCCGCAGCCCACTCCTTCGCCCAACGCCGGCGCGGCTGTTTTAGAGCATGACAAATCGGATGCGGCAAACTATGTGCCTGCCTCGGTGCCGGCAGCGTCGCAACCGGCGCCGCCCGCGCAGCAGGCTCAGCCGTATGCCTTCGTCGAGCCGCAGTATCACAAGGTGCAGAACACGCCCGCCGAACGTGCCGCGGCGGCTGCTGAAACCGTGGCGCATTCCGATTCCAGCACGTCCGGCATTCTGCCGCCGGTCAGTGCCGCGCCACAACCCATGCCCGCCGTGAATCTCGCCCTTGCCCAGCAGGAGCAGGCTGCCGCGGCCGCCAACGCGCCCGCCCAGCCGAAATACACCGGCGAACCGATCTCCGTAAACCTCAAGGACGTCGATCTCAAGGACTTCTTCCGCCTGATCCACGAGATCAGCGGCCTCAATATCGTCCTCGATCCCAACGTCCATGGCACCGTCACCATCGTTCTCGACGACGTGCCGTGGGACCAGGCGCTCGACATCGTTCTGCGCAACAACGGTCTTGCCAGCCAGCTTGAGGGCAACGTCCTGCGCATCGCCAGTCTCGACGATCTCCGCAAGGAAGCCGACGCGCGCCACGCCCAGGAAGTGGCCGAAGCACAGGCCATCAAGAAGGTGACCGTCACCCGCTTCCTCAGCTACTCGCACGCCAAGGACATCATGCCCACGGTGAAGCGCTTCCTCTCGCCGCGCGGTGAAGTCATTGCCGACGACCGTACGAATGCGCTCATCATCTCGGACATTCCCAGCGTTATCCCCGAAGTCGACAAGCTCATTTCGCAGCTTGATCGCAAGACCCAGGAAGTCGAGATCGAGGCGCGCGTCGTCGCCGCCACCCGCAACTTCGCCCGTGACCTTGGCATGCAGCTTGGCTTCGGCTGGGGCAACGGAGTTTCCGCCGTCGGTGGCCCTGCCGGTACCGCCGGCATGGTCAGCCCCATTCAGGTCAACGGACTGTCGCCGCGTTACATCCTTGATCCGAGCGGCAAGTCGATTCCGCTGTTCTCGAACCTGGTGTCGCCCAACATCACCAGCGGCCTCTCGTTCGTCAACGCCACCAACTCCTACCGTATCGACGCCATTCTTACGATGGCTGAATCCCGCGGTCTGCTGAAAGTGCTTTCGCGTCCGCGCATCGTCACCCAGAACAACGTGACGGCCATCGTTAAGCAGGGCTTGCGCATCCCGGTCGTGACCCAGGCGCAGTTGGGCGGTCCGCCAACTACCACCTACGTCGAGGCTGATCTGCGGCTTACTGTCACTCCACAGATCACTGTCGAGAACACCATCTTCCTCTCGGTCGACGTGGAAAACACCACACCTGACTTCGGCCGCACCGTCGGCGGCAACCCGACGCTGATTACGCAACAGGCAACCACCCAGGTGCTCGTGACCGATGGCGGCACAGTCGTCATCGGCGGCGTCATCCAGACGCAGAACTCCATCAGCCGGTCGCAGGTACCGCTGCTTGGCAGCATCCCGATCCTGGGCAACCTCTTTAAGCAGCGTTCGGTCAGCACCTCGACTCAGGAACTTATCTTCTTCCTGAGCCCGCGCATCATCCAGACATAGCCTTTTGTTGCTCACCCTCTCGGCGGGTCCCTCGCGGACCCGCTTTTTTCTTGCCTCTGCATTTGCTCTTGCCCTTGCTTTTGCTATCGACCAACGACTAACGACTAACGACCATTTACAATCTCCCCCATGGACCATCCGGCCCGTCTCCATCGCCTTCTCTTCGAACTCGAGCGTCGCAAGATTGATGCGCTTCTTGTCACCCATTTGCCCAACGTCCGTTATCTCTGCGGATTCACCGGCAGTGCCGGCATCCTCGTCGCCGCCAGTCGCCCGGTCTTCTTTACGGATGGCCGTTACTCCGAGCAGTCGCGTGCTGAAGTCCAGGGCGCGCGCGTCGTCATTGGCAAGGGCCCCACGCTCGCCGTGGCCGCCCAGCACATTAGCCGCTCGCGCATCGTCCGTCTCGGCATCGAGGCCGATCACCTGACCGTCGCCCTGCGCTCCCAGCTTGCTTCTGCGCTTGGCAAGGGCATCAAGCTAGTGCCCGTGAGCGGAGCCGTTGAAACCCTCCGCATGATCAAGGAGCCCGCCGAGATCGAAGCCATCCGCAGCGCCGTCAATCTCGCCGCACGACTCCTGAAACCACTCCTCCGCGGAATCCGTCCCGGAGTGCCCGAGACCACCGTGGCCGCCCGTCTCGAATACATGGCGCGCCGTGCCGGAGCCGAGGCCATGTCGTTTGAAACCATCGTCGCTTCCGGCCCGCGTTCGGCTCTGCCGCATGGAGTCGCCTCCACCGCGCCCATCGCCCGCGACGGGTTCGTCGTTCTTGATTACGGTGTTATACTCAACGGTTACTGTTCCGATATGACGCGTACCGTATACGTCGGCAAGCCCGGCGAAGAGGAGCGCGCCCTCTATCGTGTCGTGCTTGAGGCGCAGTTGGCCGCTATCACTGCCGTCACCCCGGGTTCGCCCGCCGGTGAGGTCGATGAAGCCGCGCGTTCCGTCCTCAAGCGGGCCAGGCTGGCGAAGTTCTTTACCCACTCCACCGGACACGGCGTGGGTCTTGAAGTTCACGAATTGCCGCGTCTGGCGACCCGGCAGGAACAGGTGTTGCAACCCGGCATGGTGGTCACCGTTGAACCCGGCGTCTACCTCCCCGGGCGTTGTGGTATCCGCATTGAAGACATGGTGCTTGTCACCGAGCGTGGGTTTGAAGTGCTGACCCCCGCGACCAAGGATTTAATCGAACTCTGACCAACGGCCACTCCGGTGGCTGTTCCCAGGACACGATGAACCAGAAAGAACTAAAAGAACTTGTTGAATTCCTGATCGAAAAAGACATCACGGAATTCGAGCTCGAACGTGGCGATGTCAAGGTCCGCATCAAGCGGGGAACCCCCGTTGCTCCGGCCGTCGTCGCCTCCGGCCCGCATTTTCCGCCGGCCGTCTCTTATGCGCCGCAGCCCGTCGCTCACGCCCCGGTCGCGTCCGTCCCTGCCGCCGTCGAGGACGACGACAATGGTCTGCACACCGTCAAGTCGCCCATCGTCGGAACCGTCTATGAGTCTCCGTCCCCCGGCGCTCCGCCTTTCGTCAAGGTCGGTGACCAGGTCACGCTCGGGCAGGTTCTCTGCATCGTCGAAGCCATGAAGCTGATGAACGAGATCGAGTCCGACGTCGCCGGTGAAATCGTCAAGATGTACGTCAAGAACGGCCAGCCCGTCGAATACGGACAGCCGTTATTCGCCATTCGCGCCCGCTAGGTTATGGAAGCCCCGGGCCGCAAGCCCGGGCGCTCTTCGGGGCTGTGCCTGGGGTCTTGCCCCGGTCGTTGGGAATCGAAGGAAATGGATTGTGCGCCAGTGGGGTGCGCCTGATTTCGCATGTTCAACAAGATCCTAATCGCCAATCGTGGAGAGATCGCGCTCCGAGTCATTTGTGCCTGCAAGGAACTGGGCATCAAGGCCGTCGCTGTTTACAGCGAGGCTGACCGCAATTCGCTGCATGTCCGTTTTGCCGACGAAGCCGTCTGCATAGGTCCGCCGCGTCCCTCGGACAGCTATCTCAACATTCCCGCCGTCATCAGCGCTGCTGAAATCGCCAACGTTGACGCCATTCATCCCGGCTACGGCCTGCTCAGCGAGAACGCCAACTTCGCCGAAGTCTGCGCCGCCTGCGGCATCAAGTTCATCGGCCCGCGCCCGGAAGTCATCCGCATGATGGGCGAAAAGGAAAAGGCGCGCATGGCCATGAAGAAGGCCGGCGTCCCCATCCTTCCCGGTTCTGACGGCGTCGTAGCCACCGCGGAAGAAGCGATCAAGTGGGCGCAGGAAGTGGGCTTCCCGGTCATCGTCAAGGCATCGGCCGGTGGCGGCGGACGCGGCATGCGCGTCATCCGTTCCGCCGAAGAACTGCCCAACATGTTCAACGCCGCCCAAACCGAGGCCGCCAACGCTTTCGGTAACGGCGATCTCTACATGGAGAAATTCATCGAGCGTCCGCGCCACATTGAGTTCCAGGTGCTGGCCGATGAGTACGGCAACGTTGTCTCGCTTGGCGAGCGCGAGTGCAGCATCCAGCGCCGCCACCAGAAGCTCCTTGAAGAGTCGCCCTCCGTCGTGGTCACGCCTGAAATGCGCAAGGAGATCGGCGGCATCCTTGAAAAGACGATGCGCGAAATCGGCTACTCCAACGCCGGCACCGTCGAGTTCCTCATGGACGAAGACGGCAAGCTCAACTTCATCGAGATGAACACGCGCATCCAGGTCGAGCACGCCGTCACCGAAATGGTCACCGACGTCGATCTCGTCAAGAGCCAGATCATGATTGCTGCTGGCTATAAACTTTCGGACGTGCTCCACGGCCCCATCGTCCACCGCGGACACGCCATCGAGTGCCGCATCAACGCCGAGCATCCCGAGAAGTTCACCCCCTCCGCCGGCAAGATCACCACCTATCACATCCCCGGCGGCACTGGCGTTCGTGTCGATACCGCGCAGTACGCCGAAGGCGTCGTCCCGCCCTACTACGATTCGCTGATTGCCAAACTAGTGGTGCGTGGCAAGGACCGCGACGAAGCCATCTCGCGCATGACGCGCGCCCTGGAGATGTTCATCGTCGAAGGAATCTTCACCAGCATCCCGCTCCACCAGCGCATCATGCGCGACCCCGACTTCCGTGCCGGTAACTTCGACACGAAATTCATGGAGCGCTTCCTCGGCGAAAGCAACTTGAAGAACAAACACTAACCGTCAATACAAGTATTCGGGTGGCCCATGCGAGCTTCCTTTGCTCGCATGGGATCACAAATATGTGCCCTACCTTTGTCGCGTGCAGTTTGCGACAGGGTGGGGTAGTTGTTTTTGCTTGTCGCTTAAAGCTGTGCTTTCGAATCATTCCGAAAAGAAATCCTTCCATAACTCCAGCGAAGTTTCGTGGTATGCGCGATTCGATACCCAATCGAGTTCCGTACGGAAGCGTTCCTCCATGGTTTCAAAGCGCAGTCTTAACTTCTTGATCAGGAATTTTCCATCCTCACGGTCCTTACCGCTGTTACGCAGCATTTTGGAAAGCAGCAGGTCGTAGGGATCGGGAACATAGAGACGAAGGTTCTTCAGCCCCATATCCAATTTCTGCAAACGTTCTTCGTATTGAATGGGCATTTCAACCGGCCCGGCGTAATGGATGAACACTTCGTGTTTCTTGGCGAGCGTGGAATCCTGCCCGGCAATTTCTTCCAGTTGCGCCGCACCTTCCTTCGGGAAAACTTCCACGTAGTCCAGGTCTCCCGTAATGCGCGGAACATCATAGAGAGCCTTCATCACAAATCCGCCGATGCAATACAGCGTAACTTCCCCCATGAGCACCACATCCACGTCCTTCAGGAATGGTCTCCATGGCTTCTCATGCAGGAACTGCCATAGTTCGGAATTACCGTCTGCTCTATCGCGCATATTGCAGCCACTCTGCTTTCCAGTCCGTCAGCAGGTTCCAGTATTTCGCAGCCTCGGGACGGTTTTGGCGAAGCCATTCCTGTTCCGCCTGCGACATCGAACTTTGCCCGAACGGTTCTTCTTTCGCCAATCGACCCTTGCGAAGTTCCTCCAGCAACATCGTCAGCGATTCCTTCTGCGATGGAGAAGCGTTTGCATCTTCTCGCACTGTTTCATCGGCAAGCGAAACCACAAATCCCAGACGGTTCGTAAGATTGCGCAATCTCGCCTCGTGAACCAGCCACTCTCGATCCATCTCTGCATAGTGCAGCACCAGCCATGGGAGCGCCTCTACCAGACGTGCTTCCAGGCCGTCTTGCGCAAGCGCGTGCAACAACACTTCGCCCGGATTCCGCTTCCATCCCTTCCGCATGTATGCGAATCCCGGATAGCCCAACGCCGCCAACTCCCGCGCCAGTTGTGTTCCCGAGGTTTGCTCGTCCACTCTCGCGCCCGAAGCCGGCAGAACGGTCGGCGGGAACCTCAACAGCCGCACTGTCTTTCTCGCCAGATCTGGCGTCAACGGCCGCAGTCCTTTTTCCAACAGAGACCAGTATGGCTGCGACACGCCGAGACGCTCCGCCGCGTTTTTCTGCGTCAGCCCCAACCGTTTTCTCATCGTCTTGAGCGCTTGCGTAGCCATGGTGTCTCTTGATAGTGCAATATCAGTATATTACAAATATTGTAATATTATAAGTGAAATAAATGATTGATATGATTGTATTTAGTAAGGTGCTATGTACAAACTTCCATTGCTTATATGGGATGTGTGGACATACATTCGGCAAGACGATGTATCCTGAGAACGAAGATCATTTCCCCGAGAATCACCAACATGTCCTGGCCCCCGAATTACTCTCACCGAACCGTCTGTCCCGAGTGTCATGCGCAGGTTCCACTCGACAAGGTGCCATTCACGCCACGGTTCTCCTGTCCCTTTTGCGGCAAGGAAATCCATATTGCTGATTCCTACCGGCAACGGATGAATTGGGTAATTTATGCGACAAATATAGTTTTGGCGTTTGGCATTCCGGTCTTCTTAGGAGCACGATTTTGGGTGGGATTCTTGCTCTGGTTTCCCGTGCTGTTTGTGAATGGTGGTTTGTGGGCCTACCTATGGAAATACTGGCTTCCTCCAAGCCTCGAAAGATGCTTCCTGGACTCCCCATCGATTCTGCATCTTGATCCTCCGTAGACTTTCTGCTGCCGGTGCCCCATCTTGGCTGCTTCTGTTGGCCGACGAGGATTGGTCGCCAACGTGAATGATTTCCGCTCCATTCGTTCTTCGTTATTCAAATCCGGCAATTCGGCCACCGTCCGGCGTGCCCGAAATTCGTTTGTCCCTATCAGATTTCTGCACTAGACTTCCGAGGAAGAGGAATGCAGGAAGCAACCGTGGAAATTTGTCTTTGTACATTGCTCGCCGCGAGGGACAGCGCGTTCGACTGTATTTCCATGATCTTATTGGGAGGCGCAGTCGCAATTTATGGTCTCCGCGCGAAGACTTTCCGGGAGTCCCAACGGCTTCGCATTCTTACACCCGCCAATGAGTTAGAGTCGTATGTCCCCCGCTGGTATCATCGGCTCTTTGTCGTTGTCCCCGGTGTCGTCATCTTGGTAGGCAGAATTTACGAACTCTTACATAGATAGTCTCCACACAGGCCGTTACTCTGACCCATTCGTCATTCGTACTTCGTCATTCGTCAATCAGCCTTGTGCCCCACCCGCACAAAGCGCAGGCCCACCGGGAATTTATTGCTTCCGGCTTGTTTCCGCGAGCGGCCCATTCAGTCCGCTTTTGCCTGAGTGGAGATTTTGATTTTGCTTTGTTTTTGTTGGTCGCTTGCCGCATTGAGCTTTAGCTGGCTTCAGAACTGGTCCGGCAACTGGCGGAGATCCCCGCTTCGCTTTGCACTTAAGGATGTAGCGCGGCGAGATGTCTCCACACTGTAATTGTTGGGGGTTAGGCCTTTGGTTTTGCCAGCATCGCGTAGTGATAACAGAAAATCTTCGATGCCAGTCCGGGCATAAGTCTCAGCCCGAGCTCGCGTATCCCCCAGATGAATGTACCCTTCCAGCGGCCCTTTGAGTATGTTAGGACGGATCGAGAGGGATTATCGAGGCGAGTGGCGATTACTTCATAGCCGACCGAATACAGCAACATCCTTGCCGTCCTGGCAGTATAGAAATTGATATGACCGACAGGATTAAAGACGTTTTCATCCTTCAGTCGCACGGTATGTTCCAGTGGAACCTCAACGCACACGTGTCGGCCCACTCGGGCTGCTTCTACTAGGAGCGACCGCGGGTCCTCCAAATGCTCTACGACATGCGACATCACTACCAGGTCAACAGACTTGTCGGCCAGCGCCAAGTGGTGGCCGTCGAAGACTTCGGATTGGAACCCTCTATCTTTCAATAGGGCGACTGCTGAATCACTGATCTCCAGCGCACGCCATTCACTTCCGAAATTATTCTTGCGCAACGATTCGAGCACTGCGCCATCGCCCGCGCCGATCTCAAGAATGCTTTCGTGCTGGACGGACTGGCAGAGTTCCCTAATATTGGCTGATTTGTTCACGGCGCCCAGTGCGCGCCATTCCTGCCCAGAATAGTTTGCGTATCCTTGTTCATAGTGCTTTTTTAAAGTCGCACTGATCGTCATGTTCTCTGCTCCCTTGGCATTGGTAGCTGCTTTCGTATCGAGTCCCAGTGGCTTCCCAATGGGTCTGTCCGGTTTCCGAAGATTGCTCTTTCCAAGGCCTCTGATCGCGATGGCACGTGCGCGGATGGCGTTGCCTGCGGCGCAGTTGCCGGGTGCCTCGTCCGTTTGATTACCCGAAATTCGACGTACCTTTCTTCTGTCTTCTCGCGACAGGGTAATGCACTATGGCCCGGTGCCCCATTTCTGCCAGCAGTTGGCAGAAGTGGGTTGGCAATCTATTCCACTGCGTTCGCCACTTTACTCTTCACCCCGGCGCCAACGCGAATGAAATCTTCTATTCGTCCGGTTTCATTTAAATTCGACAATCCGGCAATTCGAAAATTCTTCTCAATCGTCAATCAGCAATCCTCAATCGACAATGCCTTTATACTTTCCTCGTATGCTTCCTCGCCTCTACGCCATTCTCGATCTCGGTCTTCTTCCCACGTTCGACGCTCTCTGCGCGTGTGCCCTTGAACTCTCCAGTGCCGGCGTCACCCTCATGCAGTACCGTGCGAAGAATGCCTCGCCTCGCGATATGCTGGCGCACGCCCGCGAACTCCGACGCATACTCCCTTCCGATGTTCGCCTCATCATGAACGACCGTGCCGATCTCTGCCTCGCCGCCGGTTTCGATGGAGTCCATGTCGGGCAGGACGATCTTTCTCCCCTCGGCGCGCGCACCGTCGTCGGGGAAGGGAAGATCGTTGGCGTTTCCACGCACAATGTCGAGCAGGTCCGCCTCACCGATGCCGCTCCCGTCGACTACATCGCCATCGGCCCTGTCTTTGCGACGTCTACCAAGCTGAATCCCGACCCGGTCATCGGACTCGAAGGTGTCCGCACCGCGCGTGCTCTCACTTCCAAGCCGCTAGTTGCCATCGGCGGCATCACCCGCGCCAACTGCCGTTCCGTCCTCGACGCCGGTGCCGACTCCGTAGCCGTCATTTCCGATCTGCTAAACTCCCCGGCACTTTCGGCGGAGACATTCCTCCGCCTCTTGTTGTAAAGTCTTTCGGCAGCATTTGTTTATGTGGCGCGGGCGCCCTCGCCCGCGGCTTTTCGCTTTTGGTTTTTAGGGTGCCCCATCCTGAGCATCGCGAAGGGTGGGTTACTCGAAACTTGAAACTGAAAACTGTTTTACGGGGCAGTCTACGCAAGCCTCTTCTGCTTGCGTGGGTTCGGCGCTTTTGCTCAGTAGCTTAGCGACTCAGCAGCTCAGTAGCTTTATTCAAGGAGTCCCTTGACCCAGGAAACCGAAACCGTCATCGCCACTGAAAACGCGCGTCAGGACGCCGGACTCGTCAAAGGTCTTGGCCTTACCAGTGCCACCATGCTTGTCATGGGTTCCATGATCGGTTCCGGCGTCTTCATCGTCGCCGCCGACATCGCCCGTGTCGTACAGTCTCCTGCGCTGCTCGTCGGAGCATGGCTCATCACCGGCTTCATGACCATCGTCGGCGCCCTCGCCTATGGCGAACTCGCCGGCATGATGCCGCACGCCGGAGGCCAATACGTCTATCTCCGCGAGTCCCTTGGCCCACTCTCCGGATTCCTCTACGGCTGGACATTCTTTCTCGTCATCCAGTGCGGCACCATTGCCGCCGTCGGCGTTGCCTTTGGAAAATTCCTCGGTGTCTTCTTCCCGTCGGTTTCCGCCGACCACTGGATTCTCCATCTCTGGAAGGTTCCGCCCATCCCCATCGGCCCCATGGTGCTCGGCAACATGGATGTGGGCCTCAACACGCAGAACCTCGTCGCCATCCTCGGCGTCATACTGCTCTCGGTGGTTAACATCTACGGCGTCAAGACCGGCGCCATCATCCAGAACATCTTCACCTTCGCCAAGGTTGCCGCCTTGCTCGGCCTGGTGTTCCTGGGTGTCTTCGTGGGAGCCAACCACGCGGCCATTCTTGCCAACTTCGGCGCCAACTTCTGGAAGAACGCCTCGCTCGGCTCGCTGCACGTCATTCCCGTGGGTATCGCCGGAGCCACTGCCGCCGTCGGCACCATCACCGTGCTTGCCATTGCGCAGGTCGGTTCTCTCTTCTCCGCTGACGCCTGGAACTCCGTCACCTTCACTGCCGCCGAGGTCAAGAATCCGTCGCGCAACTTGCCGCTCTCGCTTGCCATTGGCACCGCCAGCGTCATCTTTCTCTATATCGCCGCCAACGTCGTCTACCTGCTCGCGCTGCCTCTCTTCGGCGACCCCCATAGCATGACGCTCATGGGCCGCGGCATTCAGTACGCTTCCGAGGACCGCGTCGCCACGGCCGTCATGCAGTCCATGTTCGGCTTCACCGGAGCCAAGCTGATGGCCATTGCCATCCTTGTTTCCACCTTCGGATGCAACAACGGCCTTATCCTCTCCGGAGCCCGCGTCTATTACGCCATGGCCAAGGACGGACTCTTCTTCAAGTCCGTCGCCCGCCTCCATCCCAAGTACAAGACGCCTGCCGTCTCGCTTGGCGTACAGGCCATCTGGACCTGCGTCCTCTGCCTCAGTGGCTCTTACGGCCAGTTGCTCGACTACACCATGTTTGCCGTGCTCATCTTCTACATCATGACGCTCGGTGGCATCTTCGTGTTGCGTCGCACCCGGCCCGATGCTCCGCGTCCGTACAAGGCCATCGGTTATCCTGTTCTGCCTGCCATTTACATTTTGATGGCGGTCTTCATTGATGTAGTCTTGTTGCGCTACAAACCCCAGTACACGTGGCCGGGCCTGATCATTGTTCTGCTTGGGATTCCGGTTTACTTCTGGTGGTCGCGCAAGAGCGCCCAGCCGGCCTAGCCCACGGCCCCTGGTCTTCACTGGCGGTTCGCCGTTGACGGCAGTTCCGTCCGTGCGTCTTTAAGCAAGTCTAAGGAGAACACTTCGGATGTCGAAGCTTTTGGCCACCAAGCCTTTGGATATGCTGCTGGCCGAGGCGGGCGAAACAGGCGAACACAGCCTGAAACGCACCCTCGGTCCAATCAATCTCATCACCCTTGGCATCGGAGCCATCATCGGTGCCGGCATTTTCGTCTTGACCGGCTCAGCCGCCGCGCAATACGCCGGCCCGGCGATCGTTCTGTCGTTCATCTTCGCCGGTGTCGCCTGCGCCTTTGCCGGACTGTGCTACTCCGAGTTTGCCTCGCTCATCCCCATCGCCGGTTCGGCCTACACCTACGGCTACGCCACCCTTGGTGAGCTCTTTGCCTGGATCATCGGCTGGGATCTCATCCTTGAATACGCCTTTGGCGCCGCCACTGTGGCCTCCGGTTGGAGCGGTTATCTCGTCAGCTTCCTCCAGGATTTCGGCATCCACCTTCCGCCGCGGCTTATTGCCACGCCCGGCACCGACCTTGTGCTCTACAACAATCGTTGGGAGATCCTCACCAAGGTCCTGCCCGACTTGCAGGCGGCGCACATCGATCCCGCTTCGCTGCCGCATGTGCACGCCCTCTTTAACCTCGTGGCTTTTGTGGCCATTGCCATCGTCACTGCGATTCTTGTTATCGGCATCAAGGAGTCCGCGAACTTCAACTCTGCCATCGTGATCGTCAAGGTTGCGATCGTGCTGGTCTTTATTGCCATCGCCGGGCAGTTTGCTCTTGCCCATCCGCAGCTCGTCGCTCACAACTGGCACCCGTTCATCCCCAAGAATCTCGGCTCGTTCGGTGCCTATGGATGGTCGGGCATTGCTCGTGCCGCCGGCGTCATCTTCTTTGCCTATATCGGTTTTGACGCCGTTTCCACTGCCGCGCAGGAGGCCCGCAACCCGCAGCGCGACATGCCCATCGGCATTCTCGGCTCGCTCGTGATCTGCACCGTCCTTTACATCATCGTCTCCGGACTGCTCACTGGCGTCGTCTCTTACACCACGCTCAACGTCTCTGACCCGGTCGCCGTCGGCATCGATGCCACCGGCATCCGCTGGGGCAGCTTCCTCGTCAAGCTTGGAGCCATCGCCGGACTCGGCAGCGTCATGCTCGTCATGTTGCTCGGCCAGTCCCGCGTCTTCTACTCCATGTCGCGGGACGGACTCCTGCCCAAGTGGGCCGGCACCGTCCACCCGCGCTTCCGGACGCCATACATCTCCTCCATCACCGTGGGCATCTTCGTCGCCATCTTCGCGTCGCTCATCCCCATCGGAATCCTCGGAGAATTGGTTTCCATCGGAACCCTGCTGGCGTTTGTCATCGTCTGTGCCGGTGTCTGGGTCTTGCGAGTGCGCAAACCCGACCTCCATCGCCCCTTTAAGACGCCGTGGGTCCCCTTCGTCCCTATCATGGGCATCGTGGTCTCCCTCGCGCTGATGGCCAGCCTCCCGTTCGATACCTGGTTGCGACTCATTATCTGGCTCATCATCGGCATGTTTATTTACTTCGGCTATGGACGCCACCACAGTCGCGTACAGCGTGCTCTTAACAATAAGGCCAACGGCGAGCCGCCTTCCGGCGACTAACTCGTTTCACGCTTCCCCTCAGGCCCTCCCCCGTGGAGGGCCTTTGCTTTTGCTGGTGCCGTTGTTCTTGCTTCTAGCTCAGTAGCTCAGTAGCTCAGCAGCTCCAGTAGCTTCTTTTCTTCTTCCGCATTACAATCGCCCCGTCCGATGAAAGCGCTCCGCAACGCACTTTATCTCTCCGGCGCATTGCTTGCCGTCATGCTCATCGGCATGACTGGCTTCCACTACATTGAGGGCTGGCCCTGGTTCGATGGTTTCTACATGGTGCTCACCACCTTCACCACCATCGGATACCAGGAGCTTCATCCGCTCTCCACCATGGGGCGCGTCTTCAATGCATTTCTCATCGTGGCCGGTGTCGGACTGGTTTTTCTCATCATCGGGTCTCTCACCCAGGCTTTGTTAGAATTCGAATTCAATCAGCTTTACGGCAGGCGCAGAATGGAACGCGATATCAGCCGTCTCAGCGGTCACTACATCATCTGCGGCGCCGGACGCGTCGGCCGCAGCGTCGCCCGCGAACTCGCGCGCAAGCCCGCTCCCTTCGTCATCATCGAGCACAATCCCGAGAAGGCCGAGCGTTACCGCGAACTCGGTCTCAACATCATCGGCGACGCCACCCAGGAGGCCACGCTCCAGCAGGCGCGCATCGAGCACGCCGCCGGACTCGTTGCCGCCACCACCACCGATGCGACCAATACCTACATCGTGCTTGCCGCCCGCAGCCTGAATCCCAAGCTCAAGATCATCGCGCGCGCCAGCGAAGACGGCGCCGAAAAGCACTTGCGCAGCGCCGGTGCCGACTCCGTCGTCTCGCCCTACGTCTTCGCCGGATATCGCATCGCCCACACGTTCCTTCGTCCCCACGTTGTCGACTTCATGGAAGTTGCGCTCGTGCAGCAGGAGGAACTTGGACTTGAGATCGAGGAGGTTCGTGTCGAGGAGGGATCGCGCTTCGCCGGCAAAACCGTCCGCGAATCGCACATCCGTCAGGACCTCAATGTCATCGTCCTCGGCATCAAGCCTCACGGACAGCCCATGAAGTTCAACCCGGCTTCCGCCGATCCTATCGGTGCCGGCGACCAGCTCATCGTCATGGGCAAGCCCTCGGATCTGCGCCAGTTGGAAGAGTTCGCCAAGACTAAGTAACGCCCTGGGTGCCCCATGCATCTTTTGCTTGCATGGGAACGAGACGATTCGTGACCGACGACTAACGGCCAGCGACTGACGACGTTCTTTGCTTTTGTTTTTCGCTTGAAACTTGAAACTCGAAACTGACTTTGGGTGCCCCACGTTCGCGCTCCGTTGTTGGGCGATAACGTGGGAGGAAGTCGCTAACTGGGATGTTGCTGTTGCTCTTGTTTTTGCTTTTCTTTAGCGGCTCAGTAGCTTAGTAGCTCAGCAGCTAGCTGCTCTTTTCGCGACTCGAGACTACCGGCGGCCAACGACTAACGACTGACGACAAGTTTTCGTTTTCTCTTGAAACTTGAAACCTGAAACTCGAAACTGAACTTGGGTGCCCCACGTTCGCGCCCCGTTGTTGGGCGATAACGTGGGGAAGTTGCTGAGTGGGATGTTGCTGTTGCTCTTGTTTTTGCTTTTCTTTAGCGGCTCAGTAGCTTAGTAGCTCAGTAGCTCAGCAGCTCAGCAGCTTTCACTAGTACCTAATACCTAGTATCTGGCACCTGCTTCCCGGAGGCCCATGAAACTCACCACCGCCGACGAAATGCGCACCATCGATCGTGTCACCAGCGAACGCTTCGGCGTTCACTCCCTGGGACTCATGGAAAACGCCGGTATTGCCGTGGCTTCGTTCGTGCGCGCGCAGTTTCCTTCTGCCACGCGCATCACCGTCGTCTGCGGCAAGGGCAACAACGGAGGCGATGGTTTTGTCGCCGCGCGCCGCCTGCATCACTCCGGCAAGGTGGTGGAAGTTGTCATCCTCTGCGATCCCGCCGAACTCAAGGGCGACGCCGCCAACATGTTCGGACGCCTGCCGTTCCGTCCCATCGTCATTCGCAACGAGCAGGAGTTAAAGAACGAGACCGACCGCAGCCTGGGCAGCGCCGATCTCATTCTCGACGCGATTCTCGGCACCGGCTTCCGTGCGCCCGTCACCGGCCTCTACGCTGCCGCCATTGAAGCCGTCAACGCGGCCACCGCTCCCGTTGTCGCCGTCGATATCCCATCCGGCGCCGCTGCCGATTCGTTCACCTTGCAGTCCGGACTCCTCGCGCGTGCCGATGCCATCGTTACGTTCACCGCGCCTCGCCCGGCCCACATCTTTGGAGGACTCACGCGCGGCCCCGTCGTCGTCGCGCCCATCGGTTCGCCCGATGAAGCCGTTGTCTCGGCCTTGAACCTTCAGGTCGTCACCGCACGTCGTGTTGCGCCGCTGCTTGCCCCCCGCGCGCTCGACGCCAACAAGGGACGCTTCGGACACGTGCTTGTCGCCGGAGGATCGCTCGGCAAGGCCGGAGCCGCCTGCATGGCCGCTCTCGGAGCCTTGCGCGCCGGGGCCGGACTGGTCACCGTCGCCACTCCTCGCAGCATCGTCGGTACCGTCGCCTCTTTCTCGCCGGAGATCATGACCGAGCCGCTCGCGGAAACCCACGCGAACTCCATCGCACTCGACTCGTTCCCGCACTTCGAAGGTCTCGCCAAAGGGAAGACCGTGCTCGCCATCGGTCCCGGCGTCTCGCGCGATCTCGAAACTGCGCAGTTCGTGCGTACCGCCGTTGCCAAGTGCACCGCTCCGATCGTGCTTGATGCCGACGGCCTCAACGCCTTTGAAGGTAATGCACAATTGCTGAACGGCAAGTCGCGGACCATCGTCCTCACGCCTCACCCCGGCGAAATGGCGCGTCTCACCGGCAAGACCATCGAGCAGGTGCAGAAGGATCGCATCGGCATATGTCGATCTTTTGCCGCCGCCCACCAGTGCATCGTCGTCCTCAAGGGACACCGCACCATCATTGCCGCGCCTTCGCCTGATGATGCCACCTGGGTCAACCCCACCGGCAATCCCGGCATGGCCACCGGAGGCACCGGCGACATCCTCACCGGCCTCATCGCCGGCCTTCTCGCGCAGTTCCCCTCGGACCCCTTGGCCGCCGTCACCGCCGCCGTCTACCTGCACGGCCTCTCCGGCGATATCGGCAGCGACGTTGTGGGAGAACAGCCGCTCATCGCGACCGACTTGCTGAAGTTCCTCCCCGAGGCCATGTCCCGCACCCGCGAATGGTCCCGCGAAAAACTGCTGCGCCTTTCCTGAAGTTGCTTTTGTGGCGCGGGCTGTCGCTCTGATCTCTACCGAGCCACCAGTGTGGGCGTCGGGATGGGAGCACATTCTATACTGACGGTGCCTATGCGAAGAGCCTTAACAACAATTGCCGTAATTGCCGCGGTAGCTATTCTCGCTGTTGTTGCCTGCAAGGAGCGGAACGCGAAGACAACTGTCGATGTTGCATCTGTAAACAAGGACATCCGCGAGCATCTCCCGATCGGAAGTTCGCGGTTAGACGTAGAAGCCTTTCTCGACCAGAGACAAATCGGGCACACGCACATAGGAGAGTTGAAGGATTCGCCCGAAAACCGCCACACTGAAATCGCGTTGATTCGCGGGGTTTCACAGAGTCTACTCGTCAGGGGTGACATACAAATCCTATTCAAGTTCGACGAGACCGATTCGAAACTTATTAGCTATAAGATCCAAGAAGTCTTCACAGGGCCGTGATTGCTTTGCGTTATGTTTTTCAATAACTGAATGGACACTTGGCTGGTGCGCGGGTGCCCCACGTTCGCGCCCCGCTGTTGGGCGATAACGTGGGGACAGAGACTCTCGTCGCCCGCACTTGTACTCCACTCCTCATCCTTCAGCAATCGTAAATCGTCAATCCCTCCGCGACCTCTGCGTTCATCCGTTGCCTTTGCTTTAGCTCAGCAGCCCGGTCGGTGCCCTACCCTTCTCTCGCGCAGTTTGCGAGAGAGGGTGGGGTAGTTGTCTTCCAACTCGACAATCCGGCAATCCGCACATTCGAAAACCCTGTCGTCCTACCCCAATCGTCAATCCGCAATCGTAAATCGTCGATCCTTCTGCGACCTCTGCGTTCATCCGTTGCCTTTGCTTTAGCTCAGCAGCTTAGTAGCTCAGCCGCTCAGTAGCTTGCATTTCGTGCGACAATGATCCCCGTGACCCGTGAATTCACCACGCACTCCGCCGACGAGACCATCGCACTCGGACGCCAGCTCGCGCCGCTCATCCGTGACGCGCGCGTCGTCCTTTTGCGTGGAGATCTCGGAGCTGGCAAGACGACCATGGTGAAGGGAATTGCCGAAGCCTTCTCCGCCGCCGAGCGCGACGACGTCACCAGTCCAACATTCACTCTCATCCATGAGTACCGGGGGGCCGACCGTTCGCTCTTCCACATCGATCTCTACCGCATCGACACCCAGCGCGAACTCGACACCCTCGGCATCGATGAACTGATGGGCGAGGAGGGCAACATCCTGCTCATCGAGTGGGGCGAAAAGTTCCCCCGCTTCCTCCGCGAGCGCGACTTCGAAATCGTCATCACACGCGCCGGTGACCAGGACCGCAAAATCGTCCTCCTCGGCGAGCAATAACTCCGTTTCGGGGAACCCCTCCTCGGGTGCCCTGAATTGTCTGTTCTTGAGCCACTCCCCAGTATCGAATTCGCCAATACAAAAGATAATCTGTTGATTACTCAATACCCTTTAGTTACCCCACCCAAAAACACAAAAAATCCGGGGCTCGATGCCCCGGATTTCGTAGTCTTCTTCGGGTTTTTAGTAGCCCATGATATTGAATCCGCAATCGACGTAAATCGTCTCGCCGGTGATGCCCGCACCTGCCGGACTGGCCAGGAAAGTTGCCGCTGCCGCGACCTCGTTTACATCCACATTGTGCTTCAGCGGAGCCCGGTCGGCGTGCATCTTCAGCATGTCCGTCAACCCCGCAATCCCGCGCGCAGCAAGGGTTTTGATTGGTCCGGCGGAAATCGCATTGACCCGGATCTGCCTCGGTCCCATCGAGTTCGCCAGGTAGCGAACCGTGGCTTCCAGCGCTGCTTTCGCAACGCCCATCACGTTGTAATTCGGCACCACTTTTTCCGCGCCGAAATAGCTCAGCGTAATCACGCTGCCGCCCTCTGTCATCAGCGGCGCAGCCGCCCGCGAGAGCGCAATCAGCGAGTACACGCTGACGTCATGCGCAATCCGGAACCCCTCGCGCGTCGTCAGCAGGAAGTCGTTCTTCAACTCATCGGCGGGAGCAAACGCAATCGAATGCACCAGCACATCGAGTCTTCCGTAGCGCTGTTTTAGCTGCTCGAACAACGCTTCGATCTCATCGTCGTTCGAAACGTCGCACTGGAACGCCGCCGCGTTCGGAAGGGAGGCGATCATCTCCTCAGCCTCTTCCCGCAGACGCTCGTTCTGATACGTGATGGCCAGTTGTGCGCCGGCTTCCTGCAGATGTTGCGCGATTGCCCAGGCAATGCTGCGCTTGTTTGCAACTCCAAAAACAACGGCGGTACGTCCTACCAGGCTGAATGACATCCTTCTGCTTCACTCCATTTTGGGGGCGGAATGGTTGACGAATCTACCAGCATAGCAGTTTCAGCGCCGGTTGCGCCATGCATCCGCATTGTGCCGTGATGGATCGTCAGCACATTTCGATGTGTTACGGGTCACTTCGCACTGCTGCCGACCGGACTAAGGTAAAACTGCTATGACTACGAAAGTGCTGGACCCGATAGCCGCGGAAAAACCAAAGGCCTGCCCGCCTGAGGCGATTCCGTTGTCCCGGGGCACGTGCCTGGAGTTCGTGAGGTTCTGCAAAGAGCAGCACCTCACGGCCCGGGCGGCACACACGTTTCTACGCGTGCTCCACAACAAGAGCTGGGAAACTGAATGCGATCAGATCCGGGAAGCAATACGTCCCGAAGTTGATCGCCTCTTTGCTCCCGTCGAAGGCGCTCTTGCCGATGGTGCCAACTGCAAGGATGTTTTCGATAAACTGGTAAAATCGCTGGAAAATCAGAAGTAACTTTTCTTATTCGTAGACGTCTTCATACATATACTAGCCCGCCACCTCGGCGGGCTTTCTTCTTATAAAGACCGTGCAATTACTTGTTGCGAAAATCTACATGCATGTAAAAGCGGTGACCGCAATCATGGCAACGGAACGGATACTTGCCCGTCAACCGCGAACCAAGGTACTCCAGGAGAGAGCGGTGCGAACGCCACGCTCGTGGCTTTCTGCAGTTTGGGCACATGGTGCCCTCACGGTGGGGATGTTTGTTTTTTTGCTGCTTCTGTCTCTCAGGCATAATCTTACGGGTGCCTCACGCAGTGACTCTCTCCGGGTGAAGCACAATCAAGGAGGCCAATCGCGTCAAGGCATTCTTCTGGATACTTCCGGTTCAGAGTGCGTACAGCCTCGTCTTACTGACTTTTGACCAGTTCCGAAGCCAGGAGGCTGGCCTTTACGGCGAGATTGTGGGCACGCTCGAAGTCTCCGTCCTTGATTGCGCTGCGCGACTGGGCAATGTAATTGAGTGCCTGGCGCATCATTCCCTGCTCGGTGGCGCTGAGTTGGCGCGTTACCTTCCGCAGATTCTCTTCGGCTGAGCCCAGCAACTGGTCGGTTTCACGACGCTGGGACTGGGCTGCACCCTGGGGAAGGTCTGCGGAGATCTGCATGGCATCACTACTGTTGGGAGGTTGCTGGCCGACCGTCGGCTTTCCGGTAGATTCATTGACATGTGTCGATGGTTTCTTCGCGACATGACGGGTGACATGCTTCTTTTTCTGGGGGATCTGGGGATTTGGCTTGGCCGTCTCACTGGACGTGGAGGATGCCGGCGGCTGCGCGGATGGCGGAGTCACGGGTTTTGTTTCCGCAGGCTGCGGCGCGCTGATGGTTGGAGCCTGCGCCTGTGGCGGAACCATCTGCGGCTTCCTCTTCTTGCAACCGGCAATCATTGAGATTGCAACCAAGGCCGCGACAGTCACGAGTTTTCGCGTGTTCAGGGACATTCGGGAGTTTGTGAAACGGCAGCCTGCAGAACCACCCAACCGGTTTCCACAGACGGAGCCTCGAACCACACCAGTTCTTCGCGGGAACAATCGCCGTGTCCAGCGGGGCGAACGCCACGAACGTCTATTCTATCCGCCGCCGCCTATTCTGTAAGCGTCGAATTTTCGGTGGCGGAATTATCTTCCTCGCGTGCCATTATGACGAGGGGCAATATTAGACGAAAAGTTGTTCCGTTGCCGATTTCCGAATCGAATTCCAGGGCGCCATTATGCAATTGCAGCGCACGGTATGTCATCGCCAGCCCAATACCGCTGCCGGATTTTTTCGTCGTGAAATAGAGATTAAAAATCTTGTCGCGCACCTCCGGCGGGATGCCGATGCCATGATCGCGAACCATGATCAACGCAAGATCGTTCTGACGGACGGAGGAAACGACGAGCTTACCGCCTTGGGGCATGGCCTGAATCCCATTCAGCACGACATTGAGCAATGCCTGCTTTATCAGG
>Ga0307375_10000485_pt1 | contig 49927 bp, 55 predicted proteins | sample TR1MG_FD_202531 | JGI IMG/M metagenome (GOLD analysis project Ga0307375, IMG submission 202531) | Soil microbial communities from Risofladan, Vaasa, Finland - TR-1 | ecosystem: Environmental > Terrestrial > Soil > Coastal area > Acid sulfate soil | place: Finland: Risofladan, Vaasa | collected...
AAGTACCGGTGCCGGTCGCCAGTCTCACGACGACCGCGCCATCCTCGACCGGGCTCGCGACCGCGAACACCATTCAATACCAAAGCACGGGGGTCCTTTTGGGTGTCACCCCACGAGTCAATGCCGATGGACGCGTCACCATGAAGATCTACGAAGAGGTAAGCAGCGTCCAAGGGGCGACTTCGGTTGCCAATATCGAAGCCCCGACATTCACCACCCGCACCGCACAAACGACCTTTACGGTCAAAAACGGGAGCACAGCCGTGATCGGCGGCCTCATTTCCACGACCACAAACCATAATCGGGTCGGTGTACCGCTCTTGATGGATATCCCGCTCTTAGGCGACCTCTTCTCCACAGTCGACACCACCCATCAAAAAGAGGAGTTATTGTTGCTCATTACCCCGCACGTCGTGGCAAACCCCCGCGCGCTCACCCGCTTAAGTGCGCGTCTACGCCGGCAAATGGCGCTGTTAAAGCGCCTCATCGGCCATCCCGGACGGCTGCCCTCCATCCAGGGCTTGTCACCAAGCGTTACCAAAAAACCCGTACCCGCAGGCGGCACGCCCCCCGCCCACACGAGTCGCGCCTTAGCGCGTCCCCGTTGAGCGCCCCATTCATGGCTAGGCGTCTGCGGCTTCGTATCTTCCCCGACGCTCTCCGCCATCATCTGACCGGATGGACACCGATGTGGCCTGCGGGCTGGCGAGCCTTGATCTGGCAGACGGTCATGCGGTTGAGCCTAGCAGGTCTGATCCTCGCCCTGATCGCCGCCGTTTGGCCCTTACCTGCAGTACCTCAACCCCCGCGCCCTTTGGCCGCACCCGCGGGTCTGGCTTGGAACCGGCCGCTCCCGACACGAACACGGTCCCCAGCGCTGATATTGACGCAAGACCCATTTCGCGCTGATCGCCGATTTCCGCCGATCCCGAGAGCGCCTGCCCATGGCAGACTCCCGAGACACTGGCACCTGCTTCCCCGGCAACGCGATCCGCGCTTGCTCCTGTTTGGCGTCGCCGGATCGCCCGGACATCTCAAGGCCTTGGTGGGGACCGTGACCCACGAAAGCTGGCTGCTCATGGGAGCATTCCTCGATCAGTGGCAACTCGTCGCCATCCGCCCCCACCGCGTCCTCTGGGTACAAAACGGCGCCTATACGGTGAGCGCCATCATCAGTATTCACCACCCTCAAACGCAACGACCGCGTCCGCTACCGCTCTTCGCGCAGGGACCTCCCTGATGGATATCCTCTACCCGACAACACCCGTGATCATGGAAGGATTGTCTCTGCGGTTTTTGCGCGAATACGCGATCTTACCGCTCTCTTTTTGCAACACAGAGCTCGTCGTCGCGATAGCCGACCCCGAGGACACCATGAGCCTCAAAGCCTTGGCGCTCTTTGCCGGGAAACCGGTACGCGCGCTCTATGATGAGCGCGATCGGATATTAGGACGGATCGATCAACTCTATGGATCCGTGGATGCGATTCTTCACCATCCTGACAAGACAGACCCCGATCCGGATGTATTGGACGTCAAAAGCGAAGGTGCGCTCCGCGATCAAGCCCTGGAGGCGCCCATCGTAGCGCGCGTCAGTGCGCTACTGGCAGCGGCCGTGGAGGCGGGCGTATCCGACATTCATCTCGAACCCCAGGAACGACGCTTTCTCGTGCGGTTTCGCATTGACGGCGTCCTCCGCGAGCGCGAATCACCCCCTAAGGCCCTGGAGCGCGCCATGATCTCGCGCTTAAAGCTGCTCGCGAACATGAATATCGCGGAGCGTCGCATTCCGCAAGACGGACGCTTCCAGGCCCACATCCTCGGTCAAGACGTCGATCTCCGGGTTGCCACCAGCCCCGGATTGCATGGCGAAACGCTTGTCATCCGTCTCTTGACCCGCCGTTCGGGCGAGGTGGCTTTGGGAGATTTGGGACTGAACGCGGCCGACGAGACGTGGCTGCGTGCGACCATCGCCGCCCCCCACGGTCTCCTTTTGGTCACGGGGCCCACCGGAAGCGGCAAGACCACGACGCTCTATTGCGCCCTGAAAGAGATGGACGCCACCAGCCGCAAGATCATTACCTTGGAAGATCCGATTGAATACCAGCTCCCCGGTGCCGTCCAGATCGCGGTGCGCCCCGACCTCGGGTTAAGTTTTGCCCAAGGGCTGCGGGCGCTCGTGCGTCAAGACCCGGATGTCCTTATGATTGGCGAGATTCGCGACAGGGAAACGGCCGCCATTGCCGTCCAGGCTGCACTCACCGGACACCTCGTGTTGTCGACACTCCATACCAACGATGCCTTAGGGGCGATTGCCCGGCTACAGGAATTAGGCATCGCGCCCACCCTGCTCGCGGCGAGCTTGAAGGGCGTGATTGCGCAACGCCTTGTCCGTCGCCTCTGTACCGCATGCGCAAGGCCCGCCGCAACGGACATCCCTCCTGTCTTCGCGGTCGGGTGTCCCGCCTGCGATGAGACCGGCTATCGGGGTCGCATCGGTCTCTTCGAGACGCTCGCCATGACCCCCACCCTTCTCGATCTCCTCGGGAGTAGCGCGCCGCTCAGCGCCTACACCACCGCGCTCTTAACGCTCCCCCACCGCACTCTCGCAGACGAGGCCCGCGACAAGATCGCCGTGGGTCTTACGACGCCAACCGAGGTCGCGCGCGTGATCGGTCGCAAGGAAGAGAACTCAGCCGCTGGGATGGGCTTAGGGGCCCACCATGCCTAAGTGGCTCTATCAAGGGGTGGATGCCCGTGGACGGGTCTTTACCGGCCCGATCGAGGCCCGTGACCGGGACGAAGCCGCCTACCGGCTGCATCAGCAAGGGCTTTTGGCAACCGACCTCACGGTCATGAATCCTGCAGGCGAACGCGCGCCCATGCTTACCCTCGGACGCACGATCGATCGGGTCGCCTTACTCGCGGTCACCGATGTTTTGAGTTCCCTTCTGCAGGCGGGGCTTACCATCGAACAAGCCCTGACAGTGGCTTTATCTTTAAGCCTACCACCCATGGCGCGTCTCTTGATTGAAGACACCCTACACGATGTCCGCGGGGGTTTGAGTCTGAGCGAGGCGCTCACACCGGTGCGGGGCATCCCGCCTTATTATGTGAGTCTCGTGCGTAACGGCGAGCTCACGGGCGATTTAGGCCCCATGCTCGCGCGATTGCAGACGGCCTTGACGCGCAGCGCCCAGGTGCGCGCCGAGATCATCAATGCCGCCCTTTATCCCGCGCTTCTGATCGGGGTCATGCTTGTGTCGCTGCTCTTTTTGTTCGTCGATGTCGTGCCGCGCTTTGCGGCGATGTTTGCCGGCAGTTCGATACGGCTGCCGGAGGCGACCCGTATTTTGATGGCCGTGGCCGGTTTTTTACATCGGGAGATCGGCGCGCTTCTCCTGGGATTCGCTGGATCCCTCATTCTTTTGCTGGTGCTTTGGCGGAGCCCGGCCGGCCGGGCGCTGGGCGAACGCCTGCTCTTACGTATACCGGGCCTCGGGGCCACCGTGATCAGCCTCGAACTCGGTCGGGTTTTCCGAACGATGGGGACATTGCTCGCGGGTGGCATCCCGTTGACGCAGGCCTTGGAGAGTGTCTGCGCGGTGCCGGGGAATCGCCTGTTGCAAGCCGCCTTACAAGCTTGGCATACCCGCCTCGTGGTCGGTGACAGCGCCGCCGAAGCAATTGCCCCTTTAACCCTCCTGCCGCCTTTCGTACGCCAGTTCATTGGGATCGGGAATGAGACAGGGCATATGGACGAGGTGCTCTTCACGCTGGCCGATCGCCTGGAAGACACGGTCGATCGCACGATCCGGCGGGCCTTATCCTTAGTCGAACCGATCGCGATTCTGCTGATGGGCTTACTGGTTGGTACGGTCGTGGTATCGATCCTGGCCGCCGTCTTTGCGCTCAATACCGTCCATGTCTAACCTTGGGAGATCTTCTGATGTCCATAACTCACGCTTCCATACGGGCTCAACGCGGCCTCACCCTGCTCGAGCTGATTGTGGTTATGGTGATTCTCGGGCTTTTGGTAAGCCTGATCGGACCCGACCTCTGGTCACGCCTTCATCAATCCCGGGTAAAGACCGCGGCCATGCAGATCACGCTCCTCGGTTCGGCGCTAGGCAACTACCGGCTCGATGTCGGTCGTTATCCGACCACGATCACAGGCCTTGCCGCCTTGATGCAGAAGCCTCCCGAGGCCCACGGTTGGAGCGGCCCCTATCTCGCGCGCGGCGTACCCCTAGACCCCTGGGGACACCCTTACCATTACCGCAGCCCAGGGAAACATGGGGCTTATGATCTGTGGAGCGCCGGATCCGAGCACGGACTGCGCATCACCTCGTGGAGCACCCAAGGCCTTGCCGCCCCTGCGCCCAGCCGGCCTCACACTTCTTGAGCTGATCGTCGTCATGGCGATTGTAGCGGCCGTCATGATGATGGTCGGTTTACCGTTTCTGGGCCATCGCCAGGCTAGCCTCAAAATCCTGGCGCGACACACTGACGCCTTGATCCGGCTCGCCCGGACGGTCGCCATCACCCATGGCGTCACTGAGCAACTCCAGATAGATCCGCACACGCGCACCATCCGTCTGCATGGACCGCTCTCCGCACGACGGCTGCACATCGGGCCGCTCCGCGTGTCTCATGCGGTGCGCGTCACCGTTTCCGCCCACGTGCCTTACGGCCCGCAGGGCATGCGCCGCTTCTTCTTCTACCCCGATGGCAGCGCGAGCCCCGGGCGTATCGTGTTTCATCGTCACCACCATAAGCGCGCCATCCGCGTGGAGCTTTTCGCGCATGCGCACTAGGAAGGCGGGCTTCACCCTGCTCGAGGTGGTTGTGGCGCTCGCCATTTTCGTGGCCGCCGCTTCGGTGATGCTTGCAGAGTCCTCCAATCTTTTGCAAAGCGCTATCCGTGCCCACGCGCAATTGCGCCAAGACCTGGCTCTGCAAGATGCCGTCGCGTTAACCGAGGCCACGGCGCGAAGTGCTGGGTCCTTGGCCACTCCTGTTCGATTGGGCTCCATTACGATTCAAAGGCGCATGCTCGCAAACCTCGTGCTGCCCGACCCGACGGGTATGCGGCGTCTGCAAAAAATCCGGCTCATAGCGCCCCATGGGCGCACCATAGCCCTCTGGGTGCAACGATGAGCGGACAACGGCAACGGGGCTTCACGCTTCTAGAGCTCCTTATCGCCATGACGCTGACCGTGGCGCTGATGGCAGGACTTGCCGCCTTTTTGCAGGAAATGATCGCAACGCGCGCGCATCTGGGCCCCCAAGACGCCTGGGTCCGGCAGTTGCTGTTCGTGAACAGCCAGCTTCGCCATGAACTTGCCGGCGCCAGTTTTCGACACTTGAGTCTCGATGATCACGATCTGGTATTCGAATCCCGCGCCCTGTACCGGGCGCTGCCTCCCGGCCACTACGTCTATCGATACACGTTCAACCCGTCTGCCCGGACACTATCGCTATCGCTGCGGGCCGCCCTGCGCAATCATCACAAAGGCGTGGAACTGTTTCACGGTGTCGTGCTCGAAAACGTGAAGAATGTCCGCTTCGCGGCTCTTTTTCTCCCATCCCAAGCGGCGGGCCCGCTCTATTGGACACCCCAGGTCCGAACTCTGGGGCCTGCCTCCCTTGCCCTCGCATCAACGCTTGTCGCAGTGCGCGTTCGTATCACCGCGCGCACAGGCCACCCGCGTCTGCCGCCCCTTCTTTACGTTCTGGGCACGCCATGACGACCCATCGCGGAATTGTGCTTCTGGCGGTCCTGTGGTTTCTCATGTTGGCCGCCCTCGTGCTCGTGGCCATCGAGCGCGTCGCATCGGAAGAGTCCGCGCTCCTTTGGCGGCTGCGTCAAAGGCCCCAGCAGGAAGCCCATCTGCAAAGCCTGCGCCTGTTCCTGCCGGCGCTTTTGAGCGGGCAGACATTACCGCCTGGTGCCCCCCGCTGGGCGGCGCGTCATGCCGCCGCCTTCGCTCGAGCGGGACAGTTCGGACGGGGTTCGGTGACGGTGACTTGGGGGTCGACGCCCGTCACCCTCGTGATTCGCGATACGGCAGGATTCTTAGCACCCGGCTGGCAGCCACAGCTCCTACCGGTGTTGGCCCGCACCCTTGCGGGACACCATGGCGACACCCAGACGATTGTGCAGCAGTTACGAACACGTTACACAGGCCTGCATCAAGCCCGTCCCCTACCGGCTCGCGTCGCTTGGCGACTGGCCGCACTGACGACCCGGCATCCGGTGTACGGCGGGCGCATCAACATCAATAGCGTACCTGCGCCCGTTTTGCGTCTTTTGGGCATTTCGCAGGCGCGTATACGCGCCTTTGTGCGCCACAGGGCACAGAGAATGACGCCCTACACGAGCCGGGCGCTTACCCGCATAACGCAGAGTTTGGGATGGCGGGATGCTCCTCTTTTTGGAACGCAAGTCAGTGGCGTCTATCGTGTGACGATCCGTCGGACAGGGCCGCTTCAAGAGAGCACGGGAATACGAACCCTGACTATCCGCACGGGTCTCGCAACCTCCCCCGTACCCCAAAGAAGACCGGGCACCTGACGATCAGAGCGACTCGCGCCACCTCTGATGAGAACATGTGAGCAGGGTGGAATAGAGAGGGCAAAATCGCACTTTTTTGACAACCGTTTTTTGACCACTCTACTGCATGGCGACCATAATCCCCCCGGACCCTCATGTGGCGCGGAAAAGATGCTATTCGGGATCGAACCAAGATCGAGTGGAGGCTGGGGCCGGAATCGAACCGGCATTGACGGCTTTGCAGGCCGCTGCATCACCACTCTGCCACCCAGCCATGCAAAAGACTTAAAAGAGGACCAAAAATCCCGACAATACCGGGAAGGGGAACTTGGAGCGGGAAACGAGATTCGAACTCGCGACCCCAACCTTGGCAAGGTTGTGCTCTACCACTGAGCTATTCCCGCAGATCGGTGCATTGTAAACATGCACACGCCACTGTCAAGCGTATCTTGCCAACAAAAAGGAGGCCGCACCCCTTTCTAAAGCCGCCCTGCACTTGGCTTAAACACGGGGAGACATCGCTTAAGAGCGGCTTTCATGGTGTTTATGAGCAAACTTCGCCCCAAAAGCTCTGCGCGGCACACGCCGTTAAGGTTCGCCCGCATCCGCCTTAATCAACTCAGGCCATGCGGCCTTCAAATAGACCCCCATAGACCACAAGGTGAGTCCGGCCGCCAAATAAAGAAGGATCTCGCCTATCCGAAAGGCGGGCATACCCAGTATGGGTCGCTCATAGAGCAACAATAAAATCGCGACCATCTGGACTGCGGTCTTAAACTTCCCAACATAAGACACAGCGACGCTTTTTCGTTTCCCGACCTCCGCCATCCATTCCCGTAAAGCCGACACAGCGATCTCCCTTCCGATAATAATGAGCACGACCACGGAAAAAAGCGGAGCACTCATCAGGGCAGGCCTTAGGTGCGGATTGGCGACGATCAGAATCAAGGCCGCCGCCACCATGAGCTTATCGGCCACAGGGTCGAGAAAAGCCCCAAAAGCGGACGATTGATTGAGCTTACGCGCCAGATATCCGTCCAACCAATCCGTCAAGGCCGCCAACAAAAAGAATCCGGCACTTTCCATATTGGCCCAGGTGTTAGGAAGGAAATATACGAGTACGAAGACCGGGATTAACGCGATCCGCAACAACGTTAAGATGTTTGGTGTATTTAGGGGCACGAATCGCCTTTACTGTGAAAAATATCATAGATGCGACGCGCGAGATCTTTACTGATCCCGGGTAATCGCTCGAGATCGCCAAGCTCTGCTTGCGCCACAAAACGCACACCACCCAAGGCCTTTATCAAGGTCTGGCGCCGCTTGGGGCCGATCCCCGGAATGCTATCTAATTCAGACCCCAACCGCGCCTTCGCGCGCCTCCCCCGATGGCCTGTGATGGCAAACCGATGCGCCTCGTCACGAAGCGAGGCCAAAAAGAGCAAGGCCATCGGTTCTGTATCGAGCGTAAAAGGCGTGCTCTGCCCTGCCCAATAAAACTCCTCATCCCCAAACCGGCGGTCCGGGCCCTTGGCTATCCCTAAAATGCGGCCAGACAGCCCGAGATCCTGCAAAGACTCATAAGCCTTCGCCACTTGACCTGCGCCCCCATCAATCAATACGAGGTCCGGCAAGGGCGCTTTGCTATAACGCCTCATCACGGCCTGCGCCATAGCGGCATAATCATCCCCGCCTGTGACACCTTCGATATGAAAACGTCGATAGTCGCTTTTTATGGGCCCTTCCGGACCAAACACCACGCAAGAGGCCACGGGAAGCTCGCCTTGCGTGTGACTGATATCAAAGCACTCCATGCGCGTCGCCCCGTCCAAACCCAACGCACGCGCAGCGGCCGCAAAGCGCGCGGCATGACCGCCGCGCTCCGCAAGCCTGCGTCGTAACGCATCCAAGGCATTGGTCTTGGCAAGCGCCATCCATTGCCTTGCCATTCCGCGCGCGGGTGTCCGAATCTCCACAACATGTCCACAATCTTCACGGAGCGCCGATGCCAAGAGTTCGCGCTCTGGAATAGTAACACCTACATAGATATGCGCAGGCGGGGACTGGCCGAGATAGTACTGAGGCAAAAACGCCGCCAAGACCTCCTCTACGGCCATGCCGTTCGGGGTCTTGGGAAACAAAGTCTTGATCCCCAGCTGGCGGCCGCCACGAATGAATAAGACGGCAATACAGAGCGCATCCCCCTCAACCGCCACATCGATCACATCCGCATCGCCCTTATCATTCTCGACATACTGTCGCTCCTGAACGGCGGCCAGTAGGGCGATGCGATCACGCAAACGAGCCGCCTGCTCATAGTCCAAACGAGTGGCCGCCTCCGTCATGCGAACCTTGAGGTCGGAGAGCAGGGTATGATTGCGGCCCTCCAAAAACAAAGACACATGCTCCACATCGGCCGCATACGTCTGCTCGTCGACCAGACCCACGCAAGGCCCGGAACAGCGATGAATTTGATACTGAAGGCAAGGCCGCGTCCGGTTCCGGAAAACCGCATCCTCACACTGGCGGATAGGAAAAACCCGCTGCAGAAGATTCAAGGTCTCGCGGACCGCAGAAGCGCTCGGGTAAGGGCCAAAATAGCGGCCTGGAGCGCGCCGAGCGCCGCGATGAAAACCCAGGCGGGCATACGGGCCGTCCCCACCTAAAAAGATCAGGGGATAACTCTTATCGTCCCTCAATAAAACGTTATAGCGCGGCCTTAACGCCTTGATGAGATTGTTTTCGAGTAGCAGGGCCTCGGTTTCGGTGTGGGTGATCGTCACCTCGATGTGGCGTACGGTCGCCATGAGAGAAGCGATACGAGGACTTTTAGCGGGGCGCAAATAGCTACTCACACGCTTGCGCAGACTCACGGCCTTACCCACGTATAGCACCACCCCGCCCTCGTCTAGCATGCGATACACGCCAGGACAGTCTCCCAACTCGCGCACTAGCGCCCGCAGATCAGTCATGGGACCTCGCGTAAGGCGGCCTCGAATACCGCGACGAAGGAGGCCTCGGTAAGTCGCCGCGTTTGGGTATTATACCGACTGCAATGGTAGGAGTCCCACAAAACGCGATCCGCTAACACATGCCGCGCCCCATGCGCAAAACGATAGGCACGCAGCGGGTAGTGGAGGGCGCGTAATACCGCCTCATGCGCGATACGCCCCAGCGCCACGATAATGCCGCCTGCGGGCTGGCGCGCCAGCTCCTCTTCCAAATACGGGGCACACAACCGTATTTCAGCGGCAGTCGGGCGATTAGCCGGGGGTACGCACTTGACCGCATTGGTAATGCGACAGCCCTGCAATATGAGTCCATCATCTATCGCCACCGATTGCGCCTGATTGGAAAGCCCCATGCGATACAGCGTTTGGTATAATAAGATGCCGGCAAAGTCCCCGGTAAAAGGTCGTCCCGTCGCATTGGCCCCATGCAAACCCGGCGCGAGCCCCACAATCACGATCCGCGCGCGCAGATCCCCCAAGGCCGGGACCGGCAGGCAATGATACCCTGGATGCTGTTCCTTGATCTCGTCGCGAAAACCAGCCAGCCGCGCGCACTTCCGGCACTGAGCCAAACCCTTCTCAACACCCAAGGTCTTCACCCCATAAGGCCGCCTACCACCTACCCCCATGATTCCGCTCCCTCCAGGACCGCCTCATTCCTCCTCTTGCGCTAAGGCCTTGAGGCGCCTGCAAGATTCGCGATACTCGTCATCTTCAAGAAGGAGCGGAGTCGTCCAAGCCGGCCGCCCATGAAGGCGCGCCATGCGGGCTTGCGACAAGGGGCTTTCATGGCCGGACAAGGCCGCCAGCAGGCCTGGAAGCCCGGCGTGATCATTGCAAGCCAACACCACATCACACCCCGCCGCCAAGGCCTTGCGCGCCCGGGCACCCAAATCCCCGGCTCCATGGGCGCCCACCATGCTCAGATCATCACTGAAAATCACACCGCTGAAGCGAAGCCGCGTACGCAAGATATTCTCCAACCAGATCCGCGAAAAACCCGCCGGTTCCGTATCCACCTGGGGATACAAGACATGGGCTGGCATGACGGCGGCCAAGATGGTAGGCGCCAGACGCGCAAAAGGTACGAGATCCGCGCCCTGTAGGGCCGACAAAGACCGGTCATCTGTCGGCAACTCGGCATGCGAGTCGCCCGCCACCGCCCCATGTCCCGGAAAATGCTTGCCGCAAGCCGCCATCCCCGCCTGCGTCATGCCCGAGACATATTGACGCCCGAGCTCCGCTACGATCAATGGATCCCTGTGAAAAGCACGGTCCCCTATGACTGCGCAGACCCCAAAATCGATATCGAGCACCGGCGCGAAACTCATATCGACCCCAAGCGCTAAAAGTTCGGCGGCCATCACAAAACCCGCGGAGCGCGCCAAGAGACGAGCGCGGGCGCGATCCTCGGCATACACGCGCCCGATGCGCCCGCACGAAGGCAGGACCGTGAATCCGTCACGAAACCGTTGAACGCGCCCGCCCTCATGATCCACAGTGATGATCAGCGGCGGGTTCCGCAACGCGTGGATCTCGGTGGTGAGAGCAAGTAATTGCTTAGGGCTCTCGAAATTACGAGCAAAGAGGATCACGCCGCCTACCAGCGGATCGACCAACCATTTGCGCTCTTGCGCAGACAGCGTAGTCCCCGCTAAATCCATCATGACAGGACCAAGCGACATAACGCCTCCTTAGGCGATCAGGTGAACCCGGGTACCGACATCGACCCGGTCGAAGAGATAGAGAAGGTCATCACTGCGCATCTTCACGCACCCATGCGACGAAGGCACACCCATGGCGTCCTCATCCGGTGCGCCATGGATATAGATGTAGCGACGCATGGTATCCACATTACCCAGGCGGTTTTTTCCCAGCTCAAGCCCGCTTAACCATAAAATACGGGTCAATATCCAATCCCGCTCCGGGTAAATCCGACGCAAGGCCTCGCTATAGACCTCGCCTGTCGGACGCCGTCCCACAAAGACCGCATTACGGATCGCTCCCTGTCCAATCTTCGCGCGAATGACATGCCAACCGCGCGGTGTCTTATAGCTTCCCTGCGCCTCCCCCATGCCATTTTTAGCGGTGGCGATATCCGTCTCCCAGATACACCGAGCGCCCGGGGCCATAAAGAGGCTCAAATGCTGACGGCCGATATCGACCTCAACATAGGCCATTTACAAATCCCTCTCAAATAACGCCATGGTCTCAATATGGTGCGTATGAGGGAACATATCAATCACGCCCGCGCGCGTGAGGCGATAACCAAACTGATGGACCAACACATCCGCATCACGCGCCAATGTCGCGGGGTTACAGGACACATAGACAATGCGTGGAACCCCTCGTTTTGCCAACACGCCCACGGCAGCAAGCGCGCCCGTGCGCGGCGGATCGAGTAAAGCGCGATCCCAAACCCGATCTTCCAGTAAGGTATCGAGCCCAAAAACATCCAAATCGGCGGCGGCAAATTCGATATGCGTCAGACCATGGCGGCGCGCATTAGCAAGACCCCGCTCCACCAGCGCGGCCGCCCCCTCCACACCTAAGACCGTCTGTGCGCGTCGCCCAAGCGGCAACGTGAAATTCCCAAGACCACAAAAAAGATCGAGGACCCGACTGTCCTTGCGCACATCCAACCAATCGACCGCCTGCTTCACCATGGCCCGGTTGGCCACGGCATTGACCTGCACGAAATCCCCAGGCCCAAACTCGAGATCCACGTCGAACTCAGGAAGCGCATAGCGTAAAGGCAGCGCCTCCCCTCCCATGAGGCTTACCGTATCCGGACCGCCAGACTGCCCATAGACCGAGAAGCCATGCTCGCGCCCAAAAGCGGTGATGCGCTCACGATCCGTATCGGTGAGCGGCTCTACGTGCCTCAAAACCAACGCCGCCGACAGATCCCCTGCGGCAAATTCCACCTGCGGTATGCTCTCGGGTCGGGAGAGCCGCTCCAATAAGCCCTTAAGCGGCGCAAGCTTCAGGCCCATGCGCGCATCGAGCGTCTGGCAGGTGAGAAGCGGCGTAATATAAGAGCGCCGTCGCTCCCGGAACCCCACAAGGAGTCCGCCCTTCTTATCGACGACCCGTGCGCCCAATCGCGCCTTGCGCCGATAACCATACACAGGACCCGATAGGGGAGGCGCCCACTCCTCCACCCCCACCTTGGCGATATGCGCCATAGCCTCGCGCACAATCCCTTCTTTGGCGCGCAGTTGCGCCTCGGCGTCGAGATGTTGAAGACAACAACCACCACACACGCCAAAGTATTCACACCGAGGCGCCACGCGCTCCGGGGAGGCCGTCATGATCTCTTGCGCGACCCCTATGTCATAACGACGCTTGCGCGCCGTATATCGAAAACGGACCTCTTCACCCGGTAAAGCGCCGTCTACAAAGACGACCTTACCCTCGCTACGTCCTACCCCTGCGCCATCATGGTTAAGGGATACGATCGTGCACTGCGCCTCCTTAGGTCCTTGCCTGGCACTCATGGATTTCCGCCCTCCCATGCCGCAAGAAACGCGTGTAAGTAAGGCTGACCCGATTCCCTCAACACCGCCTTCAATCGCTCCTCCTCATGCTCGTGCTCCACCAAGGACAGATGTCCCCGCATCTGCTCTAAGCGCAAATACACGAGATAGGTATTGATCACGTCAGTCTCGCAATACGCGCGAATGCCCGCCAACTCCCCCTGACAAAAACGTTCCCACACCTCGGCTCCGCCGTGACCTTGCTTGCCCGGAAAGCCCAAGAAACTCGCAATCTGATCCAAAGGGGCTACCGCGCGCGCCTGATAACCGGCCAGCACATCCATCACGTCGGTATGCCGAGCATGATAGCGGCTCAAGTAGTTGTTAAAACGAAACGCGGGGTCGTCTTCGCCCGTTTCCCAATATCGCGCACCGGGAATTTTATGCAAAAGCGCGCGATAATGCAGAACCGGAAGATCAAACCCTCCCCCATTCCAAGACACCAAGGTAGGGGAGAATTTATCGATCCCGTCAAAGAATCGACGAATGAGATCCGCCTCCGACGACGACTCATCCCCAATGGACCAGATCCGGCACTCATCGCCACGCCGCAAAAGGACCGAGATCGCCACCACTTTATGTAGGTAGTGGCGTAAAAAATCCTGACCTGACTCCTCGCGCCGCTTTAGAGCCATGACGCGCGCGACATCCAAGTCTGGCAAATCGAGCCGATAAAGCCTTCGGCCCGCCTCCACGTCAGGCACAGTCTCGATATCAAAAACCAAGATATTCATGAGCGCGGGAAGACGCCGGTCGACAAATACCGATCACCCCGGTCGCATACGATGCTCACGATCGTGGCATCGGTCAGTTCCTCCGCGAGCATAAGCGCCGCCGCGACCGCCCCGCCCGAGGAAATGCCACAAAATATTCCTTCCTCGCGTGCCAATCGGCGGGTCGTCTCCTCAGCCTGACTTTGATCCACGTCGATCACGCGATCGACGCGGGTCTGATCGTAGATTTTGGGAAGATAGGCGGCAGGCCATCTGCGAATCCCCGGGATCGAGGCGCCCGCGGTCGGCTGAACACCCACGATCTCGATGCCGGGGTTTTGTTCCTTGAGATAGCGCGAGGTCCCCATGATCGTCCCCGTCGTTCCCATGGCGCTCACAAAGTGCGTAATAGTCCCGCTCGTATCCCGCCAGATCTCGGGGCCCGTCCCGCGATAATGGGCCTCGGGATTATCGGGATTGGAGAATTGATCGAGAATATGGCCCTCGCCGCGCGCCTCCATGGCACGCGCGGTATCGATCGCCTCCTCCATGCTGCCGGCGCGCGAGGTGAGAATCAATGTCGCGCCAAAGGCCCGCATCAGCCCCTGACGCTCGGCGCTCATATGCTCCGGCATAACGAGAATCATACGATAACCCTTGATCGCCGCCGCCATCGCCAAGGCGATGCCCGTATTGCCGCTAGTCGCCTCGATCAAAGTAGCTCCCGGCCGTATCGTACCGCGCGCCTCGGCCGCCTCGATCATATATAAGGCCGGACGATCCTTCACAGATCCTGCGGGATTATTCCCTTCGAGCTTCAAAAGAAGCCGGTTTCCGCGACCCGATATCATGCGTTGAAGCGCCACAAGCGGCGTATTTCCCACGCAATCTGCCAATGTTTTTATGTTCACGCACGCATTCCTCAATGGGCGCCGTACACTCCAAACGCGAAGTGACGTCAAATCTAAGAACCCTATTGCCCGGCCCCAGTAGATGTGAGGTGCCAAGCCGCCCTTCTTTGCCGAGCGGCACCAATTTTGAAGTCTAGCGCACTCCACACCCTCAAGACACATATTGCCACTGCTCCACGTACAAGCAGAGCTGTTCGCGACCTCCATATTCATCTACCGCCAAACGATAGCGCACATGAATAGACGCCCCCTCCCTCGGGACCTCCGTGATACGAAATCCCATGGCCTTGATAGGCTGCGCTCGCGCGCTCTGGGTAAGCGCAAGCCGCAGGTGCTGCCCCTTTATGAGCTGCGCCGACACCACCTGAAACACCCCCTCGAAAAGCGGTTCCGAAAAACCATTACCCCAAGGACCGCCCGCGCGGACTGCCAGCGCCAAATCCAAGGAGAGTTCATGGGCCTGTAACTCGCCATCGGTCTTGGCGTCACCAAAAGGTCCAGGCCCGATCCGTTTTTCCACTTCTTCTGCAAAGGCTACCGCAAACTCCGCGAGGTCTTGTGTCCGCAAGGTGAGCCCCGCGGCCGCCGCATGCCCCCCAAACTGACTTAAGATATGCGGGCGGGATTCCGCGATCGAGGCTAAAGTGTCACGAAGATTCAAATGTAAGACGCTGCGACCCGACCCGCGCAATTGCCCCTCGCCGTTGGGCGCCAAAGCGATCACCGGCCGCTTATAACGGTCCTTCAGGCGGCCTGCCAATATCCCCACGATGCCCGGATGCCAGTGCGGTTCCATAATGCAAATACCCGCTTGCAGAGAGCCTGCCTCGGACAAGGAAACCAAGCGGCTCTCGGCCTCTTTTTGCATATCGGCCTCGCGCAGACGCCGTTCTCGATTCAAATCATCCAACTCCTGCGCGAGCCGCAAGGCCTCCTGACGATCCTCGGTCAAGAGCAAGCGCACCCCTACGGCCATATCGGCCAGCCGGCCGGCGGCGTTCAATCGCGGCCCCAACTGAAAGCCGAGATCCTGGGCATAGATCCGACCCGAAGATCGGGCGCTCACCTGCAACAAGGCCGCAATACCGAGACAGGCCTGACCTTTACTGATGCGCCGCAGACCCTCCCGTACTAACACACGATTATTCCGATCGAGCGGAACGCAGTCGGCGACCGTACCCAAGGCCACGAGATCCAAAAGATCGCTCAACACGATCTGCGTGCTCGCCAAACGCCTACGCAGCGCCATCAAGAGATACAAGACGACACCCACCCCCGCAATCGCCTTACTCGCGAAACCATCCCCCGGCTGATTGGGGTTCACGATGGCGACCGCCTCCGGTAAGCGCGGGCCCGCGAGATGATGGTCCGTAATGATAAGCCGCATCCCGCGTTCACGGGCGAGCGCCGCACCCTCCAGGCTATTGATGCCATTATCTACGGTGATCACCCATGTCGGGCGCAAGGCGGCGGCACGCTCGACGATCGCGCATGTGAGGCCATAGCCTTCGCGCGCACGGTCCGGAATGAGATAGGAGACGCGCCGCGCGCCCAGCCGCCGCAAACCCTTGACAGCCAATGCCGTACCGGTGGCGCCATCCGCGTCATAATCGCCTATGACGAGAATCGATTCGTCTTGCGCGATCGCCGACGCCAAGGCCTCCGAGGCCTCCGCCAAACCGAGCATGGCGGAGGGCTCCAAGAGATCGTTTAAGCCCCGCTCTCCCTCGTTTAGGTCAGATACCCCGCGCGCTTGATAGAGGCGCGCAAGCACCGCCTGAACCACGTCCGACGCGCTCATAGCCGCCACCCACGCCATATCCGCCACATATCCAGACGACGCAAACGATACAAGGGGCCGCGGTCACCCAGAATCCGGATTTCCGCAAACGCGCCGCGCTTCATGTCTTGTATTAAAGGCCAAAGCCACCGGTCCGTCCATTCGGAAAGAAAGGCAAGCCACGCTTCGGTATCCCCATATTGCAAAGGCCCCTGGGCGCCGCGCAACACGACCAGGGCCGCCCCCGTCAGAGGAGAAGGATCAACCGGCAAGGGCTGGACCTGCGTCTGGGTGAGTTGTGCCGCGCCCCGCACAAGGGCGTCGTCGGTATACACCTGCGCGAACACCGGAGATGCGGGTCTGCCTGCATACCCGGACCCCCATAACCAGACACTATTGGCATGCTGCCTCAAGGCCTCACCCCCGTGGCTCCCGGGTAAGGCCTGATGCATCAGCATCTGTACCTCGTTTAGCCTCGTACGCCAGTAACGCGTATTGCCGGTGGGGAGATAAGGGTCCACATTACGCCCCGCGACCTCCGCCATAGGGGTCGTCAAGAGGGGTTCGGGATGGGGCAAGGTCAGATACCACCGTGTGGGGGCGCGCGGCTCCATGACCCCGCCATCATCGACAAAGAGCGAGCCCACGAGCACGCTCAGCCGCTCGGCCTCTAAGGCGTCTAGCGCGAGACTATCGTTGTCTAGGAGTAAAAGTCGGTCGCCGTCGACGGCCAGATGCACGGGATCACAACGCACCCACCAGCGATCATCCGAAGAACCGCCATCGCCTAGCCTCGCGAGCGCCGCTAGGCCCGTTTCTTTCGGCAACCCAAAAAGCGCCAGGGTGCGCTCCGTAAAGCCTTCATCTTGAAGCGAAATTTGGTCGGCGCGCGCCAGGAGTCGAGCAAGCCCGCGCGGCCAGGACGCGGGCCATCGCAGACCCGCAAACAGGCCGGGGACGTAGACAGTCAGAGTCGATTCCGCAGTCCCGTTCTTGATGACGCTCACGCGCGGATCCTCCGGCACACAACGGTTGGGAAAGGCGCGCCCCTAAATTAGGCCTTTACGCAGCCGCGCTTGGCGCATAGCGCCGACCGCGACCGACGCTTACGGTTAAAGACGCGCGGCGTGCCATCTTCGTCATACGCGACTTATGCGATGCCGTAAGCGCCCCTCGCGGGCGGGCCTTAAGGGCGAGCGACGATCACGTCGTCCGTTCAAGAATAATGGAACGAACTGCAGCCAAAGTCGGCGCCACTGCCAGAAGATCCGCGGCCCCACCTTGGCGCATGGCGACATCCGGGTCCTTCAGTCCATGGCCCGTTACCGTACACACGATCGTGGCACCCGCGTCGACACGACCGGCGCGAAGATCACGCAGCGCGCCGGCGACCGACACAGCCGAGGCGGGCTCACAAAAAATCCCCTCTTCGCGCGCGAGCAGTTTCTGGGTCGCCAAGATCTCGGCATCGTCGACCGCGCCAAACCAGCCGCCGGTCGCCTCTTTCGCGGACTGGGCGTAAGACCAGGATTGCGGATGGCCAATACGAATAGCGGTCGCCACGGTCTCCGGATCATCGACCATCTGGCCGCTGACGAAGGGAGCCGAGCCCGCCGCCTGGTAACCGACGAGCTTGGGCATGGAGCACCGGCCCTGGCGCTCAAAATCGCGATAACCAAACCAATGGGCGGTGATATTGCCGGCATTTCCGACAGGCAGGTAATGATAATCAGGCGCATAACCCAAAGCGTCCACGACCTCGAACGCCGCGGTTTTTTGTCCCTGCAGGCGATACGGGTTCACCGAATTCACGAGCGTAATCGGGGTGCTTGCGGCGATCTCTTTGACAAGCCGCATGCCGGCATCGAAATTGCCTTGAATCTGGACTACGACCGCGCCATGAATCATGGCCTGGCTTAACTTACCTAAGGCGATCTTGCCTTCGGGAATCAACACAAAGGCGGTAAGACCCGCGCGCGCGGCATAGGCGGCCGCCGACGCCGACGTGTTCCCGGTCGACGCGCAGATAATGGCGCGCGACCCTGCCTCCAAGGCCTTTGTCACCGCAAAACACATGCCGCGGTCCTTGAAAGACCCGGTGGGATTCAAGCCTTCGAATTTTACGTAGATCGTCGCGTCACGACCCACGGTCTTCGTCAACCGATCCAGCCGGATGAGCGGCGTATCGCCCTCCCCGAGCGTCACGACACGGGTGTCGTCTGCGATCGGCAACCAGTCCCGGTAACGTGCGATGATCCCGGTATAACGAGACATACTCTACTCCTATGCAAAAGGCTCGACGCGCAACCGTCGAATCTGGCCGGTAATGGCCGGTAATGCCGCAATACGCATAATGGCTTGGTCGATCTGCGCCTCGCGCACTTTATGGGTCATGAGAATCACAGGCACGGTGCGCACCCCCGGGTCGGGCGCCTTTTGTAAAATCGCCTCGATACTGATGCCAAGATCCGCCAAAATACGCGTAATATCGGCCAAAACGCCGGGGCGATCCAAGGCCTCGCAACGCAAATAACACGCGGTCTCGACGTCCGACATACTCTTGATCGGCCCGTCAAAGAGCGCATCCGGCTGAAAGGCCAGATGCGGAACCCGCCATTGGGGGTCTGTCGTTAACGTACGGACCACATCGATAATATCTGCCACCACCGCCGATGCGGTCGGCTCCGCGCCGGCCCCGGGACCATAAAAGAGCGTCGACCCCACGGCATCGCCGTCCACGAGGATCGCGTTCATCACCCCCGCCACGTTCGCAATCAGACGCCGGTTCGGAATCAAGACCGGGTGCACCCGCAACTCGATGCCCTCGGCCGTGCGCCGCGCGATACCCAAATGCTTGACGATATAACCAAGTTCTGAGGCGTAGGCGACATCCGCCGACTCGAGATGACGTATCCCTTCAATAAAAACTTCTTCGAATTTCAGCGGTATGCCAAAGGCAATGGCCGCCAGAATCGTGAGTTTATGCGCGGCATCTATGCCGTCTACATCAAAATGCGGATCCGCTTCCGCATATCCCAAATCCTGGGCCGCGCGCAAGGCTTGGGCAAATTCGGTGCCATGCTCGCGCATCTCGCTTAAAATATAATTGCACGTCCCGTTGATGATGCCGGCTACGCCGCGAATCCGATTGCCCGCCAAACCCTCGCGAATGGCCTTAATGATGGGGATACCGCCCGCCACCGCCGCCTCGAAGGCGACGACGACGCCGCGCTCACGTGCCGCCGCAAAGATCTCGTTCCCGCTGTGCGCGATCAATGCCTTATTAGCCGTCACCACGTGCTTGCCGGCGCGGATCGCCGCGAGGACATAAGACCGCGCCGGCTCAATCCCGCCCATCACCTCGACTACGACTTCGATACTGGGATCTTCTAAGATCGCGTTCGGGTCCATCGTTAAGAGATCCGCCCGACACGAGACGGCGCGCGCCTTCTGCATATCGCGCGCGAGGACCTTGACGATCTCTATATCGCGTCCCGCGCGCCGGGCGATTTCCTGGGCGTTACGCGTCAAGACCGAGACCGTTCCACCCCCTACGGTTCCGAAGCCCAATAAGCCCACCCGGACCGCCGTCACAGTACTTCCTTTAACCCGACACCCGCACGCCGCAATAGCTCCTTGATGCTCCTGACCGCCTGCCTTGTCCTATGCTCGTTTTCGATCAAGCCAAAACGCACGTATTCGTCGCCGTATTCACCGAAGCCGATCCCGGGGGACACCGCCACCTTAGCCTCGAGCAAAAGCTTTTTGGAAAACTCGAGCGACTTCATCTCGCGAAAGGGCTCCGGAATCTTAGCCCACACGAACATCGTCGCTTGCGGCACGTCCACATCCCAACCCGCCGCCTTTAACCCATCGCACAAAACGTCTCGCCGCGCCTGGTAACGATCACGGATCTCCGTTACGCACTCCTGGGGTCCCTCCAAGGCCGTGATGGCGGCGATCTGGATAGGCGTAAACATCCCGTAATCGAGATAGGATTTCATGCGCGCCAAAGCGGCCACGAGTTCCCGGTTACCGCACATAAAGCCCACGCGCCAACCGGGCATATCGTAGCTCTTCGACAAAGTGAAGAACTCGACTGCCACATCGGTCGCACCCGGCACTTGCAGGATGGAAGGCGCTTTGTAGCCATCAAACACGATATCCGCATAAGCGAGATCGTGTATGACGAAGATCCCATGTTCACGCGCGACCGCGATCACCTTCTCGAAGAAATGCAAATCAACGCATTGGGCGGTCGGATTGCTCGGGAAGTTCAACACGAGCATCTTCGGTTTAGGCCAACAATTGCGGATCGCGCTCTCAAGTTCGGTGAAGAAATCGCCGCCCGGCACAAGTGGGACATGACGAATATCGGCACCGGCTATGACGAAGCCATAAGGATGGATGGGGTAGCTCGGATTCGGCACGAGTATGACATCGCCAGGCCCCGTGGTCGCCAGCGCCAAATGCGCAAGCCCCTCCTTGGACCCGATCGTGACAATCGCTTCCCGGTCCATGTCGAGCAAGACGCCATAGCGCCTTTCATACCACTGACAGATGGCCTTGCGCAGCCGCGGAATCCCGCGCGAAACGGAGTAGCGATGCGTGTCGCCCCGTTGCGCCGCCTCGCACAACTTGTCTACGATATGCGGGGGTGTGGCGTGATCGGGATTACCCATCCCAAAGTCGATGATATCCTCTCCTCGCCTGCGAGCCTCGGCTTTGAGGTCGTTGACGATATTGAAGACGTAAGGAGGTAATCTCTTTATGCGGGGAAACTGGTCCATAATCCACCTGAGGCGCACGAACGTGCCCCCTTACCCACTCTTTTCGGTCTCGATGGTCTGAAGAGTAAGTGGCACGTCTTACGCGGCTATTTGAAGCGCGAACATACGGGCGAAACACCATACTGTCAATGTCATCTGGAGGGTTTAATGAAGATTTATCTCGATACAGGCGACGGTCGGCAGATTGTGAAGGGCTACCGGCCCGGCCAAGTCCGGGTTGGTGACGTCAGCTATGAACATAGTCTCGTCCTCAGCCCAGACGAGATCATCCCCCAATGGCGCCCCCGCCACTTTGCCGAGTTGAGCGCAGAAGATCTGGGTGAGCTTATGCGCTTAGACCCTGAAGTCGTGTTGCTGGGCACAGGACAGCGCCTAAAGTTCCCGCCGGCTGCATGGCTCGAACCCTTTTTAAAAGCCCGTGTGGGCGTGGAGTGCATGGATACGGGTGCCGCCTGTCGAACCTATAATCTCCTGCTAGGCGAAGGCCGCAAGGTTGTTGCCGCACTCCTGCTCCAAGATCCGCCCGGCACGATATGATCCGACACGGCCCGAGGACCGCCCTTAAAACAAGGCGTCCATGGAATAGCCGCTCTTCTCCAGCATGCCGCGCAATCGCTTAAGCGCCTCCACCTGAATCTGGCGGACGCGCTCCCGAGTCACCCCGATATCCGCTCCCACCTGCTCCAACGTAGAGATATCGCGCCCGTTCAAGCCAAACCGGCGCTCGACGACTTCCCGCTGTTTATCGTTCAGTTCAGACAACCACGCCGCAATCTGAGCATGAATATCCTCGTCTTGAAGAATCCTCTCGGGATCCGCATTCCCATCGTCGGCTATGGCGTCTAGCAACGAACGATCCGAATCCGAATCAAGCGGTGCGTCCACCGAGGCGACACGCTCGTTTAGACCCATCATCGCCCGTACATCCTCGATGGGTTTATCCAGGAGAGCGGCCACTTCTTCCGGAGTCGGCTCATGATCTAGCTTTTGCGAAAGATAGCGCGCCGCCCGGAGATATATGTTGATTTCTTTGAGAATGTGGACGGGCAGCCGAATGGTGCGCGTCTGGTTCATGATCCCGCGCTCTATCGTTTGCCGGATCCACCAGGTCGCGTAGGTCGAAAACCGAAAACCGCGTTCCGGATCGAATTTCTCAACGGCCCGGATAAGCCCCAGATTGCCTTCCTCAATCAAATCGAGCAAGGCCAAACCTCTATTCATATAACGTCTCGCGATCTTCACGACCAACCGAAGGTTGCATTCGATCATATGTCGACGCGCGTCCTGATCGCCCTTCAACGCACGACGCGCGTAATACACTTCTTGTTCCGCATTCAAGAGCGATGAAAAACCGATCTCGCGTAAATATAACTGCGTCGCATCGGCTTGCGGGCCTGCGGTATCCTCGCTCTCTCGATCCCGAACCACCTCCGAGGCCGCTTCCTCCTCATTAACATCCAAAGCGTCCGTTGCTTCCGTATCCAGAGCATCCAGCCCCGGGGCCTCCGCTACGGTTTCGTTGAGTTCCGATTCTGCCATGAGTGGGTATGCCTCGGTTGTTTCATACTAACGGTGGATCATCGGGAGGTAATGAACGGGATTGACGGGTATACCGCGCCTACGTATTTCGAACTCCAGTTCCACGCGGTTCGTGCCGCTATTGCCCATGGTCGCAATAACCTGACCCTGTCTCACTACTTCCCCCTCCTTTACGTCAATGTGCGCGTTATGCGCATAAGCGCTTAGGTAGTCATTATTTTGCTTTATGATGATAAGCTTACCGTATCCGGGAAGTCCACCCCCGATATAAACAACGCGACCGGCGGCAGCCGCCCGTATCGCCTCCCCAGCATGACCTATGATGTCGATACCTCTGTTCCCCGGTCGACCACTCAAGGGGCCCCGACCAAACGTCTGCTCCACACGACCTTGAGCGGGCCAAATCCAACTTGTCGGAACGATGATCCGCGCCGTACCCGCATTCGGCGTAAGAGGGGGACGCGCCCGCGACCTTAAGCGAGGGCTTAAAGCGCGCGCAACGCCTAGGCGCTGCGGTATTCGATGCACCCGCCCGGGAGCTACCATAAAACCCCGGCGAATAGGGACTTTAGCGGGCGCAGACGAGGAATGTCCGCGCACGACCCGCGGCGGTTGAAGGGCAATGTTCTCCCCCGCTTCTATGCGATAAGGGGGGCGGATGCCGTTCCATCGCGCCAGCTGACGATAATCATGGTCTGTTACAAACGCAATACTATAAAGGGTGTCACCGGGCAAAACGCGGTAAACATGCTTAGGGGAAAGGAAGGAGACGCTATCATCCTGGATGGGGGCCGGGATCGTGGCGGAACAAGCGACGAGCATCACACAAAGACCGAGCGCTGCGAACAGCCTGCGCACTACACAATCTCACCGGGGAGTAAGGGGACGAAATTGACGTTTTCGAGCCGCTCAAACACCATCGACTCCGCTCGCCTCCGGTAGAGCAACAACTCCTGACTCTCTGAGCCCACCGGCACGAGCAAGCGGCCGCCGTCTTTCAGTTGCGCAAAGAGCCCCGTGGGGACCGTCCGGGCCGCCGCCGTAATCATAATAGCATCGAATGGCCCTTCGTCGGGCCAACCCTCACACCCATCGGCATGTCGGCAGACGATATTCGTAAGCCGCAACGCCTGGAATCTTGCGCGCGCGAGCCGCACGAGGGCGCTTACCCGCTCTACGGTATACAGACGACCCACAAGCTGCGCCAATACCGCCGCCTGGTATCCCGATCCGGTACCTATCTCCAAAACTCGATCAAGAGGCCCGGATGTCCGCAAGGCGGCGGTCATACGCGCTACGATATAGGGCTGCGAAATGGTCTGGCCATGCCCTATCGGAAGCGCGGTATCTTCATAGGCACGCGTGGCCAAGGCCTCGTCTACGAATAAATGACGGGGGACCACGGATACGGCCGCCAGGGTCTCTTCATCCCGCACACCCTGCTCACGCAATCGCGCGATCAAACGCTCGCGCGTACGCATAGACGTCATGCCCGCACCGCTCGTCGCCCCCATCACAAACACTCCCGACACCAATCGCTCAAGGTCGCCAAAGCGCTATGGCGCGTCAAATCGGCATGGATGGGCGTGACCGATACGCGGTGTGCCGCGACCGCATGGAAATCCGTCCCGGGTCCCGCGTCTTCCGCAGCCCCCGGCGGGCCCACCCAGTAAATCGTACGTCCGCGCGGGTCCTGATCTTTAATAACCGCCTCGGCCTTATGGCGATGACCTAGGCGCGTGGCCTCAAAGCCCTGAAGATCCGCATACGGGATATCCGGCACGTTGATATTCAAGACCGTATCGGCCGGCAAGGTATCAGCCGAAATCGCAGCGAGCAGGTCTTCCACGACGCGCGCGGCGGTCGCGAAATACCTCGGGTTTGGGGAGGCAAGCGAGATCGCAATCGCCGGCAGCCCCAAAAAACGACCCTCCATCGCCGCCGCCACCGTACCCGAATACAGGACATCGTCGCCTAAGTTGCCGCCGTGGTTGATGCCCGAAATCACCATGTCAGGCTCACGATCCAAAAGGCCGGTAATGGCCAAATGCACGCAATCGGTAGGCGTACCGTCGACATAAAAGAAGCCGTTAGGGGCCTGATGGGCGTGCAGGGGCCGCAAAAGAGTCAGTGAATTACTGGCCCCGCTGCGATCTCGATCAGGCGCCACCACCGTCACATCCGCCAACCGCGAAAGCGCTTCGGCAAGGCAACTCAAACCTTCCGCCATATAGCCGTCATCGTTACTCAGCAATATGCGTTTCACAGGCTATTGAAGACGGGGCATGGGTGACAGAAACTTTTCCAGAACGGCCTGACTCATGGTGGCCCCTAGATGCTGGGCAAATTGTGTCACCAGGCTGGGCTTGGGCGAGAAGTCCACGATGTGACGCGCCTTTATGACATGGCGCGCAACCGTGCCCACCGTCCCAAAACCATCGATCAAACCCAGATCCCGCGCCCGCGCCCCCGTCCAGATCAAACCGCTAAAGAGACCGGGGTGAGGTTTTAGGCGCGCGCCACGACCTTGCTTGACGGCTTGAATGAACTGATCATGAATTTGCGTGAGCATCTTTTCTGCAAAAACCTTGTGGGCACGGCTCAGCGGTGAAAACGGGTCCAAAAAGTCCTTATTGCGCCCGGCCGTGAGCAATCGTCTCGTTACACCGATTTTGCGCATAATTCCCGTATACCCGAATCCATCCATCAGCACCCCGATCGAGCCCACGAGACTCGCCGGATTCGCGTAAATCTTATTGGTCGCCACAACCACGTAATAGCAACCGGAAGCGCAAAGGTCTTGAACCACGGCATAGACCGGTATATGGGGATAACGGTGGCGCAACCGCCACAAGGTCGCATTAATGTCGCTCGCCTGCACAGGGCTACCGCCCGGACTATTGACGTCCAAGATAACGCCCGCCGGATGGGCGGCAAAGGCCTGGCGCAACGCCGCATCGATAGGCGCAGCGCTTGCATTGGCCCCGGCCTCTATGGTCCCGTCCATACGAACAAGCGCCGTAAAGCGATTGGCAAGCCCCGCGCTCTTAAAGTGCGCCGCCTCGTACCCCAGAAAAAGCGCCACAATCAAAATCAGGGCCGAGAAACGGAACACAAGCGTCCACCTCCGGCTCCGGCGTGCTTCAATCAGGCTCGCAAACGCCAACTTCTCGAGCGTTTCGCGCGCCCAGCCCTCATTCAAGCCCTCTGTGGCGGCCGTATCGCGGCGTTCACCCGAAGGACCTCCGCGCTCATCCAATCCACTCATAAAACCCCCTCATCTACAAACACCAGCCCATCTTTCTCCACGCACATCAAGGACTGTAAGGCAAGCCCCCGACATGGCCCGCCAAGACAATGGCCCAAAGCCGGATCATAGCGTGCGCCATGTACCGAGCAAACAAGCGTCTCGCCCCTTTCGTCAAAAAATTTCCCGGCTTGCCAATCCAGCTCCAATCCTCGGTGTGGGCATCGATTGTAATAGGCGCGCACGACGCCCCGATACCGCACTACGAACCCCTCTTCCTGCCTGACGCAAAATCGCACACCAAGCCCCGTTTCCTTCAAATCGACGCTGCGACAGACGTTCAACCAAGCCACGCACGGAAATCCGAAAACGTATCCACGCAGGCTTCGGGGCCATGAACCAGAAGCTCCGCCCTATCATGGACGCCATAAGTGACGGCCACGCGATCGATCTGGGCGCGCGCGGCCATTTCCATATCATAGCTGGTATCACCCACCATGAGGGCGCGCGCGGCGTCGACGCCCGTTTGCGCCAAGATCTCGTACAACATGAGCGGGTCGGGCTTAGAGCGCGTCTCATCGGCGCATCGCGTGCTACAAAAGAGATCGGCGGTTCCGCTCATGATTAACGCCGCCTGTAAGCCCGCGCGCGACTTACCGGTCGCGACCGCCAGACGATAACCCTGGGCCGCAAGCCCCCTTAAACCTGCCGCCACCCCCGGGAAAAGCGGGGTCGGGACGTCGCTTACACGCATAAAATGCTCACGATAACGCAAAGCGACCGCGGCCCGTTGCGCCTGATCCCGTGCCGGTAAGAGGCGCGCCAAGGCCTCGGCGACACCCAACCCTATCGTCTGACGAATCGCGCTATCCTCAATCGCGGGAAGGTCGCAATCACGCACGGCGGCATGGAAGCTTTGGGCGATACGCTCCGCGGAATCCATGAGCGTGCCGTCCCAATCAAAAATCAACAGGTCATACGGAAGAGGCATCGTGTCGTTCCAAAACCGCCTTGAGGTCCATAGGGAGAGGGGCTTCAATCTGCAAAGTCGCACCCGTTACGGGGTGCGGAAAGGACAGCCTTGCGGCATGCAAGAAGAGCCGATTCAAGCCACGTCCCTTCCACAGCGCATTGGTGGGCGCGTCCCCATACCGATCGTCCCCCAGAACGGCATGCCCGGCGTGGGCGGCGTGCACGCGCACCTGATGGGTACGCCCGGTCTCCAAGCGCACCTCCATGAGGCTCGCATCCGAAAAGAGCCTCTTAGGCGTAAAATGACTCACCGACGCCTTTCCGGTGGCATGCACGACGACACGCCGATCCGTACCCTCGATCCGCAAAAGCGGCGCATCAACGGCGCGTGCGCCACCCCGCCAACAGCCGGTGACGAGGGCGAGATAATGTTTACCAAAGCGCCCGGCGCGCAAGGCTTCCTGCAAGGTCCGCAACGCCGACCGGCGTTTCGCGATAAGCAAGCACCCCGAGGTCGCCCGATCAAGCCTGTGAACAAGCTCTAAGGCGCGCGCCTCGGGACGCGCGGCCCTCAACGCCTCGATCACGCCATAAGATAGCGAAGAACCGCCGTGGACGGCCATGCCGCTCGGTTTGTCTAAGACGAGCAAGACGTCGTCTTCATAGATAACGAGCTCCGAAAGCCAGTCGAGCCGAGGGGCGCTCGGGGCCGGAGGCTTCGTATGGACGGGAGGAATGCGCACGACATCCCCGGCTTGCAGCCGATAATCTGCCGTGCGCCGACCTTTATTGACGCGAATCTCGCCCTTGCGCACGATACGGTATATATAGGTGCGCGGGACGCCCTTTAGGGTCGTCAATAAAAAATTGTCCAGGCGTTGCCCGGAGCGTTCGGCATCAATAGTGATCAAACGGACCGTAGGGGCCGCTTTATCCTGCGAAGACATGAGGGAAGCCAAAGATTGCCGGGGCGCAACCCGACTGCTATAGTGCGCTTTCGTATGCGGGAGATAGTAACAAGGTTTCGGCCCGCTTACAAAACGATTTTCAAAAGGCAGGCCGTTTCGGTCGCCTTAAAAGGGTTTCGCACCCCTCGCCCAACCGGAGAGGTGCTCGGATGTGCGCCCCTTGTCTAGGAAGCGGAAGTTCAAAGCGACGGGTCCGTAAGCGAATTCTGCCTAGAATATGGGCTTTATTTTCGCCGCCCGGCTGCGCATGAACTGCCTGCTCCGCTCCACAGGCAGGTGGCTGCGCGCCGCAACGCGGCGGAGTCAGTACAGATGAAGAGAATGCTTTTCAACGCAACCCACTCGGAAGAATTGCGAGTGGCAATCGTCGATGGCCAAAAGCTGGTAGACCTGGATATCGAGTCTGCCAATTATCAACAAAAGAAGGGCAACATCTATAAAGCGCGGGTTACGCGTGTCGAGCCGAGCCTAGAAGCCGCGTTTGTGGATTATGGCTCGGAACGCCAGGGCTTCCTTCCGCTCAAAGAAATCGCCCGATCCTACTTCGGCGGCCAGGAAGGTAAAGCCTCCTCAGGCGGCCCGGTCCGAATCAAGGACGTCATCCACGAAGGCCAAGAGATCGTGGTTCAGATCGAGAAAGAGGAGCGCGGCAACAAAGGCGCGGCCCTCACCTCGTTCATAAGCTTAGCCGGCCGCTACCTCGTTCTTATGCCGAACAACCCCAAAGGCGGCGGCATCTCGCGCCGCATCGAAGGCGAAGAGCGCGCGGAATTGCGCGACGTCATGGCACAACTCCAACTCCCGGAAGAATATTCCGTCATCATACGCACAGCCGGCATCGGCAAAAGCGTAGAAGAACTGCAGTGGGATCTGGATTACCTCATCCAACTCTGGGACGCCATCAACCGCGCCGGTGAAGATCGCCCCGCCTCCTTTTTGATTTATCAGGAAAGCAGCCTCGTCATCCGCGCGATACGCGACTATTTGCGCGGCGACATAGGCGAAATCCTGATCGACAATCAGGACATATACGAACGCGCGCTGAAGTTCATGCAACAAGTCATGCCACAGAACGTGGGCAAGCTCAAGCTCTATGAAGATGAAATTCCGCTTTTTTCTCGCTACCAGATCGAACATCAGATCGAATCGGCGTTCTCGCGCGAGGTACGCCTAGAGTCCGGCGGTGCGGTCGTGTTCGACCATACGGAAGCGGTAGTGACCATCGACGTGAACTCGGCGCGCGCCACCAAAGGCAGCGACATCGAGGAGACCGCGCTCAATACCAACCTGGAAGCGGCCGAGGAGATCGCTCGCCAATTGCGCATCCGCGATTTGGGCGGGCTTATTGTCATCGACTTCATCGACATGACGCCCATGCGCAACCAGCGGGCGGTCGAGACACGCCTCAATGAAGCGCTCAAGGCCGATCGCGCACGCGTCCAAGTGGGGCGCATTTCACGATTTGGGCTTTTGGAGATGTCGCGCCAAAGGCTGCGTCCCTCGCTTGGGGAATCCAACAGCCTAGCCTGCCCGCGATGCGAGGGGACCGGACACATACGCAGCGTGCCCTCTTCCGCCCTACAGATCTTGCGCTTCATTCAAGAAGAAGCGATGAAAGAGAATACGGCCGCCTTGCATGTGCACTTGCCGCTCGCGACCGCGACCTTCCTCTTAAACGAGAAGCGTCACGAGATCAGCGGTATCGAATCACGTCTTGGCACGCCCATCACGATCGTTCCGAGCATAGATCTAGAAACCCCCCACTACCGCATCAAGCGTCTGAAGGCCGAAGAGATCGAGGCCGAGCGCATCGCGCCGAGCTATTTGATCCCGCTTGAAGCAGAAGCGCCCGAAGCGCCCCGGGTGGGACCAAGCCCCGTGGTCGAACGAGCCGTGGTGGGTCAATTGACTCCCATGTCCCCATCCCCCAAGGCGCCAAGCCAAAATCCCCAACCCAATGGCCTCATACGCACTTTCTTGCACCGCCTGCTAGGTGGCCCATCGACGACTAAACCGGCGTCTACAAGCGTGCCAACCGGGGTGACGCCAGCGCCTGCGCCGAGCCGTCCCGCGCGCGGTCCGCGACGAAGCGCAGGCCCGCGCACGCGTGCCGGGGCAGGATCCCGCCCTTCCTCAGAGACGCCCGCCCGCGAGAAGCCGGTCCGTCCCGAAAAGACAGAGCAGGCCATCGAGAAGACCGAGCAAACGGACCGCCCACCCGAAAAAGGGGATCGGCCACCGCGCGCCCGCGGTCACAGGGCGCGGCGCGGGGGTCGAGGACGTCACGGCGGGGCTGATCGCGGCGAGAATGCGGCAAACGCGACTCAGGCTGCGAATCCGGCGGATTCCATTGGGAATACCGCAGAACCGCAACCAAGGCACGAGGAGCGTTCGGATGACATGCATAGGCCGCCGCAGGCCCCTATGGCAGTCCCGGTAGAGAGCGCACCGCAGGTTTCACGACAGGAAGAGCCGCAAAGGCAACCCGCTCCTTCCGTGCCCGTCACCCCGGCGCCGGTATCGACCGCCCAAGAGGCCCCTCGCGCGCCGGTGGCGCGGGAGACGGAAGGTCATGACCATCACGACGAATAACGCGTCGCCCCTTTTTTAAGGCATAAACCGCAAGGAAAGGCAGCTGGCACCTGCCTTTCCGGGCGCCTTGTGGGCCCTAGCGGTCGGGCCTTAGAGCCGCGCCTCGATGTCGGCCAAGAGACCTTCGGCCGCACCGCGCAAAAGACCATAGACATGCTCGAATCCGTCTGCGCCGCCATAATAAGGATCGGGGACCTCATAGCCCGACCCCGGGGGCGCAAAATCTAAGAACAAACGCACGTGCGACCCCTCTCCGCCCGGAAAGGCGCGTAGGTGCAGCAAATTGTCCTCGTCCATCGCCAAGACATAATCAAAGTGCGCGATATCGTCGGGCGTAACCTGACGCCCTTTGAGCCCCCCGATATCGATGGCGCGACGCGCGAGCGTCTGCTGGGCGCGCACATCGGGGGCATGGCCCACATGGTAGGCGTGGGTGCCTGCGGAATCGACATGAATCGCATCCTGAAGACCGCGCGCCTTGACCAAGTCACGCACGATACCCTCGGCCATGGGCGAGCGGCAAATATTGCCAAGACATACGAACAGCACTCGAATCACGCCAAGATCTCCTTATTCTCAGGTCTATTAAAGGTTTTGAGAGAACGAGCCTTGTCGACCTTTGTGCTCTTTTCCGTCAAGCTCAGTAAAAAGGCCAAGGCCACGGGGGCAAAGAGCGCAGCCGGCCATACGAGCCCGGTAAGGGCCACGCCGCTTTTCTTCAAAAGTTGCGCGCCAAGCGCCTCTAAGACAAATAAGCCTTGCAGGCAAGTGACGCCAAGAACGAGGCCTGCGCGCCGCAAAACGAGACGCAGAGCCGCCTTCATGATGCCCCATAAGGGTGTCGCCGGCGCTATCACCGCCTTGGCATAAGTCATCGTGGCAAGCCCTGCCCAAATGAGCAGCGCGCCAGTCACCGCGACTAGCAAAAACGCCAAAAGCAAAATCATCGCCACGACCGCCCAAAAACCCATGTCATGACCCAAATGGCCCAAAATCACAGACAGACGCCGAACGAACGAAAACAGCAACAGCAGGGCGCCTACCAACACAAGACTGGCAAAAAGCAGCAAACCCGCCAAACCATAGGCCATACGGGCCCCCTCGCGCCAAGAGACGGGTCCTGCCTTGTGCAGTTTGTGCAAATAAAAGAACCGAACAAAGGGGGCGCAAAGGAGCCAGACAAGAAAGGGCCAAACGCTCGCCGTCCGCGCGTGCATCCCCAAGAGCGCAGCACCGCTCAACTCAAACAGAATAAGAGCCGCAGTCCATCCATTGCTATAGGCGCGACGCGCCGCTTTGCCCAGCATGATCACAAAGGCTTCCATAAGGCATTCACGCGCGCAAGATCCGCTTCCGTATCGACCCCGGGACCTGGAATCTCGTCTGTAAGGACCACTCCTATGGCAGCCCCGTGCTCTAACGCCCGCAATTGCTCAAGCCCCTCGCATTGCTCCAATACGCCAGGCCCCCATGTCGTAAAGGTCCTAATAAAATCGACGCGATAGGCATAGAGCCCGATATGACGCAAACGCGGCGCCACGGGCTCCGCATGACGCGGCCAAGGGATAGGCGCACGCGAAAAATACAGCGCGCGCCCCTCCAAATCACGGAGGACCTTCACGACATGCGGGCTTTGAAATTCCCCAGGATCGGTAAGCGCGTGGGCGGCTGTCGCCATAGACCAGTGAGGGTGGGCCGCAAGCGCCGCGCCGACTTGCGAAATAAGCGCAGGCGGCATCATGGGCTCATCTCCCTGGCAGTTGACGACGATATCGGAAGCCTTGAGCCCGAGCTTTATGACCGCCTCCGCGATACGATCCGTTCCGGACGCATGGTCTGCGCTTGTCATGACCACATCCCCGCCACGCGCCTGTATGACCGCCGCAATACGCGTATCGTCGGTCGCCACGGTCACGCGTTCGGCACCGCTCGCCAAGGCGCGCTCATAGACGCGCACGATCAAAGGCGCGCCCGCCACCTCACGTAAAGGCTTTCCCGGCAACCGCGTCGCCGCAAAACGAGCAGGAATAATGACGTGCACTAGCGCAGGCTCTTCACTTCCTCATCGGTCATGGTGCGCGCCTCCTCCTCGAGCATGACCGGAATATCATCACGGATGGGATACGCCAGTCGATCGGCTTTACACACAAGCTCTCCTGCCGTTCGATCGAAACGCAAAGGCCCCTTACAGCTAGGGCAGACCAAAATATCCAGTAACCGTCTATCCATAGCATCCCTCCTTATTATGCCAATCGCGCCACGATACGGCGCGCAAGGTCTGTATCCACGACCGCCGTCACCGGGACATACCACCAACCCGGGCGGGCGAAGGCCTCGCATTTCACCGCATCTTTCTCGGTCATCACCACAGAGTCGCCGTCGGCAAAATCCAAATCCTCTCGCACATAAGTATGATGGTCCGGAAAGGCATGCGCCACCACCTCAAGACCAAGATGCCGAAGATAGGCAAAAAACCGCTGTGGATTGCCAATGCCCGCAACCCCATGCACACGCCCCAGGCGCGCCACGGGAATCGGCGCCTCTCCGCCGCCCACCGCGTAGGCGACCGTACCCTCTAAGCGCATAGCCCATTCCCCAGGCCCCGGCGCGCCCTGCGTCACACGAAAATCCAAGGCCTCCCAGCGGGCCCTACGCTCACGCAAAGGTCCGCTCGGTAAGCAATATTCGTTACCAAAGCGGCGCACGCCATCTAGGATGCCGATCTCAAGCGTACGACCGAGACGATAGTGCTGCAAGCCGTCATCGCACACGACTACGTCACACCCCCGGGCGATCAGGGCCCGCGCGGCGGCCACCCGATCCGCGCAAACCACCACCACATGCCCGGTACGCCGGGCCAGCAAGACCGCCTCATCCCCCGCGATAGCCGGATCTGTCGTCGGTCGCACTTCAAGCAGGGCGCGATTGAGGCCCCCGTATCCGCGCAAGGCCACTCCTGGACGCCGACCCGAGGCCTGTAACTGCGCACACAGCCATACCACAAAAGGGGTCTTGCCCGTCCCTCCTACGGTAATGTTGCCGACCACGATAACCGGCCGTGAAACACGACAAACCCGCAAAATGCCTTTTTCATAGAGTCGTCGCCGCGCGGCGGTAACCGCACAATACAGGACGCTCACGGGCCAAAAAAACCGGTTCCAAAATCCCCGCGCGCGCCAAAAACGCCAAGGGTCCATCACCACGCGTATACCCGCTGCAAGAGCGCCTCGATCGCCGCCGCCGCCCGACGCCGTTCATTCCAAAAAAAACGCCGCAACGCGTCGGCGCTTCCGCGACTCGCCAAAGGTTGATGCAAAAGCCGCTCCCAATAGCCCAGCAGATCCGGCCACGACACCTCAGGCAAAGGCGGCGGAGACAGCAAGTCCAAATCCTCCCGCTTCGCTATGGTCACATGGCGTCCACCGGCCATCGCCGCCCAGGCCAAGGCCTCCTTTGGCCGTTGCATATGAGTGGCCGTAGCGCTCGCGGCCAGCGCCGGCCAGAAACGTTCTTCGTCGACCCAGACAATACTCCCTGGGGGTAAAGGGGCGCGCTCCCGGTCCCACTCGCTCAAGGATGGCGCGGCATCCGGGCGCGCCCCTAAAAAAAGAAGGCATTCGTTTGTCCAAGGAGAGGCCTTCCATACCGTCGCCAAGGCGCGCGCTTGCGCGCATGACAGATCCGTTACCCAAAAAAGCGCACGGGCATGGGCGCCCGCCAAGCCCTGAAAGACCGGCTCCACTTGCGCGACTGCGGTAAGCGACAGAAGCGCCCCCTCGTCAAAGCGGCCCTCCTCCCACGCCCCCCTCTCGCGCGCGGTATTGGCCAATCCCCAGCACTGACAAGACGCGCCAGGCGGCACCCCATGCACCAGCACGCACGGTGTGTGCTGCGCGCTCAAGCGCGCCGCGAGCGTCGGGCGTAACGCCCGCCCTACGGCAATCACGCCAAGCGGCGTAAGACGCCCAACGACGCGATTCGTAGCGCCCACGCGATCGGCCGGACCAAAACCATAGCCCGTGCGCGGCAGCTGCGCGAGCCTTGTCAAAACGTCGGAGTATTCCTGCTCGAAGGTGACCACCAAGCGCACATCGCGACGTCGCTCGCGCACGGCCGCCGCTAAGTCCACCGCAAGCCTATTGGCCCACTCCTCGCCATCGGTCTTAATCCAAATGGCGCGCCCCGAACCCTCGGGTGCGCGGATAAACCCAAGACGGGCGTTGGCCCGCCCGACTCGCCCTCCCAAGCGATCCCATACATCGGCCTTCAGTCCCGCAAAAAAATGTCCGTCATAGGCGTCATCCGGCATGAAACTGCATCTCATGCAGCCGCGCATACGTCTTCTTCAGAGACAAAAGCTCGGCGTGCGTCCCACGCTCCACCACCTTTCCTTTGCTCATCACCAAGATACAATCCGCATGCTCTATGGTCGACAACCTGTGGGCAATCACAAGCGTGGTACGATTCTCCATGAGGCGCGCCATAGCCGCCTGCACATGCCGCTCCGACTCCGTATCCAAGGCCGCCGTGGCCTCGTCTAAGATCAAGATCGGGGCGTTCTTTAGGAGCGCGCGCGCAATGGCGATACGCTGACGCTGGCCGCCCGATAACCGCACCCCGCGCTCCCCTACCCAGGTATCGAGCCCTTGCGGCAGGTCCTTCAAAAATTCATTGAGATGCGCCGCCTCCAGAATCTCTTCTAAGCGGGCTTCGTTGTCCGGGGTCTTATGTCCGTAGAGAATGTTCTCCTTTATGGTGGTATCAAAGAGCACCGTCTCTTGGCTCACAAGCGCGATATGGGAACGAAGATTGGGGAGCGAAAGCTCGCGCGTATCGACGCCATCTAACAAAATCGTCCCGCTTTGCGCGTTATAAAAACGTGGCAAGAGGTTCGCGATCGTCGTTTTGCCGCTTCCGGACGTCCCCACGAGCGCCAAGGTCTGGCCGGCCTTCAACGTAAACGAAACGCCGTTCACCGCAGGCCGCCCCTCGGGCGCATACCGAAAGCACACGTCCCGATATTCCACATGACCCGACACGGTCGAAAGGGTCCGTGCCCCGGTCTCCGCTTCCACCGGCTGGTCGATCAGCGCAAAGACGCTCTGCGAAGCGGCCATCCCGGTCTGCAAGGTCTCGTTGATTTGCGTAAGCCGCTTAATGGGGGCGAGCAACATCATCATAGCGGTGATATAGGACATGAACGCGCCCACGCTCGCGTGCGATTGACGCATCGCTTCATAGACCACCCAGGCAAGCGCCGTGGCGGCCATGAGTTGCACGAAAGGCACGCCCGAGGCGGCCACCCGCACACGACGCATGTTCTCGCAGCGATTGGTCTCGTTTGCTCCCGCAAAGAGCTCTAAGGCCTGCCTTTGCCCGCCAAAAGTCTTGACCACGCGATGCCCGTCTACCGCCTCCTGCACGATGTGGGATATCGCCCCCATGGAATCCTGAATGGAACGGCTCGTACGCCGAAACCGTCGACCCATACGGCGATTGACCCAAGTAATCAAGGGGGCCGCGACCAGAATGCTCAGCGTAAGGCCCCAATGGAGATAGAACATCCAGGCCAAAAGGCCCAAGACGGTAAAATTATCCTTCACCAGGGTCGACAGCGCACGCGTCGCGGCACTCGCCACCTGTTCCACGTCATAGATCAATTTGGCAATCAGGACGCCTGACGAATGCGCATCGAAAAACGAGGTCGGTAAATACAGCAGCCGCGCAAACATTTCCGCGCGCACATCAAAAACGACACGTCGCCCGACCCCATTCATCAGATAATTCGACGCGAAAGACGCAAGACCGCGCACCAAGAAAAGGCCTACGACCGCGAGCGGCATGACACGCATGCTCTGGGGATCCTTAGCCACGAACCCGCCATTGAGCAAGGGCCGCATGAGCGCCGCGAAGGCGGGCTCGGTGGCCGATCCGATGACCATGGCGACCACCGCCCAAAAGAAGGCGCCGCGATACGGCCACGCGTAACGCAGCAGGCGCTTGTACAGGACTCCCGTGTCGCTCTTCACGATTTCCCGCGCACCTTGGTCGCAAAAACGATGCGCCCAAGGCCCAACCTACGCGCCGCATCCAAGGCATGCACAACCGCACGATAAGGGGCTTTCCGGTCGGCATAGAGAATAATGGGGGTCTGCGCGCCACGGGCGTGTGCCGCGAGCGAGCGCATAAGGCTTCGCTCGTTATCTGCCACGACGACGCCGTCCACGGCAAAGGTGCCGGCGGCATCGATCGCCACATGGATGCCCTGCGTCTTCAACGGTGGCTTGACATGCGCCTGCGGGAGCTGCACTTTGAGCGCGGACTCGTGCGTAAAACTCGTCGTCAAGACCAAGAAAATCAAGGTCATGAGCAATACGTCTATCATGGGTATGAGATTGATTTCCGGCTCTTCCGGCGATCGTTTGCGAAACTGCATCAAGAAGCCCCGCGCTCGCCTTTCAAAACCTCCACCAAGCGCACCGCTTCCCGCTCCATATCGATCAAGAGGGAATTCACCTTCGATCGCAGATGGCGATAAAAGATCAAACTCGGTATCGCGACCCCAAGCCCCGTGGCCGTTGTGGTTAAGGCCTGCGCGATTCCGCTCGCCAAAAGCGCCGGGTTGCCCACACCCGATTGCCCGAGACCGGAAAACATGTGGATCATACCCATGACCGTACCAAATAGACCCAAAAAAGGCGCAATGGCGGCGATGGTCCCGAGCACATCCAGATATCGATCCAATTCGGCGGCGACGTGCCGCCCCGCATCCTCGATCGCCTCGCGCACGACGGGGCGCGTATAGCGACGATTCATAAGACCCACCGCGAGAATCTGCCCCAACGGAGAGCCTTGCTCCAAGGCCCTTAACTGTTCGGGGGAAACGTCACCGCGCGCACCCCACTCGCGCGCCGCGACGGCCGCCGCCGCAGGGGCGACCTTCCGCCGCTGCAGCGCAATCAGCCGCTCTCCTATAATCGCTACCGCCAAGATCGAGCACAACAGAAGCGGCCACATCACAAAACCGCCGGCTTTTATCAATTCAAGCACGAAAGACCCCTATATTTTCCATAATAACGCGCGCAAGCGATGTCTCATCGCGACTCTAGCAAGGCGCTCGGGATGTGGAAAGTCCGCCCGCGCCTTCCACGGTGAGCACGCCATCGGCCATGACGCATACGCGCCCGAGCGATTCGGCCAAGCCGCGGTCATGTGTCACGAGCACCAAACTTGTCCCGGACGCGGCATTGAGTTCGCGCAGCAGCGCAAACACCTCCGCCGCGTTGTGTCGATCCAAATTACCGGTCGGCTCGTCTGCCAATATACATTGAGGCACATGCACCACGGCGCGCGCGATCGCCACGCGTTGACGCTCACCACCGGAAAGCTCCCCGGGCTTATGATCCGCGCGATCGGCAAGCCCCACGCGCCGCAACACCGCGCGCGCCTGCACACTGGCCGCCCGCGGCGCGGCGCCACCGATCAAAAGGGGCAGGGCTACGTTTTCAAGCGCCGTAAATTCATGCAACAAGTGATGGAACTGATACACGAATCCCAAGGCCACGTTGCGCAACCGCCCGCGCTCGGTCTCATTTAAGCGCCCCAATTCGCGGCCATCTAGAAAAACGCGACCCGCCGTGGGCCGATCGAGCCCCGCCAACATGTGTAAAAGCGTACTCTTACCCGCCCCCGAGGCGCCCACGATGGCCACCGTGTCGCCTCTTGCCACAGCAAAATCGACCGACCGCAAGACCGTGACATGAAGACTCCCCTCATGAAAGGTTTTATCAACCCCCTCGGCACGAACGACATCATTCATTCGTAGCGCAACGCCTCCGCCGGTTGGGTCTTGGCCGCCTGCCAAGCCGGATACAGAGTCGCCAAAAAGCTCATGACAAACGAAGCAAGCGCCACGTGCGCGACATCAGACCACCGCAAATGCGACGGTAATTCGCTGATGTAATACACATTGGCGGACAGAAAATGCACATGAAAGACATGCTCGATGAAGGGGACCACGGTCGTAATATTAAGCGACAACACAACCCCGCAAACAACCCCCAATACCGTTCCAATAAGACCGATGAGCGTCCCCTGTACAAGAAAAATCAGGAGAATGCTACGCGGACTTGCCCCCATCGTTCGCAAAATGGCGATATCGGCACGTTTATCCGTCACGACCATCACGAGCGTCGCTACGATATTGAACGCCGCGACCGCTACGATCAGGAGCAAGATAATGAACATCACGGTCTTCTCAAGCTTTAAGGCGCGAAAGAAATTCGCATGCTCTTCGCTCCAGTCGCGCACCTGGTCGTAACGGGGCAGTCGGGCACTGAGCGCACGGCGCACGTCTGGCGCGCGGTCGATATGCGCGACCTTCAGGCGCACTCCCGATACGTCACTCCCCATGCGATACAAGGCTTGGGCATCATGCATATTGATGAGCGCAAGCCCAGCATCATATTCATACATCCCCACATCAAAAATTCCCACCACGGTGAAGCTGCGCAGCCTCGGCAAAAAGCCAGCCGGCGTCACCATCCCGCCGGGCGCCACGAGCAGCACTCGAGACCCGACGGTCGCGCCCAGCTGCCACGCCAAATCGCGCCCCAAAACAATCCCGAAACGACCCTTCTTCAAGGCGTCCCACTGTCCGGCGACGATATGACTTCCGACATCCGAAACCGTCTTTTCTTGGCTTGGGAGTACACCGCGTATGATCGCGCCGCCCGAAAATCTTCCATGGACGAGCAGGCCTTCTCCGCGCACATAGGGCGCTGCGGCCAAAACGCCTGACTGCTTACGCGCAAGGCGGGCTGCGGCGTGCCAATGACTCAAATGATGAAGGGGACCGCTTATGGTGACGTCGGAAATAACTCCAAGGATGCGATTACGCAAGGTCGTCTGAAAACCATTCATAACCGACAGCACCGTAATAAGCGCCATGACCCCCAAGGCGATTCCAACGAGCGAGGTCGCTGAAATAAAAGAAATGAAATGGTTGCGGCGGCGTGCGCGCATATAGCGCAGGCCCACAAAAAACTCAAAAGGCTGCATCATGGGCGTTCGGGGCCATCCGTACGCGAGGTCAGGGCCAAAAGGGTATCCGAGAGCCGCACGAGACTCTCTTTAAGCGCGGGATCGTCGATGTCGCATGCCAGCGCCACAAGACTACGCGTCGCTTGCGGATACTCGCGCGCCATCAACCGGTTCACGCAAGCCGGGCGCGGCCTATCGGGTTCCACGAGACGCACCACGATCTCACGCAACTCCGAAAGCCCCTCCTCTTGGCGCAGTTGATCCAAAAGAGCCCCCCGTTCCTCGCGTAGGCGCGCCGCAAAGGCAGATCCCGGCACCGCCACAAAAAGACGGCCTTGGCTATAGGAGAGCGGCTTTACCCGCTGCAATGTCGCGGGCGCGCAACGCATCCATAAGGGCGCCAAGGCATCCGCCAGCAATAGGCCACGCGGGGGCTTTGGAAGGGAATTGTCCAGAATACGCGCAATCTCTCGCATAGGGGCAGTATGCCAGAGCGCCAACGCTTTGGATATGCGCGCTTCCCCCGTTACACTGGTGTCATGGAGGCAATAGCGGACAGATGGGCCCGGATCAAAGACGAGTTGCATAAAGCCGCCCGTCAGAGTGGACGAACGCCGGACGCCGTGCGCCTAGTCGCCGTTTCCAAAAACCACCCGATCACCGCCATCCAAGCGGCGGTCGACCTGGGCCAATGCCGCTTTGGTGAAAACCGCGTCCAAGAAGCGCTCCAAAAAATCGACGTATTGGCGAACCCGCGTCTCGAATGGCACTTCCTAGGACCCCTTCAGCGCAACAAGGCACGCTTCCTTCCCGGGCGCTTCCAGTGGTTCCATGCCTTAGAGGACTTAGCGCTGGCCGATACATTGTCGCGTCATGCCAAAGCCGCCGAACAATCCTTGCAGGTCCTCATCGAAATCAATATCACAGGCGACCTTCGCAAACACGGGCTCGCCCCCGCGCATCTATCCGCGTTCCTCGAGGCCTATTATCAGAAACCGCGACCCGGCTTGCACTTACGCGGCCTCATGACCATAGGACCGCAAGGAGGATCGGATGCGGCCTGTACGCGCGCCTTTGCCGCGCTACGCCACCTAGCCGAACGCGCAAGGCATGACTTTGACCTGAAGGATTTTCATGAACTATCCATGGGTATGAGCGACGACTATGCCCTCGCCATTGCCGAAGGCGCCACAATCGTGCGGATCGGCAGCGCCCTTTTTGGAGAGCGCGGGGCGGCGCCTACACGTTAAGGTGCGTACATACCCACCAAAACCGCGCCTATCCCGATGACTACCGCACCTAAGATCGCCTGCGGACCCAAGGACTGATGGAGAAAGAGATGCTGAGAAAAGGCCGCGGTGAGCACCTCTATGAGCAAAATCACCGCAGACTGACGAACAGGTAAGGCCGTCACTCCATACTGCACGAGCATCGTGATCACAAAGATACAAAGACCCCCCCAGAACACCGCTGACAGCGCCAGAGACATAGCCACGGGCGGCCAAGTCGTTCCCATGACGGCCAAGACCAAGAGGCCCACCAGGACCACGCCGCCAAAGGTCGCAATCACTTTGCTTTCCAAAGATAAGTCCGGGTGCGCCCGCAACAAGACATTGGCACCCGCAAAACTCACACCGGACCCGAGCGCGAGGCCATCAAAACCATTCAAGGCTAGGCCCGCGTGACGCCATAACAAGACAAAGGCGCCCAAAACCGCCGTCCCGACACCCACCACAACCACTTTTGTGAGATGTTCGCGTAAAAAGAGGCGCGCCAAAAGCACAGACCAAACCGGCGACAGATAAAACAATAAGGTGACCCGCAGGATATCGTCGTGCAGTACCGCGACGACAAAACCGATATTCGTGATGCCGCCGAGAACCGCAAGCGCTATCCAAACACGCGAGGGGCGCGCACAACCGCCGCGGATGCGACATAAGAGCAAGCCCATCAGGGCGGCGCCGGCGAACATCATCACGGCCAGCCACACCCCCGACAGGCCCGCCCGCGCAAAGGCCCGCAGGGGGTACCAAAGCACCCCCCAAGAACCCGCGCCCAACATCAGCGCGGTCACCGCCCACCACCAAGTCTTGGTCACAGACAAGCGCTCCCGTATAATCCCCCCACCCAAAGCGCCAGCATCGCTCATGAACCCCTATATCGCCGACCTTCGCCCTTACCCGTTCCAGCGGCTTGCGACCCTAACCGCAGGCCTCACGCCGCCTGCAATACCCGCGATCAACATGGCCATAGGCGAGCCCCGGCATCCTGCGCCCGAGGTCATCACCGCCGAGCTTACCGCCAGCCTCGATGCCTTGTCGATCTACCCTCAGACGCGCGGGACCGATGCGCTCCGTCACGCGATCGCACGCTGGCTCACGCATCGGTTCATGCTCCCGGAAGGAGCCCTTGACCCGCACCGTCATGTCTTGCCAAGCTCCGGGAGCCGCGAGGCCCTGTATTCCGTCATCCACGCACAGATCGACCGTACCCGCCACCCGCGACCCGTGGTCATCATGCCCAACCCTTTCTATCAAATCTACGAAGGGGCCGCGCTGCTCGCGGGCGCCGAACCCTATTTCATCAACATCGATGCGAGCAACGACTTCCGCATGGATCTCGGCACGGTCCCCCAGGAGACGCTCGCGCGCACGCAAATCGTATTGACCTGTAGCCCCAATAACCCGACCGGTCAGATCATGACCGCGGCCGACTACGCCAAACTCCTGGATGCCGCGCACCGCTACGACTTTCTGATCGCGGCCGACGAATGCTATTCGGAAATATACGACGACGAGAGCGCGCCGCCCGAAGGCCTGCTCCATGCGGCGATGACCTATGGTGTCTCGGATTTCGCCCACTGCGTCGCGATACATAGTCTCTCGAAACGTTCCAACGTCCCGGGCCTGCGCTTCGGCTTCATGGCCGGTCACGCACCCTTTATGGCGAACCTCTTGACGCTGCGCACCTATCTTGGATCGGCGCCGTCATCGCTTGCCCAAAGGAGCGCCATACCCGCTCTCAAAGACGAGCGTCACGTTCAGCAAAACCGGGCACAATACCGAGAAAAATTCACGGCCGTGATCGACATCCTCAAGGATGTGGTGACGGTCACGCGGCCTGCGGGCGGCTTCTACCTCTGGCTGCCCACCCCGATCAATGACGAAACCTTCGCGGCAGGCCTCTATGCTACGCAAAACCTTCTGACCTTGCCGGGACGCTATCTATCGAGGCCGACCTCCCTAGGCGATCCCGGATATGGGTATGTCCGGCTCGCGCTCGTAGGCAGCCTCGCCGAATGCACGACCGCAGCCCACCGCATCCGCGCCTACATCGAACACCTCACGAGGAAGTCACATGTCACGTCAAGCTCTCATTGAAGCGGCCTACGAAGAGCGCGCCCACATCACGCCCCGTCACGTCGATACCGCCGTAAAAGAGGCGGTACACAGCGTGATCGACGATTTAGATCGCGGCGTGGTACGCGTAGCCGAACCGACCGCATCGGGCTGGAAGGTCAACGAATGGATAAAAAAGGCCGTTTTGCTCTCGTTTCGCATCGAAGATAATGTGCTCACGAAAAGCGGCGATACGCACTATTACGATAAAGTGCCGTCCAAATTCGCGGACTATAACTCCCATATGTTTCGTGAAGGGGGTTTTCGCGTCGTTCCGCCGGCCACAGTCCGTAAGGGCGCCTATATCGCCGCGCAAACCGTCCTCATGCCCTCTTACGTCAACATCGGCGCCTACGTGGATCAAGGCACCATGGTCGATACCTGGGCGACGGTAGGCTCCTGCGCGCAAATTGGCAAAAACGTCCACTTAAGCGGCGGCGTGGGCATAGGCGGCGTCTTAGAACCGCTACAAGCCGCTCCGACCATCATAGAAGACGATTGCTTCATAGGGGCGCGGTCGGAAATCGTAGAAGGCGTCATAGTCGAAACGGGCAGCGTCATTTCCATGGGGGTCTTTATTGGACAGAGCACCAAGATCTATCATCGCGAAACCGGCGAGGTACTCTACGGCCGGGTCCCTGCGGGATCGGTCGTCGTCTCGGGCTCTCTGCCGGCCAAAGACGGCAGTCACAGCCTCTATTGCGCGGTCATCGTCAAACAGGTCGATGCCAAAACGCGCAGCAAAGTCGGCATCAACGCGCTCTTGCGGGATATCTAGCCTATGGATGCCACGCTGGCCTTGGCGATTGAACTCATCGCGCGACCATCGGTCACGCCGATCGACGGCGGTTGCCAGGACCTTATCGCAGCGATCCTAAAGAACGCCGGTTTTCATACCGAATCCCTGCGCTTTGGGGACGTCGATAACCTCTGGGCGCGCCACGGGCAAGACGAACCCCTGGTGGTTTTCTTGGGCCACACCGATGTCGTACCGCCAGGTCCGCTGGAAAAATGGACCACACCGCCTTTTACGCCCACCATACGCGACGGGTTATTATTTGGGCGTGGCGCCGCCGACATGAAAGGATCGGTTGCCGCCTTCGTCCAAGCGCTTTGTCTTTTTGTAAGTCGCCACCCAAACCACGCCGGGTCCGTGGGCCTCCTGTTGACCTCCGATGAAGAGGGCGTGGCCCGCGACGGGACCGTCCGCGTCCTTGAGACCTTGGCCAAGCGACAGGAACGGATCCATTACTGTCTCGTAGGCGAACCCTCCTGCGTCGATGTCTTCGGGGATACGGTCAAGCAGGGGCGCCGAGGCTCGCTCAATGGCAAACTCACCATCCATGGTACGCAAGGCCATATCGCCTATCCCGATCGAGCCGATAACCCGATCGCCCGATTCGCGCCGGCGCTCCAGGCGCTGGTATCGCGGAATTGGGATGCCGGGAGCGCGGACTTTCCGCCCACCCGCCTCCAATTCTCCAACATCCATGCCGGCACCGGCGCCGATAACGTCATCCCCGGAGACCTAGAGGCGCTCTTTAATATCCGATTTAGCCCCCTCACGCCCGCGCCGACCCTGCGCGCGGGCATCGAACAGGTCCTCAAGGCGCACAAACTGCACTATAGTCTCGAGTGGCGACTCTCGGGCGAGCCCTTCCTCACCCCGGATGGACCCCTGCGCGCGGCCTTGGCGGCAAGCATCGAGGCCGAAACCGGGAGGGTACCGGACTACTCCACGGGGGGAGGAACGTCCGATGGTCGGTTCGTTGCATCCTTTGGTACGCAGGTCCTTGAATTTGGTCCGCTAAATGAGTCTATTCATAAAGTGAATGAGGCCGTTGCAATCGACGACTTGGCGCGCCTAACGCAAATTTATCTCGGCACGCTAGAGCGCATCCTGGTCATCTAGGCCTCGAAATCGTCTATACTCATGTGCGGGAGACACGCCCTATGGACAGTATGCCAAGCATTGTCGTTAAACTAAATCAGGCGGTCATCAAACACCTGCAGTTGCCGCAAGGGGATCTGTCTATAGGGAGACGGCCGAGCCATACCTTGGTCCTGGAAGACCACGCCGTAAGCGCAGACCATGCGAGCATTTTTACGGTAGGCCAAGACTCATTCTTAAAAGACCTAGATAGCACCAATGGGACGTACATCAATAACCGGCGGGCACGAAAGCATCATCTCAAACCGGGCGACGAGATCCTCATAGGCAAATATCTGCTCGTCTACCAGGAACAAGATCATGCGGACGCGCCAACGACGCCACAACCCGCGAGCCTAGACGAGGGCGCGGCATTGTTTGTTCTGAGCGGCTTTAATAGCGGTAAGCGTATCGATCTCACAAGCCCGGTCACCCATTTGGGTAAGGGCGGACAGTCAGCGGCGTTCCTTTCGCGCAATGGAGATCGCTTTACGCTCATGGTGAAATCCGGCGCACCCACAATTTTGCGCAATGGCAAACCGGTAGCCACAGGCGGTAATATCCTGGAATCCGGTGATATCATTGAGGTAGGCGACACTCGCCTTCAGTTTTACCAACGTTAAGCGCTTGACGTACCCAGCGCTGCAACAGTAGCTTAAACCCCCGCAAGTGGGGCACGAGAGCGGGACGGGGCGCGGGGAATGGACATGCATGATTTGAGAGCGCAGAACCTGCGAGTAGAGTTCGCGCGCACAGACCACGACATTACGGAAGCACAACAGCTACGATACCAGGTGTTTGCCTGTGAATTGGGGGCAACCATCGGCAACAGCGGCTACGATAGCGACCGCTTCGATCCTTACTGCACGCACATCCTGGTGCGCGAGGAACATGAAGGCGCAATCGTCGCCTGCTCGCGCATCCTCACCTCGGAGGCCGCCCGCGACTGCGGGGGGTTTTACTCAGAAACGGAGTTTGACCTAAAGCCTCTACTCGCCCTACCGGGACGCATCATGGAGGTGGGGCGCATCTGTGTCCATACGGATTATAGGCGCGGACCGGCGATCGCCCTGCTCTTGGCGGGCCTCGCCCAATTCATGGAAGACCAGAAATACGATTACCTCATAGGCTGCGGAAGCGTACCTTTACGCCCGGATCGCAACCAAGCCTTACGGACCGTGGGTGCGCTCATCGCGCGCTACGGTTGTCCCGAGACTTTTCGTGTCACACCGCATCACCCCCTGCCGGTGGCACCGGTAGCCGACAAAGACGAGAGCGGGGCGCCCGCACTCCTGCGGGCCTATATGCGTCTTGGGGCATATGTAGGTGGGCCCCCGTGCTTCGATGCGGACTTCGACGTAGCCGATCTCCTTATTATTTTGTTGCGCAGCCGCTTTAATCGGCGCTATCTCGAGCGCCTGCTTGGGCGCACCTATAAGCAACAAGTCGCGTGAAGATTCCGGGCGGCGCGGTCGCGCGAGCGGGGGCCTTGATTGCGCATGCGCTGTGGGGTGTCGTCGTTACCCTCCTCGCCCCCGCACACAGCCTTACCGATACCCGGACCGGGCAAAATATCGTGCGCTTCTGGCATAAAGGCCTGCTCAGCATTCTAGGCGTCCGGCTTCACACCTTAGGCAAGAACCCGAGAGCGCCCACGCTTATTGTCGCCAATCACATCTCCTGGCTCGACATCGCCGCCTTAGGCGCGCTCTGTCCGGGGCACTTCATCGCCAAATCCGAGATCTCTGCATGGCCCGTCATAGGCTGGCTTGCCGCGCAAGCAGGGACGTTCTATATCGTACGAGGCGACCGGCGCGCCTCCGCGGATGTCGCAACCCGCATGACGGAAGCCTTTATGCGCGATCACTCCGTGATTTTATTTCCGGAGGGGACGTCTACCGACGGACAGGATGTGCTGCCTTTTCATGCCCGGCTTTTTTCGCCCGCCATAGAAGGAAACTGCCCCGTTCAACCGGTCGCATTAGCCTATCCCAGCGCCGAACATGCCGTACATCCCGCCGCACCCTTTATCGGCAACGACACGCTCTTGCACCACCTCTGGGGGGTACTTCGGGCGCGCGGAGAATTTGCGGTCGAAGTGCGTTTTTTAGCGCCGGAACTTCCGACGAACTTAACCGCAAAGGAGCTTGCAAACCAGACCCGGGACCTTATCCTGGCGCATAAAGGCCACCTCAACCAGGCCCCGCTGCCCGAGCTCTAAGAATACCCCTCACCAGACCTCGAGGACGATAAGGCGCGCCTACACCATGCGCCAGAACCCGCTCTTTACACGAAGCCGCGCACTCTGGATACCTGCCGCGATAAAGATCGCAGAAACCGCGCACATCAAGCCGCGACATACGACATCTCGTGGCGCTTAAGAATCTCATGAGGCGAGGATATTCAGACAGGCCCAAGGCAAGACGAGATAGCCGGGCTACAACTCTTTTTCAACACTCAAACAATGAGCACGCGCGTCCATGCCATCGTGCACCGCAAAAAAGAGGCTAGAACCTATAAAAAATGCCCTGAACGAACCCCGCACACGACCTCAAAGCCATCACGCTCCCAGCTGCGTGCCACCGATAACACGCGCCCGTACATCCTTAGCTGAGCTAAGCATTCGATTTGACTATCTTTTTACGAGTGAGCGACCGCCGGTAGACCCGCCAACCGCCACGGATCCAGCGCATCATTGAAGCGGCCAGGATAAGACAAGCGCAAGACCTTACCCGCATGACGGCTCATCCGACCAAGACCTGCGCGAGGCGGATTTGGGTAGATACCACAATCCGCCCCGCAACCGGCTTTATTCGAAGGCGCAACCTGCGCGCAGGCCCATCGCCTTTAAAATCTTCGCAAGCGGGCAGAGCCCGGTAAACGATGCCTGCAACAGATTTGCCCCCACGAAGGCCGTAACCCAAAGCCAATCGGGAGACACATAATGAGCCAAAAGCAAACTGAGAAGAACAACGGATCCGGCAAACGCCATGACCACTCTCTCGACCGACATAAACACCTCGTTTAAGGATAAATGGACAACTAAGCGTCATTGTATCATTAAACGCTTATACTCCGAAAGGAACGGCCTGGCGTCATGATCCTCCGGTCGAGAGCGCGATGTACGCGCGTGGCGCGGTCCTTACCATCCGCTTTTACCAACAAGACTGGCCCTCATGCCCCATCCCCCCCATCGATTTCATACCTCCTGACCTTCCAGGAAATCAGGCCAACCCCCGTGTCGATCGGCTACCGCCACAAACGAGGGGTTGAGTTGTCTAGGATGATGATAGATGAGCGGCTGACGACCCGCGATCCAAACCGCCCCCCCGCTTTCTTCGACCACACATTGTCCGGCCGCCGTGTCCCATGTATGGGTAGGACCAAATCGGGGATAGACATCCGCGCGTCCCTCGGCGAGCCAACCAAACTTCCAGGCCGATCCCAACGCGGTGCGCTCAAGCGCCCCCTCTGCGCAGGCGAGGGTCTTACAAAGACCGGCGACCGCCTCTGTCCCATGGCGGGCGCTGCCTACGATCCGAACCCTTCCTTCCATGCGTCGACTCCCCACAAGCGTCCGCACTTGCCCCTGTTCGTCCTTAAAGGCCCCTTGGCCCTTGCTCGCAAAATAGGACTCGTCTGTGACGGGAACATGCACAACCCCCACCACCACGCGCCCTTCCTCGATCAAGGCGACATTAACGACAAACGCGCCGGTTCGGGCGACATACTCCTTCGTCCCGTCAAGCGGGTCGACAGACCAATAGCGATCCCCGACGATCTCTCCACCCTCCTCAGACGCAATCGGCACAGAGGGCGCCTCTGCCGCAAGTACGGCTACGATCGCCTCATGCGCCGCGCGATCGGCAGGCGTAACCGGGCTCCCATCACTCTTCCAGTCTACAGGCCCCGCCCGCTGGTAATGCTCCAATATCGACACGGCCGCCTTTTTCGCGGCCGTCCGGGCTATCTTTAAATACTTTTCATAGTCGCAGACCATCCCTTTACCATCCCTTTAAGCACGCCGCCTCGATTTAAAGCCCTATTATTCCATATCCTGGCCGTCAGGTTTCTCGTTCTTTTAACGCATAACAAGAGAACGACAACCCCACGCCGGGCCGGAGTCACACGAGAACAAAGGCGGTCAATGACCTTACAATCACTGTGCTTATATCCGAAATTTTACTTGTTTATGATTCCATGGGATTAACCTGTTATGAAATCATGCGCAAAACACTTATGATTATCCCCTGCCATTATCTCTAAAATGCTGTATAATGAGGGGCTTGGTAGCGGTTTTATGAAAAAGACGAGCGACAGATGCTTTATGTAGGCCGCTATGGAACCAAAGAGAGCCAACGTTGTCTTTGGATAATGACAAACATTTTTAAGGTAAACCCAATCAATGACAATGAAGATTACAGCCGCAACTCGAGCCCTCACGGCGCTAGCGCAAGAAACTCGGCTTGGCATCGTGCGTCTACTCGTAAAAGTGGGGCCGGATGGTCTCGTGGCCGGGCAAATCGCCTTACGCCTTAAGCTTGCACCAGCCACCTCCTCCTTCCATTTATCCCAACTCACCCAGGCAGGACTCATCAAACCGACGCGTGAAGGGAGGTCAATACGATACGCGCCCGTCTTAGCGACGATTGACGAATTACTCGCCTTTTTAGAAGACAATTTGAGTGGTGGCCCGACCGAAAAGAGCCCCACCAAGGCGCCCGCTAAGACTCAGGCGGCATCTCCGAAGGCTGCGGCCAAGGTACCTGCCCCTTCCAAGGGCTCTAAGGCGCCCAAGGCCACGGCAAAAACCAAGTCAGCTGGTGCCCGTAAAGCACGATAAAGAAGAGCTGATTCGGTCTTTAGAAAAAGATTAGGGGCGACTGCGCATCATCGCGGCGCCCCTATTTTCCGATAGTGTGGCTGGAGTATTGGGAATC
>Ga0307375_10000488_pt1 | contig 49873 bp, 75 predicted proteins | sample TR1MG_FD_202531 | JGI IMG/M metagenome (GOLD analysis project Ga0307375, IMG submission 202531) | Soil microbial communities from Risofladan, Vaasa, Finland - TR-1 | ecosystem: Environmental > Terrestrial > Soil > Coastal area > Acid sulfate soil | place: Finland: Risofladan, Vaasa | collected...
ATCCAGAAACCGGGGAGATAGTCCCGAAATATCGGTCGATCAACTGGCTGCTCAAGCGGTTGTTCATGTCGGAATTGAAAACCTGGAAGCGGCGCTGGCCGTCGAAGGCCGACTTACACGCGACCGATTTGCGAATAATCGACCACAGGGAGGCCACCGATGAGTAAAACTTACTGGCACTTCGCTGCCATACAAGACGGCAAACCGGTGATGCGTGATGGTACGATGATCGAACCGGGCAAAAGATACGAAGTCCCCAAAGCGGTCATATGTGAATCGGGGTTCCATGGGTCTGCGAGAGCGATTGACGCGCTTCAATACGCTCCTGGGCCATGGGTGAGCAAACGGGATATTGACGAGGTAATCCGAGGAGACGACAAAGTTTGCGGTCCCGCGTGCGTTCACACCGAGGGATTCGACGCAACGGAGATATTGCGCAAGTTCGCCCGGTTGTGCGCTCTGGATGTCATCGACCTGTGGGATTCTCCTGAAATCGTTGTTCGGTATCTCAAAACGGGGGACGAATCGATCCGGATCGCAGCGAGGTATGCGGCAATGACTGCGGCGATAGCTGCAGCAAGGGCTGCGGAGATGTATACGGAGATGTATGCGGCGACGGATGTGACAAGGTATGCGGCAAGGGCTGCAGCAACGGCTGCGGAGATGTATGCGGAGATGTATGTGGCGAGGGCTTCGGCGACGAATGCGGCAAGGGCTGCAGCAAGGTATGCGGCAACGGCTTCGGCGACGGATGCGGCAACGACTGCGGCAAGGGCTGCGGTAACGGCTGCGGAGATGTATGCGGTGTGGGATGCGGTGAGGGGCAAACAGAACCGCCGATTAACCATAATGCTCAACGCGGAACTGAAAATCGTGGAGGCCACCGATGAGTGAGAACGAACGACTGAGAAAGATTATCGAACGAATAGAGAAGGCAGAAATGCCTCTGCTTGACATAGCTATAGCGTCATGCGACCCGATAGCTGAGCTTCACATGAGAACAGAAGATGTTATCTCGCTTTGTAGAACAACTCTCGCCGCCAAGCCCGATGTGTGCGTGTGGTACACAAAAACTGACACGGAAGGTAACCCATACGGCCCGTGGATTACGTCCTGCGGTAACGAATGGGATCTACAAGGGCCGGAGGGAAATGGCCCATTTGAGTACCCAGATCAATACGGTTTCGAGTTCTGTCCGTTTACCGGTTGCGGGCGCAAGATCAAGGTGAAAAATGAGTGAGAACGAACGGCTGAGAGCAGTTCTTGACTGGTTGCTTGAGTATGCGCGGTTCGCTCTTGAGTATGGCGTGGTACGCGGGGGATGGCGTGTCGATATGGAGGTAATCAGAGAACTGTGCGCTGACGCCCTCGCCGCAATGCCGGAGACGTGCGTGTGGTATAGTCGTAAGGACTACACATACACGAGATCATGTGATGGGAGGCATACCGCATTAATGCCGGGTAGTTATTTGGATGGTTCGGATTTTCAAACAGACGAGTTATGCCCCGGCTGCGGGCACAAGATCGAGGTAAAAGAATGAGCGTTCAGCGCGAACCCCTGCCCTCCGCTGGTATACGAAGGAAGGGATCTCATACCGGATTTCACTTTTTCAACCTGCATCAGAACTGCGCGAGAAAGTTCTTTATCATGCACATGGCAAGGATCGTTCCGGCATTTACCGCACCGCCGTTGATTTTTGGTGGGGCGTTTCATGAAGGCAAGGCCGTGTTTTACACTACCAAGAGCATGCGAAAAGCTCTTGCATACGTGCGGAAGGACATCGCTCTGCGTAGGAAGGAATACGAATACGATGACGCTTACGAAGCCGCACTGTATCGGTGCCCGATCCTGCTCGAACACTGGATCGACAAGCACGGGGAAAGCGATCTTCGCGTGTACAAGATCATTGCGGTAGAGCACGAGATCAGGATGAAAGTTCCTGGGACCGAAGGATTCATCGTAACAATGCGCCCTGATGCTGTGGTGCAGCACAAGAAGAGCGGCGAATACTATATTATGGAAACCAAAACAAGCTCGTTCTCCATATCACTCACCGCTGATGGAGTGTACCTTGGAGACCAGGCCACGCAGTATACATGGGGAGTGCAGGAAAAGATGAAGCTTCCGGTATCAGGAGTGATCCCTGATATAGCTTATTGGAACAAGAACTCCGTGAAGGAAGAAAACATTTCCTGCGTTCGGTCGGATATCGTTTATCGAACCAAGCATGATGTGGATGAGTACAAGCGCAGCGTGGCATTGATCCTGAACGAGATCGCACAGAAAGCTGCTGCATTCCGTACTGGCAAGTACGAGCCGACTGATCTGTTCCCACGGAACACCTACTACTGTAATGCCTATATGAAGCCCTGCGAGTTCGCGAACATCTGCCGAGGCGGTATCACGATGAAGGGCCGGGCGCCCGAAGGATTCAAACGAGAGGCTGGAAGAAGGCCGCTCATCACAGATTATGTGGAGGCTGAAGGATGAACAAAGAGGAGTTTTCTTGGACACCGCCGTGGGAGTTTGCACCGTATTGGGCGGCATATGCCGGATTTGATCAGTATGGTCAGGCGTTCTGGTTTGAGGAAACGCCGAAGTTCAAGGACAACGAGCTACAGTTCAATCACGAGGGTGGGGTTTGCCGACTTGGTACGGTCCCTCCGAAGATGCGTTCGAACTATCGGGGCAGCATTATCAGCCGGGTATAAAGGAGAAAACTATGTCAGATAGAAGAAGACGACGACTTGAAACAGCCAAAAGCGCGCCAGCAAAAGCGAAGGAAACTTCTTCGGTAGTTTCCTTTACCGACGACGAAGGGGCGAACTTCGTGCACATCTGCCTGAGTGGAAAACCCAAAACAGGCAAAACCACATTCATGGGTAGTGCACCGAACCCATTTGTCATCAATACAGACAAGGGCCTGACCACCCTGAACGATCTTCATGTTCCATACATCACGATTGAGCGAGTTACGAAGGAGGATAACGATGCAACCGAAACCGCCTTTTTGAAGGTCAGAAGCATCATCATGCAGTTCAAGCGCGGGATAGGGCCGGTGGTTGATGCGCTGAACAAGGCCAAGTACGAGCCGAAAACTCTTTGCATCGATAGCGGTAGCGCGCTCTCGGACCTGTTCGAAGTAGATGTGGTGCTTTTTCCTCCTGATGAAAAGGATCGCGAGGACACTCTGCAGATCCAGGACTACAACACGATTCAGCGCCGCATGTTTCAGATCCTCGATCTTGCCCGAGAGCTTCCGATGAACCTGATTGTTTCCTTCGGGCTTGATGTACTGCAGGACGACATGAATAGGATCATCGAGAACCCTTCAGCGACTGGCAACAAGCTTGGTCCGAAGATCCCGCACTTCTTCGATGAGGTGTATGTGACTTCCTTCGATAAGGAAGAAGAAAAGTTCATTATTTCTCCTTCACAAACTCGGAGGTTCACTCACGCGGGTTCCCGGTTCCATGTACCGTTCGATGACTATCCGAACGCAACCTGGAAAACGTTCGAGAAGTGGTACAAGCGAGGTAAGAAATGATCAGTGTTCAGTTCGAAGGAGATTGGAACGACTTCTCAGCAAAGACCGCACTCGTTACCTTGGGAGGTCGTTGGGTCTGCGACGCAAGGATGATATTTGCAGCAGCGATGAAGAAGCAGAATGACGGTTGGGCAGTTACCATCCATACCGACTATGGTCAAATGATCGTAGTCCGACGAGAAAAAAAGGCCGCTATGCGCATCTTCAAAATATTGCGCCGGGCGATAGGGTACTACAAATGAAATGCCCAGTTTGCATGACTCCGATGATTGCAGCGACTGAGGTGGAAAACCCCACCTGTGATTCCTGCCTCACCGTGCGAAGAGGAAAGCGCACAGGCGATCATGTGTGCCCCAAGTGTGACTACTACTTGTGCAGTGCATGTGCGAACATCCGCGATGAGCTGTCCGAAGAGGAAACCGATACCGATGATTCGATGTTTCCTGAAGACTTCTTTGATGAGGAGGTAGAAGAGTAATGCCGCAAGGACGTGCGGTTTTACGCGGAGAGTTCGGTGATGATGCGACGGCGTGGAACTTTCTTAAAGCGCTCGGCTTCACCGAATATCGATTTATCATCAGGGTGCCCGTTGGACGTACCTTAACCAAGAAAGAAAACGATGCCATCGAGTTCCTTGTAACTGAGTACGATTGGGAGGTAGAATGGTAGAAAGCGAAAATCTGATCACGTATAGCTTTTCAGCCGACAGCGATTACCACACGCAGCGCAACAACGTGTACATTCCGTTTGCTTCATGCGGAAGAACATCCATGGTTATGGCGCTTGTTCAGGCTGGATGGGGAGAGGACTTCCTGAAGGTGATGGAAGCAAACCATTTCGACGGGCAGGAAGAGGATTATCTCTACGAAGTGCTCCACACCGACGCCGCGAAGGATCATTTCAAAACCCTTCTTCAGGCTGGCCTCATCGATTCGTGGGCGCTCATGTACAGCTACGATGAGATCCATCTGATGCTCGATTGGGCGGTAAACGAGGTGCTTGGAAAAAGCGTTTCCCGGTTCAATCCGAATAGCTCGGATCAACAGGTAGTTACCGCGTTATTCAACGGTACAGGGGTGGGGCTTGCCGGGCAGTTCAAGAACGCATCTGGAGAGACTCTCGAACACATCGTATCAGTAGGTGGAGCGGTACTCACCGAGGCTCCATTCGAACTTTCCGGAGGAGGCCGGATGGTACAGGTACGGACGATTAAAAACTGGCTTATCGATGATCCGTATGGTAATCCATGGACAGGCTACAGCGACATCCATGGAAACAACGTACCGTTCACCCCCGAGCAGTTTACTTCTTCGTTCATCAACCGTACGAATAGTCCGTATCTTTGGGCGCACTTCATCAGACCAAAAGTACTCGTATGAACGACACGATTATTCTTGGAGTGTTTATCGTAATCGGCGTGCTGGTATTTGTCCGGGTGCTGATTCCGATTCTATTCTACACCATAAGCCTTCTCATGATCGTTTTTGCATCTTTGTCCAAGCGCAAGCGCAAATAGTTCTGGTTTCAAACAGGGTCGTTGACCCTGGGATAATGTTTCTTTCAGGAGGCCATATATATGGCAAGGTCAAAAGCAAAGGTAGAGGATTCCGAGGGCGCAGCAGACATCACCACGATCAAGGCACCAGGCTTCTTCGCAAGCAAGGGCGCGCCGACTCGAACCGTAGTACCCGATGGTGGATACGTCTTTTCGATCAAGAGCGTGAAGGCGAGTCGCAGCAAGAACGATGATGGCTCGAACATTTCAGTTGCATTTGAGGTCATCGATGTGAAAGAGGACCGAAACGCAAATCAGATCGGCTCCCTCGTGTACGAGAACCTGTATTTCATGGACTCGGATCACAAGGACTACGAGAAGAAGCTTTCGAATGGCGGCTACCAGCGGGACATCTCAATCAACAACGCGAGGGCCATTGTGAATGCAACAAAGATCAAGGTCAAGGAAGAGGACGACGAGAACATCCTGAAGGTCATACAGAAAACCGTTGGCAAAACGCTCTGTGCTACTGCGAAGAAGGTCGAGGACAAGCAGTCGGATTCCGGATTCGTCAATCGGTTTTCCCGGTGGTCCGAGGACAAGGACGCGGATAAGGATGCGTAAATGAAACTCAACGGCATTTTCTACCGGCCTTTGGTCGGTGGTCCGCAGCATGGCCTGTACGCCGTTGTGATCGAGTTGGGGGGAGCAGATGCTCCCTCCTTCTCCCTTACTGAAGTGGTGAACAAAGTCCATGAAGCGCAGACGAGTATCTGCGTTATCCAGGATCACGAGAACGAGAACGACGACGCTGAACTGGAAGAGCTTGTCACTGTACTGCTTGGCTCGATGATCCTTGCCGGAGACATCTATGGATATGCCCATCCGCGATGGGTTTCCAAGGTGCCCTATCTGATTACGCACATTACCGATGAGCCGTGGATGATGTTTCGATCCGATGAGATCCACTACCATCCGACTGATCCGGAAGTGTTGCATGTACCTGCGCTCGGCAAGGTAAACGAAGGCGGGGCCGCTAAAGTGCTCGTCCTTTCCAAGCGCCTTGATCCCCGGCAGGTATTCACCTTTCTTTCCCGTGTTACTCGTCCATGGCTTATCGTCACGCCCTCGCCTGTGGAGTACGTGATCAAGATGTTATAGGAGGATCTATGGCAACAAAAACTGATCTGTCGCATGAGTACGCGATCGCCGAGGAACTGTGCAAGGAAGTGGCTAAGATGCTTCATGTACCGTTCAGCGACGTGGTTTCTGTCAAGAACCTGGTGGAAACGCGAAAGCGCGAGCTGAAGAAGAATACCATACTTAAGCGTCTGTCCGAGCTTATCGACCACATCGCCAAAACTGAGATGGAGGAAGAAGATGCTGAACTTCTTTAAGAAGGCGTGGGCCGTGATCCTCACCGCCATCGGTCTTGTCGCGTTTGTGATCTGGTACATTCGCTCGGGCAAGCAGACTCAAGCGGATGCAATCAAGCAGGTCGCCGCAGAAAAGCAGCTTTCGGAAGCCTACGTGAAGAAGCTTACCGACTCAGGTTATGCGCTCGCTGATAAGGTTCAAAAAAAGCAGCAGGAAATCATCGCGGCCAAACAGGAAGAAGTTCTTGCCAGATTTCACGCGGCATTCGGAGGGAAGAAATCATGAAGAAGCTTTTGTTCGCTATCATTCTACTTGTCGTTATCGGTACCGCGGCTACATATGCGATCGAAGATGCGAGTTCACTGAGCGTACCAGCTCCTCCAGCACTCGTCCCTCCGGCTGATCAGCCTGGTGATGAACGGATCATCACTGCATCCGATCATGTGACCTATGGAGAACTTCGCCGTGCAATATGGGCCAACGCGATGCTCGGCCTTTATTCTACCTACGCGACAACGGTGTACAATGTTGCGATCGGGCAGGCTGAGCAGGCCAAGCGCCTTGTAACTATGAACATGGATCTATCCACACGGCTTGCTGCCGCAGAACGTTCAGCCGACACCCGGGGTAAAGTCGCATTGGGCGCAGGAGCTACCGCGCTCCTCTTCATCATCCTGTTTGCAATAAAGTGAGGCCCGGATGCTACGTATAGCACGAAAGCTATCTGACTGCAAGAACTGCGCTCTGAATGGACAGACTAAAGTTCGGGGCATTTGCAGTATCTCAAAGCCCGTCCTCGCCATATGTGGCGAGGCTCCGGACAGAGAAGAAGCTGAGGAAGGAACGCCGTTTGTTGGAGCGGCCGGCACCTGGCAGAGGAACATTCTTTATGCCGTGGACCTTACGCCTAAGAGCGTGTACTTCTTCAATGCGATTAACTGCCGCCCTCCGGGGGGTAAAATAGACAACTTTGAAGGAGAAGATGCGTTTGAAAAATGCGCCCCTGGTTTTCAGGAAGAACTTGCCACACTCGTAAAGCTCGGGGTAACAATGTTTGTTCCAATAGGAACTACAGCGCTTAATCGGTTTGGCATTCCCGGCGGGATCATGAAGAACCGAGGATCGATCTTCGTTCGTTATGTGGATGAATCAGGATCGATCTGGGAATCAAGCATGAACCGTCGTACCGGGAAAACGCGCACGCAAATCATTGTTATTCCTACTTATCAGCCCTCATTCATAATGAAGGGCAACGTTAAAGAAGAGCCAACTTGGTCAAATGACTGGAAGAAAATCAAGCGTCTTGTGAAAGGCGGCTACACCCCACCGAAAGAAGACTTCATCCTGTTCCCTACTGTTTCGCAGGTAACAGCCTTTGCTGAGCGCGTGGTGCGGGACAAAACCGAACTCGGGTGTGATATCGAGGCTTCCAGCTTGAATACGATGAGAGCTGAAATCTACGTCCTGAGCTTCGCCGACAGCAACACGCATACGATCTCGATTCCCTTCTATAAGAAGGGCAAGCAGCGCTACTGGTCCAAGGAGGACGAACCTGCTGTAATTCGCGCAGTACGCCTGATCCTTGCCAAGTGCCCGATCATCTTTCAGAACGCTCTGTACGACTTTCGTATTCTTGAATATAACGGATTCCCAGTAGGCAACATTGCTCATGATACCATGTTGCTTCACCACGCGATCCATCCAGAGCTTCCACACAACCTTGGCTACATTACATCGGTTTATGGAATCACTCCGTACTGGAAGGATCTCGTACTCAACAGCGAAAGCTCAATGATGGGCTATGAAGACGCGGAGTTCCGTACGTACAACTGCCGGGATAGCGTGACACTAAAGCAGAATACCAAGCCCATGCTTGCGGATTTGAAAAGCTCAGGTACTGCTTGGATCTATGAAAACATCTCAATGCCGCTCATTCGTCCGATCGCACAGATGATGGACAACGGCATGGGGTTTAATCAGAACATCTTTAATGCCGCGATGAAGACGCTGAAGAAAAGCCACACAAGAATGCATAAAGCCATTTTTCGAGACTACCCGTTATCTGAGCGTCTGAACCTGCATTCATCACAGGATCTTGCATTCATTTTCTACGGACTACGCCCGGCAAAGTTTCGTACTGCGTTAAAGAAGCTTGATGAGTATGAGGAGAATCCAAGAAAGAAAAAGGACAGTAAGGCTTTTCGCGAGCTTACAGCGCTCAAGCAAACGTTTGCGGCTGATCCCCCGTTTATCCTTCCGCGAACGATGGGTAAGATCCCGACGACTGATACCGGGCTTCCTGCGGTAGCTGAAGATGATATTGTATCATTACAGATCGCGGCAAGTAACAGGCTCCGGGACATCGCGCGGCTGCGTAGGATTACACCAGACCACGCAACTGAAAAGGCACGACTCGAACTGTTGCTTGCCTTCATCAAGGACCATCGCACACTTACTCAGATCGACAAGGTGATCTCTACATACGGGTTCTTCCCGGTTGAAGCTGATGGTAGAGTGCACTTCCAGTTCAAGATCCACGGAACAAACACTGGAAGGCTATCCAGTGGAGGAAAGCAGAAGAAAGGCTCAGGTTACGAGAAGCAGTTTCCCGGCAATGCACAGAACATTCCTATGAAGGGCCCAGGAAAAATCATCCGGAAAGCCTTCGTAGCTGATGCGGGAAATCTTCTTGTTGAGCTTGACTACTCGAATCTGGAATTGCGCGTCATCGCGTATCTTTCTAAAGACGAAATGCTTATTGCAATCTTTGCGGAGGGTCTGAACATTCATAGCGAGAACTGCCGCATCCTGTTCAAAATCGACCCATCACATCCATTATGGACCATCGCTCGAAGAGCGGCGAAAGTGTATATCTTCGGACGTAACTATGGTGGAACTCTTCGTGGAGTGTTCAGAAAGGTTGCAAAAGAAGTACCTGAACTCGGCCTGACCTTTGATCGATTCTGTGAAGCAGATACCGAGTATCGAAGGGCGCATCCGAAATACGCAAAGTGGTACGATGGAATAATTAAAGAAGTTGAAAAAACACGGACGATCACGAATGCATTCGGACGCAAGCGTTATCTTCTCGGGCCTCCAAGCAGTATCACTCGTGAGGGGCTAAACACTCCAGTACAGGGCACTGCGGCAGATATCGTCTCACAGCGCGCATTGATCCCTCTACCAAAAGTCAGTCTTCCAACTTGGCGCATGATCCTCACCACACATGACAGTGTAATGTTCGAAATCCCCGAACAGGATCTGTTGTTGTTCTTAGATAAAGCCAAATCTCAAATGCAGGCTCCGATCGAAGTTAATGGGTACAAGGTAAGTTTCCCGGTGGACGCGAAAATTGGCCGGAATTGGTACGACATGGTAGAGGAAGAAAAATGGTTCAAAAAACAGACGAAATCAGGGAAGACGGGTCCGTCATCGTCCACTACAACAGTGGAGTCACCCAGGAGTTTACGAAGGAGGAGTACAAGGGTCTCCTAATTGCGCGCTCCATGCGGGAGAAAAGGATACGCCCGCAGAACGAGCGTGTTCGAGGCAAAGAGTATGCGGCCCAATTACCAGTCCATCATGTAGTACAGTGAGGGTCATATGCAACAGCGTGGACCAAAACAGAAGGTGCAGGAAATCATTCGTCCCACATGGGTCGATGACTGCCCGATCCCGTACGATGAATCACTCGATCCAGATCCATTCTGGATCAAAGGCCCACATGCGTATTGCGACCCGGCTGATGAACACATGCCAAAAAGCAAGGGCTTCATTACCGACATGATCTATACTCTTCGAGGAACCGAGTCACCTACGCTATTCGTAGAATGGACTGCGCTTTCTCTGATCTCCTCAGTGGTCAAGCGCGAGGTAAGTATCAAGTGGTTCTACAATCCACTATATACCCACCTGTACGTTATCCTCGCCGGTACCGCGGGCATCGTAAAGAAGAGTAGTGTGATCTCCTTCGGCGCAAGCATCCTCGATGAAATTGACCGGGAGATCCGCAACGATGTGATGAGAGCGAAAAAACAGCTTAACATCATGCGCGACAAAGGAACTCCTGAAGCACTCATCGAAGCACTGAATGCCGGAAAGATCCGCGTGCGAGACGCTACGGGTGAGGCAATGAGGAACGCGGATGGAAAGGCGTTGTTTGTTCCTGCAACAAATGAGATCCTGATTTTGCTTTCCGAGATGTCAGTCATGGTAAACAAACAGTCCTATAATGAGTCGCTGATTCAAATCCTGATGAGACTCTATGATCCGGAAGGCACCTTCGAATCAGCCACGAAAGGTGGAGGAAAGATCAAGCTAAAAAAGTTGCACACGAACCTGCTCGCAGCAACGACCGCGGAAGGATTCAAAGATTCGATTCCGAACGCAGCCCTCGGTGATGGATTTATCTCCCGATGCGTGATCGTGTTTCAGGAGAAAACTACCAGACGGTTTTTTCCTCCACGCATCGTAAAAAGTGCGCCTGATGTGGATGAACTACGCAAACGGCTTGCATGGATAGCAGAAAACGCCCAAGGAGAGTTCTCATTTGATGAAGAGGCTACTGCCTATGCTTGGGAATGGTACAACAGATTTCGGGATAACATCGAGCGAGACATTTCAAGTGCCGGGTCCAAGAGCCGGATGGATGTGATCTTGCTCAAGGTTGCAGTGCTCTTGAAAATCCAGGCATATGACCTTGCTTCGAACGTAGTGGATATCCGCTACATTAAGGACGCAGGCAGGCTTCTTCGCTATACCTATTCGCTCTCACCGATGCTCATTCAAGACATCCGCAACGAGGGCTTCATGAAGTACATAACGAAAATTGAAAACTACATCAAAGCCAAGGGTGAGGCAAAGCGCCAGCAAACTCTACAAAATACCGGTGTCCGCGCGGATGATCTTACCGCTGCAATCGAATATCTGTACAACAACAATCGCGTAAGCATATGGCGAGCATCGAATGGATCTGGAAAGCTCGAAGAGCAGGACTACGCTACCCGAGCAGGCGATGAAATCTACAAATACGAGGTGCCCGAATGGGAGTCGCAAGAGGAAGACCAGGAATAGATCGAACAATTCCGCAGGCAAAGCTGCTGAAAGCCTACGAGGTGTACGGGTCTGCCCGAGCTGCCGCGGACGCCATCGGAATTGATCATACGGCAATGAGCAGGTTCTTGAAACGGCTTGGCATCGAGCCTGCTCGGGAGCGTAAGAAACCAGTGCGCCTGATCCAGGCTGAGCGCAAACGAGGGCAGTTTGCCAAGTGGCTTATCGAGCACCCGAACATTCGTCTTCCTTCAAGCATGAAGGAGATCGCTGTGATTACCGGGTGTTCCTACTACGCAGTTTCTTGCCACTACTACCGGCAACGAGAGCTGGTTCGGAAACGCCTTGCAGCTCTGTCAAACATCGGTCCTCTTGGCGCGCTTCTACAAACAGCGCCTGATGAAAGCGGCCATATGGATGTGATCAACACCCGGTCTTTCACCAGATACTTCTACGACTTTGATCCGTTTTCTCTTGAAATATGGATCATGGCCGACACAAAGGATCAGAAGAACGTTCGCTTCCCGGTACCCGATCTTGACCTGTTTGAGCAGGCCATCAATCAGTTAGTCGAGCGATCGACAAGGAGAAAAGAATGAATATACAAGGAAGGGTGTACGCAAAGGTCGAGATAGATCTTTGGACAGTTCCCGAAACTGGACAGCAGGTTCGAATTACTGATTCTCGAATCGAAGTATTGGTCAACAGTTCTCACGGACAATATTGGGTGAGGGCTGATTCACTCGAAACAAAAAGCAATGCTTGGAATCACATATTCGATATTTTGCTGTGGAGATTAACAGACGTCGCTGGTAAATCGGGCAAGACCAAAGCGGAAACAAAAAGATGCCTAATTCGGGCCGGAGTCATATCCAAATGAACATGAAATCCTTCCTAACCTTCACCGCAGAAGAAGATCTAAAAGCAGGCGACCTGTGCTTCATCAATCCGGACACCGGAAAGCTGCGCAGGCACGATCATCACAAGCATCTATCCTACGTGGTCGTGCTGACAGATGTTAAGAAAGGTGGCAAGTACAAGGTTCCTATTGAAATGGGGAAAACATGAAAAAGACGTTCACGATCCCACTCGTTGATATCAACGTAACGCTATTGAAACTTCCACGGGCCATCTTTCCGAGCTGGAATAGTTGAAAGGGCGAGCCAAGTGTTCCAGCTATCACCATCCAGTGCGTAGTGGTAGGCTTTCTTCAGGTAATTGTACTGGATGGTTCCCGGCATGAGCCCGGGATAGCCGAACTTGGCTGCGCCTGTTTTCTCCGAAACGCTTATCGGAAGAAATGCCCGCTCTACCCGAGCGCGCGCTTGGGCGGACTCCTGTGAGCTACCAAACATGGTCATGATATCCACGGCAGTCTGAAACATTGGGCCACCAGAGAACAACCCAGGAAGGCCCGGAATGAAGTCTGTTGCGTTTATTCCAAGGGCTGCAAATGAGCCGTAAAGCGCGCCGTTTATCGCAAGGAACCGACCAACGAACGCAGCCTTCTTTGCCGGGCTCCCGTACCGAATCGCGTTAAAGATGTTTGCCCGATAGCCTGCGGCATAGGTCCCGTACTGCCCGAACATTTTCCCGAGGAAGCTGTGGTTGATCATCGGGCTTTCACTCGCACGGTAGCCGAACATGGTGTCATGCGTCACCTGAGCTGCAAACACGTCGCGGCCTGCGGTGAGTGCTACATCATCTCCTTTCGTGATACCCTGCTGGAAGAAATCGAACGATCTGTTGGCAATGTCCGGACTCATCATATCAAGGCCCGAGATGTCCAGAAACTGCTTCTTCTGATTAATCGCGCCCTTCTTCCATGCACTCACAGCATCTTCCCATCGTAGCGTGGCTGTAGCGTAGGCGATCGCACGAGTGTACTCGTCGCTATTTTTGAACATCTTCATGGACTGCTCAGTCATCTTTCCGATGAACGTGTCCGCGGCGAGCAGCTTTGTTACAACCGGCGCCTGACCTGAAACAACCCCGAGATGCATCAGGTAGTCGTAGAACTCAGGCCCGGCCTGATCCACGTACTTTACTGCTTTCGCTGTCCAGTCAAGGCCGAACCGCGGGGCGAGCGTCACCCATACCTGGAAGTTGTTGCGCATTGCAAGCCACCATCTCCAGCCCATCGAGCCGAAGTAGTTTAAGCTGAACATGGTCTTTGGGAGGTTCTGCCCGCTTTCGATGATCGCAGCTTTTCTGGATTCCCATCCCAACTTGCCCAAACGATCCTTTCCCATGAGCTTCGAGATGATCGGACTTTCGGTAAGATTGGTCATGAAAAGCTTTCCTGCATGTTCCAACCGTGCCTGAGTTTCAGGTTTGAAGGTGCCCATGACAAGCTCACGATACCGGTTCATCCTGTCAAACGCGAACGCATCAATCACGCCGAGCTTCTTCTGGTCCATCATAGTTTTATGCAGATCCTTCCAGGTCTGCTGAAGGTACAGCTTCTTGTAGCCCTGATTGATGTATTTGGCCGCAACCGAATATGCATCATCATCCGCGGCAAAGCTGAGCAGTTCTTCAAGCCGGTCGTTCTCAGCCCAGAACTTGATCTCTTTTGGCACTCCATCATGGAACACGTAAGAGGTCAGCTCCTCGGCGTTTGTTGCCGCAGTCACAAGTGCGCTGTTCTCGTAGTTATCCGCATAGCGCCTGATGCGCGGCATGTAGTTCTCGATCAGCTTCCGTGGATCAATATTGAACTCAGTTCCGAGCGCATCATAAAGAGCACGAAGGTTATCCTTGATTCGGTTTTCAGCCTCGGTCAGTGGGCCAAACTCTTCCAGAGCTGCTGCAAGTTCATCCGGACTCTGAGCACCCATATGATAGAACAAAGCGCGCCTTCGGTCCTTTTTTAGCATCTTCCCGGTTTCATGGAACACCCGATCAAGAGCCATCGTGCTGGCATGACTCTTCCCGGTAGCAAAGCGCATCGCGTTCTCAAGCTCCCGATACTTCCCAAGTAGAACCGTGTTTCCGGTTGTTCTTGCGTAGCCTTCCATCCATGTTGTTTGATTCGTGGTGTATGCTTTCAGCACGGTACGCGCACCCATTGCTCGGACTTCCCCGCCGATCTCAGGAGGAACCTGCGGAGGAAGCCCAGGCTTTGGGATCTGGTGTTCTTTTAGCATCGATCGGTATTCCAGTACTGACTCCTCGACTTCCCGGCTGATATTCGGATCAAGCCCGGCAAGCACGTCAGGCACGCCGTCAGTGGCATCCGGATAGCTCTTGAGTATCTTGTAGACTCCTTCACGGTTTCTTGCCACGTTGAGCGTCTGACCATCGTTCAGGGTCCAAACGCCGTTATCAAAGCGCATCTTTAGCCCTTTCTTCTCAGCCAGGGCCTCCACATTCACAAGATCCTTCCAGCCACCTTCGGCAAACTTTCGTGCTTCAGCAAGGCTGCCGAACTCCATGGTACTGTTGATCGCAGGTAGGGTCACCCGAATCCGTCCATCAGGCTGCGCGGCAAGATCCCCGTACCGGGTCGAACCGAGCTTGCGCATCTTCAGCACATAGTTCTTGTCCTCGAAGTTATTGAAGAACTCCAACAACTGTTTCCGAGAACCAAGAGCGCTTCGGCCTGTAACATTGAAGCTCACCGCGCTGTCGCTAATCTCAGCCACTTTAGGTGCAAAGCGCGCGTCGAGTTTCGTTGGAACAAAGTTGAGCCGTTCCATGATATCCTGCGGCGTTCTGCCAGTAATTCCCTTTCCGAGGCCCGGACCCTTTACAGCAAGCCCACCATCACGCAGCTCGATGAGCCTATAGCCTTGCTGAGCAAGTTCTGCTTTTAGCCCACCCACATCCATGGAGCTTTTCACCAGGCTGTTCAGCACTTCTTCCAGATTCGAAAACTCCTGAACTACACCGCCCGGCAACGATACAGAGATACCCCCGGGTACGCTCCCGATCGTCCCGTGCATCTCATCAATGACGCTCCGAATCCACGACTCCCGTGCGATCGGATTAACGAGTTCGGGAACATACCGGGTAATGCTCTGTTGATAGATATTCTCGAATACTGAGCCAGGCTTCGCGCGCGCTGCGCCTCTTGCTTTGCCCTTTGTCTGCGCGATATTCTGATACTCATCCATGAGTTCCGAAATGAACTTCTTCTGCTCGCTTGCTGTGCGGATCGCCTTTGGTACACTAATTTCAATCTTGTTCCCATTGATTCGTGCAAATACGGCTCCTTCCTGTGCGGCTTCCTGTGCGCCCTTGACTTTCACAGACAGCTCTGAAGTATCTACTCCAAGTTCCTTCAGATACATCTGAGATAGCTTCTGCAATTTGCCCGTGTTCACATCTCCGGTAAACGACGCGAGCGTATCAACCATCAACTGATCGTTTCTCGTGAGAGTCTTTGCTCCGGCACTTACTTTGAACTGCTGTTCAGCATACGCTTGAGCACGCACCGCATTCGGGGTTGCGCTATGCAGTACATTTTCCGGAGATCCTACTCCACCAGTGCTCGGATTCACATTCGCCGATACGAGCTTTGCCTGATCAGGATAAAGCAAATGCACCGATCCATCCGGATTAACGAAGTGATCGTATCCTGCTTTTTGTAGAACAATGTCTCTTACCTGTTCTTGCGGTACATTCGGGTTTTGTATCTTCGCGGCAAGCGCGCTTGCAGCACCTACTTCTTGAGCCGGAGCTTCGTTCGTAAGAGCGATGATCGCATTCTTTTCTCCACCCGGCATCACATCAACCGGAGTTAGATTGTTCCGAATGTCCTTTGCTGCAAAACGAGTAGAATCCGCAGTGAACTCAAGTACCTTGGTCTGCGCTCCATCGGTTCCTTTGGCAAGAGCGTCTGCTTCAGCGCGAGAAACATAGGGCCGATCCTTTATACCGATAAACCCAACACGCTCAGCCGGGGAGTAGAGCTTCTTCAGTGTTTCCTCTACTGTCTGAATGTTCGCCAGGGCCGGGTCTGCAGCCTTAACCGTATCAACCACACCATCAGGAAGATCCGCAACCTTCTGTGCAGCAAGCGCAGCAAGTTGCCTGTTTGCAGTCACGAGATCCTGATGAATCGTCTGTACGGCGCTCTTTGCCTCGTCGATCGTAGTGATTCGATAAGTGCCATCATCGAGTGCCGCAAACATCGCCCCACTTCCGGAGGCTGCAAGAGTTGCCTGTTCGATCGGATATGCATCAAGATTATCAAGGTGCGCCGCAGCAAGCCGGGCATTCTTTCGCATCTCAAAGCTATCCTGAATGAACGATGGAGCTTCTTTGAGTACCGCGGGGTCAATCGTACCGTTTTCAATTCCCTGAAATACTTTCTGCAAGTCTTCCGGACTCTTAATGTTCTTCCAGTTTCCCGCGCCACGCTTGAAGAGCCCTCGAACCGCACCGGATAGAAACGGCATCGCCACGGTAGCAGCCCCTCCGATGAGATAATCAAGTGCCGCCCATTCTCCGAACCTTTTTCCAAACTCGGTTGCAGTCGTCTTTGAAAGATCGTCTCCGTTGCGATAATAGTCGCTTAGCGTAAGCGCCGCGTCTTCAACAGTGGTTCTACCAAGAAACGGTAACGCTACGCGGAACATCCAGCGGATTGCGCTGGTTGATTTCTTGGCTGCCGCTACTGCCCCAGCCGCATCGAGTGTTTTACCTAACGGATTTCCAAGAAAGGCCGCGGTCACCGCAACATCTCCGATAACACCGGCCATCTTATCAACCGCACGCTCCATGGTCCATGCGCTGGCGTTATTGATGTCCTTTGATGCAAAGGTCATGTAGTCGAGGAACTTCTGTGCATCCTTTCCAAGAATAAGTTTTCCGGTAAGAGGGTACTTCTGTATGATGCTGTTCTGATCGTTGTTCATCAACTGAGTCAGACCGCTCCAGTCCACGAACTGCTGTGTAAAACGCGCCACACCAGATGCCCGAGTAAGCTCCATGTGACTCACACCGGACATGATCTGATTGATCGTATCCTGTGCCTTTGGATCTCCGCTTTTCGCTGCTTCCCGAGCCTGATTGAAGCTTGGTATGACCGCGTTGGCCCAGTCACGAAAAGTAGGATCAGCGAAGGCAGGCATCTTGTCCTGAAGGATAGCTGTGAATGCTTTCTGCTTTGCCATGAGATCAAGTTGCTGGAATGCTGGATCTTGATTCAGCTCATCGCTGAGAAGACCACTGATAGTGCTTTGCTGTTGTTGATAGCTGAGCGTTTGAAACCCCGGATCATTGTACAACCCCGTCCAATCGGCCATAGAGTCTCCTTATTTCAACCCCCGCTATTCTGCCGGTACTTCTGCCTGTACTGCTCCGCAGCTTTATCAGACTGAGTTTTAGTTTCGATTCCAGGAAATGTCACTGTAGGCATAACAACATCCCCAACGTCTTTCTGTCCTCGCCACCAAGAAAGATCCTCAGTAACTGTACGAACCTGTGCTCGAACGTTCTCCGGAGACATTGATACAAGGATTGCTGTCCGAGCGTTCCATGCAGAAGCGACGGCTCCTTGAGGATTCTTTGCCATTTCTACTTCAAGGATCTTCTGCGCCATTGCCGGATCAGGTTCCTTTTTGTACGTCGCTGTCATGAAATCATTGATGATTTTATCCGAGCTATCAAGGATTTCCTTGAAGTACGGATTCGCCGTTGCCGCAGACTTCGCCACAGTTGCTTTCATCTGCGCGAGTCGCCATTGCTCTTCAGCGTTAAGCTGCTGGCTTTGCAGATACAAGTTCGCATCAGTGCGCTTTAACGAACTCTCATACTGCCGCGTGGCCTCCATAAACTGAGTCTGCTGTGCCGGAGTAAGGCCGCTATACACCGATCCTGCGATCGAGTTATCCTGCGGTCTTGGGCCAGTTTGAGCGTTGTTCACCATGTTCAGCATCACCTCATCGGGGACATTTGCGAACTCACCCTGAACAGCTTTGGCGTTCTTCCTGTCCTGGTTCACCGCCCATTTCCAGCCCTGAGTAAGAGCGCGCCCGGCAATGATGTTTTCCTTCCCCGTCATCTCGGTTACTGGGGTGCTCACGATGGCCGCAGCTTCCGCGCTCCCAAAAAGCTGCTTACGAAACTCATCAAATCCCGATCCAACCGGACTTGAAGCAGCCCCGCTTGAAGCTGGCCCTCCCCCGAGCGGATACGATTTGTCTCCTCGCTGAGCAGCTTCAAGTGCGTTGAACCTGGTCTGAACCAACTGATCGATCGAGCTGCCTTTCGCCTGAAGCTGCGCCTGAAGTTTCTGTGCAGCCCCGGCTCCGTGGGCATGGTCATACACCTGAGTATTAAACGTCGGCTTGCCATTCACGACTGAAACCGACTTATCAATCCTTTGATTCGGCATCGCTCCCGGATCAAACCCAAACACCTGTCCAAGCTGCGTATCAACTGAAACAGCCACCTGATCAATGTTGCTCCCTGAAGTATCGATTGTCGGTGAAGTAATCCCCTTTGCATCCGGAGTAGCCGAGGGCACCGGAGGAGTTACAGTTTGATCATTCACTACTGTCGAAGTCGGTTCCTGTGGAACAAACATAGCCTGCGGAGTCGGTGTCGGTGCGCGGAATCCATTCGGGTTCGCCATGCTCGGAGCGAACGGTGCAGGCCGAGTAAGTACCGTACCATTATCCCCCTGCCCAGCCAGGTTCCGCGGGCTTGCTCCGGTAGGAAGTGGAGCACTGCCCTGTACGGCCCCAGTAGCGCCTGGTGCGCCCTGACCCTGCTGGTAGGGTGGCAGGTTAATCCCTACACCACCGCCCGCCTGCTGACCTGCTGAACCACTCGGAGCGCTTTGCGTTTGATCCTGCTCGGGTGCAACGACCATATTTGCGATCGCCTTTGTACCCATATTCTGTAGTTCTTCTGCTGAAAGCAATCCGCTCGATAGCCCCTGAATAAGAGCATCAGCCTGCTCGCCACCCATCATGGCTGAGGTGATTTTCTTGAACGCTTCACGGTTTCCCTCGACAGTCAGATACTCTTTCCAGCTTTTATGGTAGCCGCTATTCACTTCATCCTGGAGCTGTTTGGTTGCGCTCGCGTAGTTCACTTCGGCACGACGGCGCAGCTCGTTCATCTGATCCCGGAACGAATTGATGCCCTGAAGCATCATCTGAAAGTTCTGCTGACTCTGCCCTACGCCGCTTGCCATATACTCCTCCTACTTCTTACTCGGGACACCAGCAATGGCGCTCGCCACTGAAGTCGCTGCACCGATTCCCTGCATGGTGTAGTCCCACCAGTTGGGATTCTGCGTCTGGTCCGGAGCACCAAGCTGTGCCTGCGCGCCCATTGCCTGACCATACAGCCCGGTGTTCTGTCCATACATGCTTCCGTATGCGCCCAGCGCATTACCAAGCGCGTTTTGCTGTAGCCCTGCACCGTACTGATTTGCGCTCATCATGGCAGGCATTGCCTGACCCCACAGCGCGCCGGTCTGATTAACAAGCTGGCTTCCAAGCTGGTTCTGCACATTCGCGAAAGGCTGTGCTCCCGCCTGCGCAATCGCAGCCTGTGCGGCGCCGCTATGCAGCGACCCAGTATTCGAAAACTGGTTTCCGGTGTTCCTCATGGCCTGCGCGGATTCCTGCATGGCCTGTGCATTCAGCCCCTGCTGAAGCGGGCTTTGTGCTCCCATAACCATGTTCTGCAATGTCGGTGCGTACTGCAAAAAGCTATTCATCCCGGCATTCGGATTATAGTTCTGTGCCGCGTTGATCCCCTGATTCGCCGCCTGAGTCACCTGCCCCTGGAGCTGGCCCATGTTTCCAGCAGCCAAGTTCGAAGCGTTTCCAACCGATGCATTCGCAAGATCAGTCTGTGCCTGGTTCGCATTAGTGTATGTATGGTCACCCATCGCTACCCTCCCTGACTACCGAGAACATCACCGCGTTTATTATACTCCCATCAGCGAATCTGTACCATTGGCGCATAGTGCCCTCGTAAACCAGCCCGGCCTCGGTAAGTAGCCGCCGAAGCGATCGGCTTTGCTCCGGGATCGTGCATTCGAGCCTTTGAAGCTCAGGATAGATGCGAAACAAAAACTTCGCGCCTTCCCTAAACCCCCTTGCCGCAGCTCCTCCGATCATTGCCTTTACATCATGGAACACCCCGTGGACCTTTCCGATAACCATGAGCGCGCCCTTATTCATTTTCTCCACGCGCACATATCCAAACGGATACCGAAGGATCAGCACGGACTCCATAATGTTCTGCTCGAACGTCTCAAACCGGCATCCATCAGCCACGCGAAAGAATCCACTTGGATGCGGTAATTCCCATAGCTCATGCGCAATAAACCGACTTGGCTCTTCGACCCTAAACGGATTGCTTATACAGACCTGTTTCAAGACCCACCCCCGTAACGCGCAAAGTCATCTCAGAGATAATGTAGCTCTTCACTGCGTCCGTACTAATAAACCGAAACCGACACGTGCTCCCTGTCATGCGGAACGTGATGTAGCCCTCATCTTCATCCACTGGAATCGCTAAAGTTCCAAGAGCCTTCCAACTCTTTCCCCGGTTAGCTGATCCGTACATGAGGAACGAAACCGTCTCATCAAACTGATTACTATCTCGATCAATCTTGATAGAAAGTCGCTTGTACAACTTGTTTGTGTCGGTTGCTCCAAAATCAAAATCACCGGTTTCTATTACACCTTCGATGATAGTTGTTTGCATATCAAGACCTTCATCCAGATCCGACATTCGAATGATGTCTGCCCCGTTATCCCGATATAGCGACCGAAACTCTTCCTTTGAAGAGAGCGCATCCCAACTATAAGGAGCGATTTCAGGACCATCCCAAGTGATATTCAACTCCGACCAGGTGACCGTTGAGTTTACAATTGGATTTGAAAGAAGAAAACTTCCTACTCCATTGATCTCTTCGTAACTCCAAGCCTTCGCCACATAATCAAAGCTCCAGACTTTCGTGTAGCTCTCATTTACTTCTGGAAATCCAAAAACAATTCTCTGCCGTTGTGGGTCTACCGCAGACATAATCCGCCAGATGTTCTGGCATTTCTTGATTGTTTCTCGAACAATCGGGGTTCCAATCTTTTGCAGTCCGCGGTTAGAGAAGAAGTAAATGTCATCCTGCCCTACAAAAAAGTGCCCATCAAGCCAGGCTGTTACCGCGTACATTCCAACAAGGCCGATCCCTCCGGTGGGATATGGATCAAACTCTACTGGTAGATTCGGGATGTTCGTTTTCTTCCCGACATAAATCGCGTCATCAAAATACGCAATCAGGGTTTCTCCCATCGGAAGTAGTTTCTTTAACCGACCAGTCTGATACGGAATATCGTAGTACGCGGTATAATCCGCAAAGTTTGTAATATCGAGCACTGTGCTCCATCGCACCTGGTAGCGCTTTTCTCCATCAAGTGCGCTAATAGTATGCCCGAACCAGAGCGCATCATTGAAGAACGCCGCAGTTTCAGCCGAGAACCTTCCCGTACTTGCATAATGATTAAGTCCGACAAGCAAATTCACTCCAGATCCACTTGCAGAAGCTGCTGCAGAAAGCGTAAATGAACTCAAACTCGCGATCGAATCCACTACCGCACCATTCGGAATCCCGGTCCCACTTACCGGGTCGCCTTTCCAGGTAGACTCCACGTATGCCGGGGCTACATCGGTGACAACAGTACTTCCAGAAGTAACCGTTGCCGTTACTGTTCGTTCCGTACGGATAAGCTCATGCATTTCTGCATCACCGAATCCAACATAAAGCGGGGGGTTCAATATCGTTGCAATAACCAGTAGATCATTTGCGACCTGCCAGTCCACCAAGTACGGAACTTCTGCTCCAAACACCCTGCGGATCTCATACGAAAGTCCGGTAGCATCAGTGATATCCGCGCTCGCAAGAGTAATATCTGTATTAGCCCCAACTGACCCTACTACCGCGCTTTCAGATCCGACAACGAGCACATCACCCGGCTTTATCCCGATATCCACCCATCGTGTACCATGACCAGTAACACTGGTACCCGAGACATCAATTGTCCCAAAAACCTCTTTGAAGTAGATCGGAATCACGCCTCCAAGCGCGCTGACCGAGTACAGATACTTCGTCGTAATCAAGTATGTTTTCTGCGTCCCACCTGTACCCCAAAGCGTAACAAGATCAATCGGATCTCCTTCAAACACGCCTTGAATAAACACCGAGTAGTTAGACCGTCTTCTTAGCCCCTGTGTCGTTGCCTGGTAATTTTTCAAAACGAAGAAGCCCCCAGCCGGAATCAACTGAGAAGGCAGATTAAGAACGATGCCTTTGTCCAGCGGACGTATTGTAACGTCTTGAGTATCCGGCATGTTAGTAAAGAGACCCTTTAGATCACTCATGTTTTCTCCGTTATAGTATTCGGCGAATACCCGGCAGGATACGGATTAAGCTCCCGCATCTGCTCCACCGCTGCCAGCCATGCCCCTGCCGGAACTTCACCGCGCTGTTCCTTGAAGAACAACGGGTCGCCCACGTTGAAATACCAGGCCCTTCTGTTCATGGTCACCATTTCGACCTCATCAAGCTGCGCTTCTTCTTCCGTCTTAAGACCCGCCTGAACAAACTCCTCGTATGCAAGGTCAACGAGCTGCCCGTCAACAAGTTTCTTTCCTTCGGGAACCGGATCGATACCCTCGACGCACCGCTCAAGAGGGTCCTTCGGTATCACGTCCTCACCAACCAGCTTCAGTTCCCGCGGGATTACGACATAACCGTCAGCTACCCGTTTCGAAAGCGGGTGCACCCTGAACTGCTCATCAAACTCCCCCAGGTTCTGCCCGACGATTCCCGTGAAATCATCGGGAACATCGATGGTCTGTGCGTTTCCGAGTGCAGACTTGTTTCCGCAATAGATTCCGGTGATCTGATTGTTTTCTACGACTGCAAACATTTCCCATCCCTCCCTATCAAGCCACTCGTTGCCAAATGCGAACTGTGTAGTTAAGCGGTCGTGTTTCCCCTGCTACGGTCGTGCCGTTCGGTGCGCCAACTGAAGCGGATGCGCCAAGCGATAGGCTCACTCCCAAACTTGCCAGCGCCTGATTGGTGTAGGCGTAGACTGGCCTTTGTGGAGCGCCCGAGGATGTGCCGACACCGCCCGTGAACGACCCACTTCCCCACGCACTCGCACTCGCTCCATGACCATGAGAAGCAATCGCGTTGCCTTGAGATCCAGCACCAAAAGCGGATGCATCACCACCTTCTATACGGAAGAACGCCCCCGCAAAAGACGCACTGATGTTTGACCAAGTTCCACTAAACAACGTGTCAGGCGCGTCCATACCAGGCAACTGCATATACACGAATCCAACTGGAACGGATGGAGCAGGAACAACGGGAGCTCCGCCAATATCCGTTCCATCATGCAACTTGATCCCGGCCCACCCTTCTTTCAGATAGATATAAGGTGTATCGGTTTTTCTAAAATCATCAAAGTCAAAAAGATCCGGCTGCTGCGAGGAGTCCCGACTCGTACGAGTGATAGATCCTGCGCGAAGTTCTGAGGTGATTGCGCTTCTATCAGTATTCCGATCTCCTGCAGCCATGCTTGTTCCTTACGTTTTACTGATCGCTTGGGCAATAAACACTGCGCTCGCACTTCCCATGAACACTCCGGTGAGCGCGGCATCCCGAGTAACGAAGGCGATCACCACAGCAACAAAAAAGCTCAGCACTCCAAAAACCCTCTTGCTCGACCAGTCTCCAAGCGGATCACTAAAGATCCCTTTCGGCTTTACTTCTTCTACTTTAACTTCATCACTCATTCTGTCCTCCTACTGTGCACGCTGGATCTGCTTCACTGTGCTTTTCACCTCAGCGATATCCTTGCCAAGGCTGTCCAGCTTCGTAATGATCACGTTCACCGAGATCGTATTCGCACTCACCTCCTTGGCCATTTCCTTGTCCGTACTGTCCTGTTCAGTATTTTTTGCTTCAATAGTAAGCATCCGTTGCTGTGCTGATGCGGTGTTAAGCGACAGCACAAAACCGATCACGAACATGATCAGCCCAACAATGATGCTTACCCACGATGGTGTACTCAGGTTGAACCCCTGCTTGCCTGTTCGGTCGCCCATTTTACGCCCCTACTTGATATTCGAGGATTATAATTCCAGAACCGCCTGCTTTTCCGTAATTAACATAAGTACTATTACCACCGCCTCCGCCCCCACCACTGTTTACTGCACCCGCTGTGGATTGAGAAGTAGTACCTGAATTGGATGATGCGCCATATCCATTACCACCAAGAGTGGAAGACCCTCCATGACCTCCGCTCATTTGCCCGTTCTCCCCGTTGCTCCCCCTGATATTAAGATCTCCGCCACTTCCTACGCCACCAGATCCACCACCATACGCTGTCCCACCATCGCCATTTCCGGCGCCGTTTCCACCACCTGCCGTAAGTGTATCAAAAGTAGTGCTCCCGCCATTGCCTCCAGCTGTATTACCGGCTCCAGCACCAGCCCCACCCAATCCAATAGCATATGCTTTAAGCGAAAGCGGAACGACAGCCATCGTATTGATTACCGTTGCTCCAGCTCCCCCTCCGCCTCCGTTTAGAGAAGGGTATGGGCTTTGAGAAAAAGCGCCTCCGCCACCACCGCCACCTACAGCAGTAGCCTTTACCTGTGTCACTCCCGCAGGGACTGTCCAGTTTCCCGATCCGGATGTAATTGTCTCGATCACAAAAGAAGCTGGGGATGGGATGTCGGTAGTGTCATCAAATGCAGTTCCGTCCCACACCTTGATCGCAGTCGGGCTTCCGCTGGTATCAAGCCAAATCCGTCCAGCGTCCTCTGCATCAAGATTAGTTATTCCATCTGGGCGCTTGGTTGGCGCGCTCCCACCATACCACCCTTTAGCACTTCCTGCCCGGTGCCATCCATCGACATCGGCACCACCAGCAGAAAGATCCATTACATGCTCTTTCACCAGGCGCTCGTATGCAGCCCCTTTGAGTTCACGAATCTTTCCCGCACCGTACTTGATCGAGTCCCCATCAGCGGGGCTTGCAGCAAACGCACTGTTCCATACACTCATCAGGGTACCTCCAGGAAATCTTCATCACCTTCCATCTCAAGCTCACCCGGCTGCCTGATTGAAGCAAGAGTATCAAGAATATCGCGCTTGGTCGAATACGCCGCACTCCAGTTCTGATCCCTGCGCAGACCCCACCAGATTGCAAGCAACGCAATCACCTGATGGAACTCTTCAGGAATTGCTGGAATATCAGTCGCATTTACAAGATCATCAAGCCCGCGAATATACTCCACCTCGTACGACTTCACCTCGCTCGGGGCAGAGTTAAACCATATTGTGTTGTTCTTTTCCACATACGTGCTCGGGTTCCCGACAGATTCCGCGTATTCGCTAAAGGTGCTCAGTCTTCCACCCTTGGTGAGATAGCCTTTTGTTTTCATATCCATGATGCGCAAAATCGATCGGAAGGACTTAGACGGGCTCAAATCGATGTTGTCCGCAAGGAACGGATCAGTAGCTTCACAGAATCGATAGAACCTTTTGTAAAGCTCGTAGGTACTCGTCGCATCCGGAGTCGTATCCCATGCATACGCCACCGTTGCTACCCGAGCGATACTATACCCGACAATAACGCGCTTCTGTCCGGAACCGGTTCCACCTGTAATCGCTACAAGCCATCCGATGAATCGACCGGCAACATTGCTTTCCGCTGCCGCAAGTGTGATCGAGCTACTTGCACCAGCCTGAGCGGTCCCGGTTTTTACTATGGTAGTCAGATAAAACTTGGTCTGTCGGGAGGAGAAATCAAGCAAATGGTTATCCGGAAACTTCCAGGTAGAAACACGCTTATACGCTGCGTTGATCCATCCAAGCAGCTTTACTGCTCCAGGACTCGCAATATCAAACACTCCCGCGACATATGGATCAAGATCCGATCCTTCGCCTGAGTGCTCGTATGCTTCAATGATCAACTCTTGCGTGTTCATGTCGGCCTTCCGTACTGTACCTCGACTTCACCAGACGCCATTGTTGCCATCACGATCCCATCATAAAGCTCATCCAGGTACACATCTCTGGATTCACCGTTGGACCCGGCAACAAACTTCACGATCGGATTTCCTGCAGTATCGGTAATATCGATCACGTCCCCTGCAGTCGTCATCGCAATAGCGCTGATCCTGTGGATGAAAAGCTCGCCCGTTTGCGCGTCATTTACCAACGCGAACCGCTGTACCTGTCCGAACCTGCCTGTAACTGCCATCTGTTCCTCCTAAAGACCATCGTAATCAAACGCAGTTTCTTCCTCATCCCCACCCGTATTCGAATCCAATCGTGAACGCTCTATATCCATCAGTCTCGGGATCTCAGCCGCGCATCCGCAACTGATCCCATAGAGCACACCTTTGTACTTTCTAAAATCGTTCGCCTGCAATGCACGAGAACACTTGCCACAGTGATCACCTTTGATAAGGTCACTCCCTGCAGGAAAATCCCCATCGCTTGGCAACAGATACTCATTTCCGTAATCATCTGTCCATTTGGTGTACGTTTTCGGAAACTGAACATTGTACTTCATAAAAGTCGGGGAGCATCGCTGCCCCCCTTCCCCTTAACCATTCGGGTTTTGATCTGCGAAAAACAGCCAGAGCACCATTCCGGTAGTATCGGTCCCTCCCGTATTGCTCACCTGATCCGCAACCTCTACCGGACTTGTGAACTCAGCGGTAAGATTTGCCGAGGAAACGAGCAGTCCCCCGCTCAGCTCTACAGCAATCACCTGCTCGATCACATCGCCCACCTCCAGGCCGTAACTCGCTCCAACGGCATGATCTCCGGCTGTTCCACCAGAGAATACCGCCCTGCGAATGTTCAGCCCGTTCGAATACACCGTTACGCTCATGGTTCCCCCTTACGCGCCGGTTGATCCGCACATATATCGGTATCGAATGAAGTCCGCGGCCCAGCGGGCATCGGTCTTGTACAGCATATTGCCGGTAATGAAGTCAACCTGCGACGCCGGGCTTGGCTGCCTTCGAGTAATGAACCGAAGGTCATGCAACTTGCTGTTCATCATGAACCACGCAGTTGAGCTGGTAAGCCAGTGAACAACCTTGTACTGAAGACCCGCATCTGCGAGCACATTCACGTCGTTGTTCGCGGTTCCCGGCTCGTACTCGTTCATCTGCAGGATCTTTGCCTTGTGCCTGTTGCTCGGCCCGATGACCACGAGATCCGGCTTGGCCGGAGCAGGCAACCCTTCCTGATCGATCAGTGTTTCGAAGTAGTCAAGGGCAAGCTGCACATTCGCATATCCGAACACACCAGTAATCAGGTTATCCACCACAGACACGCTGGACTGCGAGGAGTCGATGATCGGGTGATCCGCAGCGAACAACGCCTTGGAATCGATCGCGGTTCGAACCGTGGTCACGAACCCGCTGTTGAACAGATCCCAGAACATCATTTCGCGGGTCGTTCGTGCGGCCTTCGCGAGCTGCGCCGGAATGTCCTTCAGCTTTCCGAGCCGGTCGTCTTCGATCATCTTCTTGGTGATCTGTGCGGCCAGCGCGTACTCCTCAGTTGTGATCCTCTTATAGTTCCCTTCCTTCCATCGAGCCATCGGAGCGGGTCCACCTTCGGTGATCTTCGAGATCCCCCGAAAAGTGCTCATTTCGCCTTCCTGGATATACTCTTCAGTTGTTGAACTGATCTTCGCAACACCAGTCATTTCATCGGTTGCTCGAAGATACGTATCCTTGAAGATGTCGTCGAACTCCTTGCTTCTCGCCTGGACGAACTCCGTAGTTACAAACGCACCACCTGCGGGCATATTATACCTCCTGCCTTACGCCTGGCCGGTGAACTGCGAAGCCTTCCACACGAACAGGAACTCAGCGTTCGCGCCCAATGCAGAATCCGGCTTCAGTCCAATGATATGAACAACCTTGAGACTGGACGCATTTTCATCCAGTTGCATAATTCCGGTTGTTCCCTCGATATCCACGTCCTCTCCGACATTTGTCTGCGCGCCGGTTCCCGAGCACTGCCCGGAAAACACTGCGTTCGGCAGTGCGGCGATCAGCAGGATCTTCGGTCGGACTCCAGCCGCGCCAGCCACGGTGGACGCGGATACGCCCTTGATGGCCGCCGAAGTCGCGGTTGCGATCGTGAGATACCCTGTCGTGCTCTCAGCAAGTGCGTCACCGGGAACGATGGATACGTTTGTATCCAGCGTGCCGTCCACCAATGGCGCTGCTCCCGAGGAGCCAAGCAGATACTCGAACGCAAACCCGTGGGGTCTGTTCAAGTTTGCCATACTCTTCCTCCCTGTCTATCGGTCTTGAGAGCAGCTATCGTGCAACGCACGCATCGACTGCTTTTCTCCCTACTTTAATTGCTGCCCATATAGAAGTCTTTCACTGCACCCGAAGATTTTTTATCAACTTCGGTCATATAATCCCGGTCATTCGGTCGATCTCCGGAAAGCACCTTCACCTCGGTTCCCACCGACTGTGAAATGTTCTCCTGTACCTTGTCCGGATACGAATACAGCCTTGCCTGAGAAGCCTGACTCATTGCTTCAAGATGCTGCTCGTAGATATGCGCAGGGATTTCCATCACATACGCATCCACTTTCGTACCGTCCTGGTTCTTCACAAAAAGAATCTCTCCAGCTTCTTCCCCAACCTTGTACCCGTCTTTCAACTGCTCTTCAGTGGGGCTTCTGACGAATACATAACCGTTCATCTTCGCCCCGTCGATCTCACCGGGTTCCTTCAAGGTCACGTGCCAGCCCGGTCGAGCGCGCATCTTACGGTCCATCATCTTCCGGTATCGTCCCTTAGAGAACGGATCAGTAATCATCCTTGGAGCGCTCTGCCGCACCGCGCGATCATTTGCCAGTTGGGTGCTCATCCCAAGCGCCACAAAGTACGCCGTCCGGTTTGTCTCAGAGAGCCTGTCCAGCGCAGTCTGCGGAAGCCGCAGGAACCGCGTATGGTCAAAAATCAGATCCTCTCCCTGATCATTCAATTGTAGCACCTGCGCTACCGAGGTGTCGAGCGAAATTACCCCCGAAGACTCGGTTGACACATTATCAACCATTTCCGGCACCGCAGCTTCAAGCCGGGCTTTTTCTTCCATCTCTTCGATTCGAGCAACCTCATCTTCAACAGTGCTTGGAAGCTTCACCTCATCAAGTTCAGCCGTGCTCGCGCTTTCGTCCTTCGGAACAACCACTGTTTTCTTTGTCTGCGTTCTTGTTACCTTTCCCATGATTACAACTCCCCTCGTTCTCGTTTCAGCCGTAGTCGTACAACTTCGGCAACATCATAATCGTGCTCTCGGGCGAGCCTGATATCCTCCGCAGTGGGTTGTACATACACCTTTTTTGTTTTTGTCGCCCCAACGCTTGTACGCACTCCGCCGCCGCCTTCAAGAAACACCTCGGATTTCTTTTTCAAGTTGCCTTCATCATCAACTTGCAGACCGTTCTTTTCCAGTAGCTCATTAAATTGCTTCTGCACGATCACCTTGGTGCGCTCCTCTTCCAGCTCACCTTGATGAGTACGCAGTACCTCGTTGTACGCGAGCCGGTACACGTTCGGCTGGCTTCGGATATTCACCGGAGCATTCCTCACCAGGTTCTCGATCTCGACTGAATACCTGTTAAACACATCCTTCGTTGTCGGATCAAGCTTGAGCAATTCCTTCGTCTGCTCCACCGTCGCCCCGATCGCGGTGTTGAGCTGCGCCCCGAGAGTTTCCCCAGCGATCTTCTGAATTGCCTTCCGAAGCGCGGGCCCCGTTTGTCCCTGCTTGAAAAGCTCTTCCTCGATTCGTCGATCAAACTCTTCTTGGGTTTCCACAGTCGGTTCAGCAGAAATCTGCTGCGGTGCAGGCGCGCGATTGATCACCGCGCCCAACCCTTCTATTCCGCGCCTGATCTGATCGCCGCTATCGGCCCTAACAGATAGATCCTCCACCTGCTTTCGAAGCGATAGCACTTCCGGATCAACCACAGGAGCTTCACTTGGTGCTTCCTGTCCTGCCCCGAGTATCACAAGCTCGGTCTGGACTTCTTCTTCTTCGTCTCTTACTGCCATAACGTCACTCTCCTTCTTCCCTGTTAGCGGCTTCTTCATCCGTTTCCGGCAGGAGATCACCTTTCGCGATTCCCTGAACCGATGCAAAGAACTCACCCAACGCCGAGATCCCGCCCTGAGCACGAGCGATATCGGTAGGACGGGTTACCGGGTCAGCCCGCACGATCGTATCGTCGAACTCCTTCATCATCTGCTGGGCGATGTCCCAGGCATACCCGTAAGCCGGGCTTTCATAAAAGCTCCTGACCTGCCTGTGCTGAGCAAGAATCGCATCCTTTTCAGCCTTGCTCATTTCCTCCATGTTGCCCACTAATCCATCACTCATGGGTTACCTCCCGCACCTGCTCCGAATCCTCCGGGCGCGCCACCCGATCCAATTGCCACCGTTGGACGTATCTGCCCAGGATTAACCATGCTTGCAGCAAGCTGTGCTGGATCTTCCACGCCCTGGTTCTGTTGCGCAAGCCTCGCTTCCATCATCTTCTGTGATTGCTCAAGCTGCTTTGCCTGCTCGCCTGACATCATATTCATAATTTTCAGGAGCGCTTCCTGTTTCGCGATGTTCGGCAAATACTCGTCCTTGTCCGGCTTTCCGAGGAAGTCCATGATCTCAGCCATCATCCGAGTAGAGCCTACATAGATGCCCAACTGGTTCTGATACGCATCTGGAGCCTGCGCCTTCAACTGCTCACCCTGCGGTCCGAACAGCATGAATGCCAGCGGGGATATCTTTTCAGCCCAATTTGTGTAGATCTGCACCAACATCTGCAACGATTGCATTTGAGCTTCATAGGTTTTATCGATTTCGGTTGTCTTGATCGAGAACGAAAGCCTTAACGGAACCTCTTCAACCGGAATGCTTAGAATCTCATCAAGGAATCCCAGTTCCTCTTCAGTTAGACGCCCAAGCTGCACTTCCATCGCCATCACTTCATCCTTGTGCGCCATCAACTGGTACAAGGTGAACTCGGCACTCTGCGCGATGCTGTCACTGACCCCCTCGGTGATCGCATCAAAGAGCCCCTGAGACTGCTGCAACCTCAAGCCCTGCCCTGAGAACGTATCGCGACTCTTCAGTGTTTGATCAGCAAAACCGCTTCTGATATCAGGCATCATTGTTGCTTCCTGACCGTAGTTCTGCAAGATCTGTTCCTCGCCGATTGAACTCGGATGAACCTCGCCGAACTGGATAGGAACAATATCATTCCTTGGGTCAGCTACGTGCCATATCTTGCCCGGGTGCGCAGTTTCCCTCGGGTCCGCATTGCCGATGCGCTTCTTCGCGAGCATAACCATGTTCGCTACTTTCATATTATCGTAGCGCATGTTATGCACGCCGTTGATAGCCTCTTGAAGCTCTTCAACGGTTTCACAAACCCCACGGCTTGTTATAGAAAAGTCCTCCTGGATGAACCCGAAGGGAACAAACATTCTGTTCCCCATACTGTTTACCTGCTTTTTAAGTACCGTGCCGCTTGGAAGATGAACATGAATAATCACATCCTCAAACGATCCGTCGCCGTCCACATCGAGATACTTATAGAACTCCCCGATATCAAACAGTTCCTGGCGCTCGTCGGTTCGGAACCTGCTCTGATACGCATTCCTTGCCGTTTCAGAAAGCTCCACGGTAGGTTCATTAAGAATGGCGTCAACCTTATCAGCCGGATACACCCCATCGTGCTTTCTCTGCAAAAGCTCGTACCGCGGGATATGCGTCATGTGGCATATCCAGGGGCAGTCCTGCAACGATTCGTATCCTTCCGGATAAAGCAAATCATTCCTTGGAATCGGAACCCACGCCGGGCCGAGGCGCTTAACCGCATTTACCTGCTCGGTTGGGCTTTTCTTGAACGACCAGAGCTGCTTGCGGAACGGTATCTTCACGAAACACGTACCGAGTTTTGCAACCTGAGAAGCAATCGTTCGCATCTGCTTCTGAACATTGATATCGTTCTTCGATGTGTTCAGGATATCCATGTACTTCGTCAGCACCTTCATGCGCTGGATATCCTTTGGTTCTTTTTTGATCGACTCCGCGGTAACAAGCGGTCTGCGGTTGAACAGCGTTTTGATGAACCCCGCAGTGTTCTGTACGATCGTAAGCGCATACGGAACCATAACGTGGCTTGCGTTCGGATACGGATAGTTCTTGGTTTCCTGTAGCTTCTTACCGGAAGCCATCTTTTCGTATTTGATGAACTTCTTGATCTGCCCCGTAGTGTTTTCCACCACCTCGAAGTAATCTACAAGAATCTCATCAACAATTACTTTTTCCTCTTCCGGATCAGGAAGGATCTCATAGTCGCTCATATTCGAAGATGCCCCCGAAAGAGGCTCGCCGGTGTCGGGCACCTCCACCATCACCGCTGTGCTTTGTGTTCTTGGTCGTCTTGCCATATCGTCCTCCCTAATAGCCTATTACACTATCGGATGCTTCAGCGAGCCAGTCTTCCTCATGCTCGTTATACTCTTCAACCGCGGTGTCGGAGTCCGGTTTGCGCAAAAACGCCAAACCCTTCTCACTTTCATCCAGTACGTCAACGCGGGTTTCTACATTCGGAAATATATCCTTCTCTTCCACGAACTCCGCTGAACAATTTTCATCAAGGAACAGCTTGCTTTGCTTCAGAAAATATCCCAACGTGTTCCTAATCCTCGCCACCTTGTTCGTAGAAACATTCACCAGCTCAAAGCGAACAAATAGCTTCCTCAAAGTAAGGTAGTTTTCCAGAAACGGCACGATCGCTTTTTGAGCCGCATTCGTTTCTATGATCACCGTCCGAACGTATCCTTTCATTTCTTCAAGCATATCACCAATCAGACGGAATGTTTCATTGATCTCGAACTTGCCTACATGGCTCTTAACACGATAAGCGTTTTCTTCGCTGTCCATCGCCCACACCGCAAGCGAAGTCCGGCACACCTTGGCAAGCGAGCCTTTTTCGGTGAACGCAAGGTCAGTAGAGAGTACAAAATCCATGTTCCTACAGGCAAGGACGGTAGGTTTAATGTCCAGGTTGAAGTTCTCTTCCGGACCCTTCTTAACGATCTTGAAGTCATGATCGCGCTTATCATAGATCAACGAACAATAATTAACTTCATAATGATAAAACTCGATGCTCTCGGGAGAAATCGGCTCGTTCTGATACTGCCACCAATAAGTCCAAGGGTGATTCTTTTTCAGATTCTCCAAATAGTTGAGTGGCATGATTTCAGGACAGCTCGGGTTGCCTCCTTCATCAGCCTTACGATAGTAAACAGTATAGGCGCCAGTGTCGGGCTTAGCGAACTTCGCGAGTGTCGTTCCCTGCCAGCCGATAAGCTTCTTCAGGTTATCCTTCCACACGAGCGAAGTAGCGTCATTCGCGGCCCACAGCGTTGCCGACCAAACAACCCGATCAGTTGCCGGTTGAGTGAGCAGGGTGGTGGTGTTGCTCTCGATCCAATTGATCTTATTTTGCATGTTGGTATTCGATTGATGCTCAGAGTCCACATCATCGGTCCCGATCGGGTCATCGATATCCATCAGGGTTCCATGAATGCCTTCAACTGCGCCGCTCATGCCGAGAGCTTGGATGGTTGGGTCCTTGTTGTACCTGGTTCGGTTCGGAAGAACGATCTCATTCAGGTTCCACCGAGGAGCGTTTTTAGCAGGAACGTAGCTTTCAGATTCATCCTTAGAGTTTCCGTAAAGCCATGCAAAAAACTCGTTCGCATCAAAGATGGCCTTGGTAACGTTCTTGATCTGATGGGCGCGCTCGACGATGCCGGAAACCACCATGATACGAATGTCCGGATCACGAAGAGCCTCCCACCCGTTGCCGCCGAAACTGTTGATCGTCGTTTTGAAAACTCCACGATACAAAAACGAAGCTGCTCGCGCACCCGGTCCCATGCAGTAATCGCTTTGGCGAAAGTTGCACATGGAAAGATGCAGATTTTCATTAAGGAGCTGGAACGGACCGGAATACGAGGCGATGTAGCGCAGGAAAAAGAACAAACTCACATAGCCCAGGTCACGCAAGTGCAGTCGAACATTTTCGGTGGTTTGAAAGTTCTGACTGGTAATTTCAGTAATGCCCTGCCGGATCATTAACTGCGCTTCTTTGAAGTTTGAAATGCTTTTGGCCCATTTATGTGGTCTGATCGCAAACCGCTCAGCTACCGTGGGCCGGGTGCCAGGTTCAACGTAAAAAAAGGGGTCCTGATAAATCAGGTTCGGATGTTCGTTAGCGCTTTTTTGGGTTTCTGCGTTTCTTATCATGCGCTTTTTGTTTCCTCTCGAACCCATGAGCGGTGTACTGTTGTGATGGATAAGGCAGGTTATCGAGTACGAATGCCGCGCGCTCGAATGAATCATCCGGAAGATCAGGTTTCTTCTTCATTCGTCATTCCTTATCGAAATACCCAGAAGCGAGGCCCCGCCGCGGAACGCATTCGCGATCGCTTGAGCCAGCCGCGCATCAGCCTCGTCATCATGAGCTTCTTCGTCGCCTTTGGGCTTCAGTATTCCTGCACGATCAAGGATTTCAATCGCAATGCGCCGACGTTCGGCACCGTCCTTTGCTTCAAGACCTTCTTCAAGGACATCAAGCGCGTCATCAACCCAGGTTTTCAGGCGTTCCTTAGGTGTTCGAGCAGTGACGCGCTTGAGAGTTCTGCGCTTTTTAGCCGCTTCGCTTAACGGGGCGGGTCCAGCGCTGATCACTTGGTCGTTCTCATCAATCAGGTCCGGAGCCGGGGGCGGTTTCATCGGCTTAGATGAAGCTGGCTGCTTGGTACCGCTCGCGAGGCTAAGGTTAATGGGCTTAGCTGGATCGATCTGGTGGCGCTTCAAAAGCAACTCCTTCTATGGAAATAGTATAGGATGATCTGGAAGGGATGGATATGATTAAGCACCAATTTTGTTGGAAAAACAAAAAATGAGCGGGATAGTGGGAAACGCCTACCGCCCCCCCGCGCACGCCCTGGTCCGACCGTGGGCCGTCACTTGAGCGAAAAAACGCGCACAATCCCCCATACGTGTTATACTGTTATTAGATAGCAATATCTAAAAACCATAGACCGTCAAACGGTCAAGAAAGGGAGACCATATGCATAAGATTGACTACTGGTTTGGGATTCAGATTGTTTTACTCGCAGTGTTAGTGGCATCGGTTATTATCGGTATGGTAACTTGGCAAGTGGCCATAGATAGCATATCGGCTGGGTTTCACGCATTGACTGACTAAAAAGAGGAGCGATCATATGAAAGACTACAATGAACAACGCTACACGGTATCAATCAACGTACGTGTAACACTCGGCGACATGACGTGGACAGACGCGATTAAAGGTTTGAACGTCGGACATGCTCTTTACCTTGCCCGGCTCAATTGGCCGACGGCGATCATAGAGGTAATCAAATGAACATTAAAATGCAAATTGGCTATCTATCTTACAATCGCTGCGCACAACATTGGCACGCTACCAGAGAGTACTTTGAGTCCGGTTTCTACCTTCAGGGAATTACCGACGGCACACTTGAGGACTTGTTAGGACCGTTTGGATCTTTCCTTGACGCATTCCACGCTGCTTCGAGTTCACTTAAGTTTCTTTACGATGGAGGTTTGATATGAGCACATATGCATTGCACGTATTGCCAAAAATTGCTAATCGTCCGATTGAATCATCCGAATACTCGCACGCCCGTGCGCGCGCCATTGCCGAGTATCGCCATTTCGAACGCTGCCTAACACGCTACGCTACAGATAACGAGTTCACCGCGCACTGTCGTGCGGAAATGGCACGTCTTGACGCGCGCTATAATTTGCGTCATGGAACCATCGAACTGATTTAGATCGGATTTTCACCTAAAAATTACCAGTCAAGGGAGTAAGTAATGAACACATTAACAATTCAAGCGATCGATAAGGTTCACGGAAAGAGCGTATTGGCTATGGTAACAATCCGCGTACTTCATGCCGATGAAGCTATGCAGCTTCGTGGAGATGCTACGGTACTGTCGCGCTACTATGGAAGAAACCTTCAGACCGCACTACTTCGCGTCAAGATTAATGGCAAACCGAAAACATGGAAAACACGCTCTGACGTCGAAATACCGGTCAAATACGGACTTTATGAGTACGCACATGTGTGCTACCACGACGGTATTCCAGCCGATCAAAACTTGTACTTTGTGGAGATTGTTTCCGAGTAGATCATGTGATACAAAATATCAAATATCCTTGGATACCCTCCAAGGGTATTTTTTTGCCCAAAAACAGCCTAAAACGCGCCCTAATCTATCCTAATTAGTATCCAATTAGGATGGCTTTTAGTATGCTCTTTATATCTCATATATATATATATTATAAAGAATTAACATAAGATGGTAGAGATATTAGAAGCATATTAGGATAAAAAGTCTTGGCACTTAGGGCTGGAAATGAGGGAAGAAAGTATATTTTATACTTCCATTTTTCATTCCTAACAACCCCATAGTCGAACATAAAAAAATATCCTTATTCAACCCAAAAAAAGCACCAAAAAGAAGGCGGGTACCCTAATTATACTAATCTGCTATATTCCCAAATACATTCTCATTTTAACCTCTTTCCAGGCAACAATTTACCCGCCTTATCTCCACTATTTCCACCATACTAATCCCTACCCTAACGGTACCCTAATTCCATACTAATTCCCGCCCTAAACCTGGACCGCACCTGGGTCGGACCTGGACCGCACCTTGACATTTTTCCATCGATCTGATACAATCCCTTCATACGGTTTAACCGTAAATCCACCGCGCACAAGCGCAAACAAGGATACCCTACCATGAATCAACTTTCCAGCAACCACGCCACCGGCTATTCACACTTCGCGTCGTACCTTATTAACGGCGACGCCAGTAGTCTCACCAAATCAGAGATTGCCATTGCGGACGCATTCGCCGACTATTGCGGACGTTCCATCATTGATTGTTCCACCGAATCTTTCTTTGCTTCTCCCGACAACGGCGGACTCAAAGGCGATTGTGTTGAATACTTTCTCATGCCGACCAACAGTGAGGACACCAATGCGTGAAAAACCAACTTCTCGCCACATTGCAAACGACGTCCTCATGCGCGGTACCATCGGCAGAATGCCCTATCAGTGGTATTTTGACACCTTCTGGAAAGATTACAAGCGCTTGTGCCGCACCGATACTGCAGCGTACGAACGTCGAGAAGCCCATGCTTATATGCAAGGCTATCTTGACCATTTCGAACGCGAACACATCATTTTTTGCTATTCCTACCAACAGTTCGGCACTGAACGCCTTTCATCGAAAGAAGCAGATTCGCGCTTGCCGGACGCAAAAACACGTTATTTCTCCGCTACCCATTGTGGTTTCGTCTACGCTGCCGACCGTTCCCGTGAATGGACGCCATGGATACCGCTCGACAACAATCCTAAATCAAACGAGGAAGACAAATGACCGATGCACTCAGACAGTACATATCAACCGCTCTTTGGTCGTCCACCGATCTGAACGGTGAACCACTTGAGACAAACTACACTGCCGATGATATCGGGCCGATCTCACTTGCACGTATGGGAAGTGACTTGAACAAAATACTTTCCATCGTACATAAGTTATTACCCGACATAGACGATACTGACGTAGCGCATGACTTTTGGCTTTCTCGAAACGGCCACGGTTCAGGATTTTTCGACGGATTCAAACAGTATGGCCGGTACTGTGATGTGCTTCAGGAAATTGCGCATCTTTTCGGCGAACAATCACTTGTACTAACCGACGATAACTATTTAACCGTATACGAATAGGAGCAACCACTATGGCTACAAGAGCATTCTACAATTGCACTTCCCGCCCGCGTCCTTATGTAGGCATCTATCCTGTCTCGCAAACTCGCGAAGTATTCCAATTTGACCACGTACCTACTGAGGACGACGGTTTGCCCTATCTCTACGTAATTGGTCCTTTCAATACCATTCGCGGTGCCACATTTATGGCCAACTTTGGCCGTTCTAACCCGTATTGCCAATGCGTAGCGGATGCCGAGCGGCTGTCAAAACTGTACGAATAGGAGTAACTAAAAATGAGGATCAAAGAGACAACTATCTACACATTTAATGAACTAAGCGATGACGCAAAAGAGACCGCGCGCAATGAATACCGTAAACATGCATTCGACTATGAATGGTCCGAATGGGTAATCAGCGACGCAAAACAAATCCTTGCTATTTTCGGAGTTACCGACGCAAACGTGTACTTCTCCGGTTTTTCCTCACAAGGCGATGGTGCATGTTTTGACGGTTACTATTCCTATCCGAAAGGCTATGTTGACAAACTCGAAGCAGAGTATCCGCGCGAATACTGGGAACAGTTTCACAAGCTTGCCGCCCGTCTTCAAACACTCCAGCGCAAATACTTCTATGGCGCTTACGCTTCGATATCGCTTTCCGGACGTTATTCGCACAGTGGCACCATGCACTTTTCTATCGGACGTGACGGTATGTACGCCAGCCTATCCACCGACGATGAAGACAAACTGGCGCAGATCCTTCGCGAATTGGCCGACGAAATATATCTAATGATCGAGCGTGAATATAACTATCTAAACAGCGATGAACAGATTAAAGAAGCGCTCATTTCCAATGAATACGAGTTCGATGTATCTGGCCACATGGCCTAAATAGGAGTAACCGTCATGACGAAAAAAGACTACATAGCCGTTGCTGCCCAGTTTTCTCAAGAGCGCACCGAAGCAGATCAAATTGTTGACACGCATGATCGTGCGTTTGCCATTACCATAATTGGCAACCTACAAGAGCGTATAGCCAATGTTTTCGCCGCAGATAACTCACGATTCGACCGCACGAGGTTCTACGCGGCTTGTGAAAGGCAGGAATAGCCATATGAGCGAACATACTACCATCTTTATCTGTGCACAGTGTGGCCGAACCAAAACGCATACATCGTTTGTCACAACCGGCTATGGAGTCGATAAACGAAACAGAAAAATCTGTTTCGCTTGCTGCGGACGTAATGAAATGCAGCAACTCAAAAATCTTCCTATCGGCAAGCGCACATCACTTTACCTTACGCTTGATTCGGCCACGAATCAATACTACGTTGGAAATTGGCCGGGTACCTTCAAGCGAACTGTATCCGTTCGCAAAGGACGGCACAACATGGCCGGTACCCGCTATGATACATGGTTCGATCTGCGCAATCGCAAAGGCGAATTGCTACACTACCACGGCGTACAGTATGGCGAGTTTACCCAAATCTGCCACATTACCCGCACGAAACAATAGGAGTAACGCTATGTCACAAAGATTTGTCTTGATAATCGAGATTGAAAATGACGCATTCGCCGATGAACCCATGACCGAAGTATCACGCATTCTCAGAGCAACCGCCGAACGAATAGAAGACGGCGGCATAGAAGCAACTATCCGTGACCTGAACGGAAATACCGTAGGCAACTACGGTATCAAATATCTTCACGGCTAATAGGAGTAACCCACATGAATATTGATAAGGTTATCTGTATTGGTTCAACAAAGGAATCTGGTTTCATCTTTTGCCATATCACCTACAAATTTGGTTGCTTGTCCATTACTGGCGTGGAAGGACCGAAAAGCAATGGTGATTGTCGCGGTAGCTGCGGACAGATTTGCGACACCATTGCAGAACAGCTTGGTCGAATCACCTACCTTGAACCATGGGACGCCGAAAAAACGTTCGGCTTTACCAAGGTCTGGAACGCCTACCATTTGAACGACATGTCAGCCGGTTGCGAACACCAGCGCGCCATGCACTGGGACACACGCCGAATTGACGACACAAAGCCAAGCAACGCCTACGGCAAGTTTTTTAAGAGTCAATTAACTGCCTCATGGAACTTGCTCGGCTGGATTACTCAAAAAGAAGATCCGTCCGGCCTGCTTCTCCGTCCGTGCCCGGTCTGTGGCTATCGCTACGGTTCAGAATGGTTGCGCCGTGACATTCCCGCCGACGTGCTCACCTATCTTGAAGCGCTCCCCGAATCAACCCGCAAACCTGCTTGGATATAAAGGAGACCTATGATGCTTCCATCCATCTTTTTCATCTACACACTTACGCTCGGTTACGCGATAGAGCCGATTGATTTGATGATAGCCAACCATGTAGAAAGCTACCCGCCGTATTCAACCGGGCTATCGGCTGGCTTTTCAATCGGCGATCCTTCCAAAACTCACCTTGAAATAACCGGTTCGGCCACCACATGGGAAGACATGCGTTCGATCACAGTATTCGCACCGGCAATAGCGCACTATGGATTTAAGGTCGCATTCGTTTCCTCGTTCCTTACGCTGTCCGTTTCCCATTTGTGCATTCATCCGGTCCTTGCTTATCCGCAGCGCTCGACCTATGTTTTCGGAGGACACACAACAGCCGCCATTCAGTTTCGCGCTGCACAGAAACTATTCTAAAGGAACTAATATGAACGACAAAACTTATGCCACATGCGAACTTTGCGAACAGGAGATGAAACCCGGTACGCCGTGCACCTATACGCATTTTAAGCTTAAAAACGGTACCATCATTGAAAAGATCATGACCGATGAGCCAGTTTGCCCGGACTGCAACGCTCCTATGGGTTCTCCCCATCATCCCGGTTGCGACAATGAACGCTGCCCGGTGTGCGGTGGACAGGCCATAGGCTGTCCGTGTCTTGACGGCGTGCACGATCTAAAGAAGGTACCGCGTACATGAAAATCCTTATAGCTTGTGAATCTTCCGGGATCGTCCGGGACGCATTCCGCGCATATGGCCATGATGCATGGTCATGCGATCTAAAGGCTACCGAGCGGCCCGGACCGCACATTCAAGGCGATGTGCTCGCGTACCTGAACGATGGATGGGACATGATGATCGCGCACCCGCCTTGCACCCATCTATCGGTTAGCGGAGCGCACCTATTTGCGGCCAAACGTGCCGATGGTCGCCAGCAATCAGCGATCGGGTTTTTCATGCTCCTTGCTGGCGCAAAAATCAAATACAAGGCGGTCGAAAACCCGGTCTCGATCATGTCTACGCTATGGCGTAAACCCGATCAAATCATCCAACCGTGGATGTTCGGTCATCCGGAAAGTAAGAAAACTTGCTTGTGGCTTACGAACCTGCCGAAGCTTGTTCCAACCGATGTGCTCACGCTGCCCGAATGCGGCTACTGGGCAAATCAAACCCCATCCCATCAGAACAAACTCGGACCGTCCGCAGAGCGCGCTACGATTCGATCCCGGACCTACTGGAACATTGCTCTTGCCATGGCCGAACAGTGGACTAAATATTTAGCAGAGGTAGCTTAATGAAATCTGTAACAATTTTTCGCACGTTTTCCGATGTAATCGAGATCCCGGATGACCTGCCCATTGTTGATTCAGTCGTCTCTGATTACTTGGATGAACACCAACTCTGGCCCCGTCCGGAGGGAATGAAAGAACTAATCGACAACTTTCACGTTTACGGGCACGCCTCCTCTAAGGATGGCCCGGCATGAATACCAGGTTTTGCCCCGGGTGCAAAAAGCACAAGCCCTACAGTGCCTACTACGAGTCGCAGCGGATCACTTTGTGCAAAGAGTGCCATGTGAAACAACAGCAGAAGAAAAGGCTATCTGATGCCGAAATGGCCCGCATTGTTGACTCGTATGATGGCCCCGTTTTCTACGGAGACTATTCGAAGGAAGAGGGAGAAAAATAACATGATGCACCAAACCTACTACGATTACCAGTTAAAGCCGATTATCAAGGCGGCAGAAAAAACTGATATGCCCGCATCGCTTAAGGTCCGGTTCGATCCTGAAGTAACAGAATCCAATTGGATGCATATATCTGCCGAACAGTTGAAAGCGATTCTGCACATTCTGAATACAACCATATAAGGAGGAAAGAACCCATGAAAGACACCTTAGAGGTCCCCTCATGACGCTGCTTGAACTAAACGTCATTCGCTCGGATGAACGTGGGGTAACATTGCTCGCGGGCCGATACACGCTCTACTATTCCTATCGAACATTCATCGGCGTATGGGATATCGTCAAGGATACACTGCATGTGCTGAAAAAAAGCTCAGCTCCCTCGGTAACAACTTCGCGGCACATCGCGTCCTTGCTCAAGGAGCATGAGAGCGACACAACCATCATCGAGTATTCTGAAGCAGCTCTAACCGTTCTGTGCTCGAACATAGTGCTTTAACGCAGGCGTTGCCTGCGTATCTTATCCGTTTCTAAAGGAGCCATTTATGGCAAAAGAAAAGGCGCAAAAGATCCCTCCTCCGGCCGTTACGCAATACGTTCCCGCGGAGCTGATCACCACGCGAGATGACCTGATCGGCCAGATCCTGAAGTTCAAGATTACATCCGGCCCGAAAGCTGAAGTCGCCGACGAGCTTCTGGAAAAACTCAAGAAGGTTGAAAAGAGCATTTCCGACAAGTTCGACACAGCCCTCAAACCCTTGAACAAAGCCGCGACCGCCCTCCGGAATCTGAAAAAAGAAGCTGTCGCACCTATGGCCGCCCCGCGTGATCACATTCGGCTTGAACTGCGCGAGTACCTTCTGAAGCAGGAGGAAAAGCAGGAAAAAGCTCAGGCCAAGTACACCGAGCGTGTCCAGGAGGCGATCAAAAACGATGCCCCCGTACCCGTCGCACATGCTCTTCCAAGCGGTCCGGCGCTTTCCGCGAGCTTGGTTCACACTCGTGAAGTAACGATCGACCTGGACGGCCTTGTCGCAGCACTGGAGAAGGCGCTGAAAGGTTCCGAACTTCTTGCAATTATCCCGTATCTTGAACTGGATGAAGTGCAGATCAAGCGCGACGTGCTTGCTGGTACGGTCGTCCTGCCCTTCGTGGAGGAAACCAAAGGCTCTCATGTCCGGCAAGGGTAGAATCTGCTCCATCTCGTTCTACTGCACAAGATGCAAGCGCACCTATTCGGTGCCTGCCGTGGCCGACCGGCTCGCTGCGGAGGATTTCCTCCATAGTACTCAAACGTGTCCGATCGGCATCCATACAAGTTATCCGGATATCAGTAGGTGCACAGAAATCCGTGAGGTGACAAATAAAACGCCACCCCATTGACAAAGTAGGTGATTTTTGATACAATCCTAATCACCTGTTACGGTCCTTGGGAGCAGCAGCATGATGCAGCCGCCGTTGGCGAACCCCTGATCATCGCTGCGCTCCCCCTTCAAGGAGTAGCGAAATGAAGAAACGATTGCTTGCCAGCGTTGTCGATGATGAAGATGTCGATCCTATCGAAGAGTAATTTCCGAGCCGGTAGCTCAGAGCGCCCGATGCCAAGCAGGGACGGTAGAGCGTGCGCACTATAAAAAGCGTGAGGTCGGCGGTTCAAACCCGCCCCGGTTCATAGGAGGAAAGCGTAATGGATAAAGGTACCAAGCAAGAGCTGGACATTCGATTCACCTATCATGAGCCGACCGCGATTCAATCGGATCACTATGAAGAGATCCGAACGAAAGCAAAGAAGCTCGCGGCACTCATGGTCGAGCGTTGCCCTGAATCGCGCGAACGATCGCTTGCCCTGACGAGCATTGAGGAAGCCGTTTTCTGGGCAAACGCGGCGATCGCTCGACGAACCTAAACAACGCTGCGCATGCAGCGCAAACGTCAGTTGGCTCGCGTGGTAGTAAGCTGATTGATGGACAGGGCCGCGACTGTAACGCGGGTGGTCGGTACGGGTTAATGCCACGTTCAAATCGTGGGCCGACCTGACAGCCGGGAAAGACCGGCACACTTCGAGCACCGGTGAGGTACGCCCTCCCGTGGGTCCGCGAAAGCGGTGGATGCTGATCGTGATCGTTACACGTAAATGGGCCAGAGTGGCGTCTGGAGGAAGAGCAGCCAGAGAACCAACAACGGGAAAACTGCTACTACCGTTGAAACTATAGGTAGCAAGGCCAGCTACCATGCAGGGGCAGAACCTGCCAGCATTCAGTTGGGCAGGGCCGCGACTGTAACGCGGGGTGCGTCCGGCCGAGAGCGGCACCTAAAATAACTCTCGGATGGATGCTGTGGCGGAATGGCCCTTGCGCCGGGTGGACCGGCTTGCGGGTAGACGCAGGTGAAGAGTAAGTCGAGACGTAGTACGACGAAGCCCACAACTCTTCGTGCATGTCGAATCATGCCAGCATTCAGCCCATAGGGGAAACCCGGAAAATAGGACATAAGGGGCTTCGAGCCGCGTGGGTCCGAACTACGGGAATGGTCACACCCAAGTAGGGGAGGGGCCTACAAGCACAGCGTGACGCTCGCTCCCGTCACGGTGTTTCGGCCCGGACGGGTTATACGGGAGTGTGGCGGAATTGGTAGACGCAGCGGGAAAACGTTCAGCCGCGTGGGGCTGTTACCCGGTAGACCACGACGGTTGCAGGTTCGAATCCTGCCGCTCCCAGAGTTAGTAGGAGAAAGCACGATGTCAGATTCAAATCATTCAAGTTCTGGAATCGGTTTCGACGGATTATTGCAGATCACGTTTATTGTGCTGAAGCTGGCGCATGTGATCAACTGGGCTTGGATATGGGTGCTTGCACCGGCTTGGATCACGGCTGGCATAGTTATTGTGATTCTTATTGTGATTGGCATTATCGCATTGTTCGATAGGTTTTGGTGAACCTCAAAACTGTTTCTATAGGAGACCATAATGAAAAAGCTTACCTGTGATTTGTGCAAGACCGATAGTGCGCCGTTTGAGGATGTGTACGAACATCGTCCGGAAGGCTGGCGTATACTACAGTTCGAAATCTCGGGTAAAAGCTACCCGAAGAAGATGAAATCCTATGATCTGTGCCCGGCTTGTGTTGGGCGCTACGGCTTGAAGGAAGAACCCGTTGCGGCCACCCTTGGGGACAAAATATTCGATCTGATCGAGGAAATCGCGACCGAAGCGGCGATAAACGCTATAAACCGCTGAGCCAAAAGGAGAACTGTATGGAAGCACCGGATCTTTCAAATCTCACGCTGAAAAAACTCTCTGATGTGGTCAAACAACGTAACGCACGTCTGATCACGCACAAGCTGCCGACCTGGATGCGGAACTACCGCGAGAACGCAATGGTATTCGAGGCAGTAAAGGGCAACGTCCCGAACTCCCCGCATCTGAACATGAATCTGTTCGATGCATTCGAAGAGCGATTCAAGGGCCGGGATATCCTCGTGATTGGCTCAGGCCCGTCGCTGAACCATGCACTTACCCGGTTGCATCGAATCAAGCGACATGAATATGTCGTGTTTGCCTCGCCGACAAACGTGAGCGCATTAAAAGCGTTCGGATTCGAACCCGATTTCATCATGGTTTCTGATACTTCGCCGGTTCAGCGTAGCTTCCTTGATCTTGCCCCATGTACCGCACCGATCTTCATCAGCCCGATGACATCGGTGGATGTGATGATGTTCCCCGGACCGACCAAGTATTTGTTCCTGCAATATCTTCAGGACGAAAAAGGCGGGGTCCAGCACTGGTGGAACTTCGTGTCCGCGGCCATGTTCCCGGAGATCCCTGAGTTTCTGGTTCAGGCCGGATGCGTGACCAATCAGATCCTCATCCTGATCAATGCGGCCATAAACAAAGGCTTGCTCAACCCGAAAAGAATTATCCTTCTTGGCGCCGATTACTCGTTCCCCGAGAAAACGTCATTCCGCGTTCGCAAGTACAAGATGACTGTACCGCCGAGCGGGCGTGCCACCTATCAGCGGATTAAGGACGACAGCCAAAACGTGCTTCCAGATTCCGCAACGCTCCTGAAGATCAACAACATTCTCACCAACATCCAGATGGCCCACTACAAGGTATCACTGATGATTCTCTGGAAGGAACTCAAGCTGCCGCTGTTTCGCTCCTTCGACCACGGTATCCTTTCGGAAATCCCCTACATCGAGGACCGAAACTTCATTATGGGGAACCTTCCTGAGCCATACGATCCGGAATACGCTGTCGAGCAGGTCCGTGGCTACTTCGCAAGCGAAGACATCAAGGAGCATGTGAAATAAACAAGCTTCTTTATAAACCCCGTAATAGGAGGAACCTATGCAGATCGCAACAGAATCTATCATCCTTGGCCTGATTCTGATCGTAATCGTTCTTTCGGTTATGTGGCTGGCGCGCAAGATGCGCCACCTGGTCACCCGGATGGAAGCTCGATGGGAGCGAGAAAAGAAAATGAAGATGAACCATTTCGAATATGGCTATTTTGTGTCGATTACCGAGTTCGGGCGTCGATATGTAATCAGCCCTGAAGTCTTCGGACCGCGTATTCTCGACACTCAAGATACCTCGATGGGCGCAGCAGGTTCTCCAATGAGTACAGCTGATGTGTGCTCGCGACTGAACGCGCACTACGAGATGGTCCGGATTCTCCAAGCGCAGCAAGTCCGCACGATACCGGGGAATGGCTGATATGGTAGAAACAAGTTCGCTCGTCATCACCGAGGAGTTCCAGGCCGCGCTTGACCTGATGGAAAACAGCAATGCATCCCTGTTTCTCACCGGCAAGGCGGGTACTGGGAAGAGTACGTTAATTGATCTGTTCAAAGAGCGCACAAAGAAAAATGTGGTCACCCTTGCTCCTACCGGGGTCGCAGCGCTCAACGTCGAAGGGGTTACGCTGCATAGCTTCTTCCGGCTGCCGATCGGCACAATTGATATTGCTCGGCTCACCTACTCGATGGACCCGCGACTGGTTCTCGAAGCTGATACGTTCATTATCGATGAGATTTCCATGGTACGTGCCGATGTGATGGACGCGGTTGATACGATCATGCGCTTCTTCACTCGATCAAAGGTGCCCTTCGGGGGAAAGCAGATGATCTTTGTCGGCGACTGCTACCAGCTTCCTCCGGTCATTGAGCGAGACACCGTGGCGCTTTCTTTCCTTATGAGCAATTACGACACTCACTTTTGGTTCGGGGCACCGGCTGTTGCGAACAACAAGTTCGATCTGAAATACCTTGAACTGACTCATATTTTTCGGCAGGACGACGAGAAGTTCATCCGGATTCTGAACGCGGTTCGGGAAAACGATCAGGCTTCAAAGGCCCTCCGGTCGTTATCTCGGCGCGTAGTGGATGAAGCGAACTATCCGAAAGAAGCGATCTATCTTGCTGCCACAAACGCGGTGGTTGATCGAATCAACAATAGCAGGCTTGCCGCACTGCCGGGTGCCGCATTCGAGTTCTCCCCGAGGCGCACAGGGATATTTCCAGCGTCTATGTCACCCACCGATGAGCCGCTTGTACTGAAGATCGGTGCCCAGGTCATGTGCTTGATCAATAACGCTGGAGAAGGCTACGTGAACGGGCATATCGGAACAGTTGTTCGAATCGATCAGGTCGCCCAAGCGATCGAGATTGAATTGCAGGACTCAAGCGCGCATGTGAAGATCGGACGCTATACATGGAAGAACTATCGATACGGCGTGGTGAAGGACGCTGGAGGATCTTCCCGACTGAATAAATCTGCTGTTGGAACCTACCAGCAGTTCCCGTTGCGTCTCGCCTGGGCGATCACCATTCATAAAGCTCAAGGGAAAACATTCGAGCGTGCGATCATTGATCTTGGCCGGGGTGCATTTGATGCCGGGCAAACCTACGTAGCACTTTCCCGATTGCGCAGCATGGAAGGATTGTTCCTTACGCGATCTCTGCGCCCTTCGGATGTTTCGGTTCACGAGGAAGTCCGGGAGTTTCTGGTTAAGATGATCGCGTGCCGGATCTGAGCAATATGGTTTCATATTGAATGGAGGATGGAGATGGGTGAAGTAAAACGGTGCGCACCACGCATCCGATAACTTTGCTTATCACGTAAAAAGGAGAACTATCTAACCATGTTTTGCGAACTGTGCGGTGACTGGATGCAGACTGAAACTTACTCAGTGTTTAACCAGGAACTCTTTTTGCTCTGCCCGCGGTGTGCCGCGGATATCAACGCCATACGCGGTTACGACAGGTTCCCCCGAGTAGCACAACCTTATGGAGCACAACAAGCTCAAGCACAGGCTCAATCGCAGATGGCTGCAATGCAGCAGTCTCCGAATCCGATGATGGGAAACTCTGGTGGGATGTATGGAAGACTGATCGAAGATATTTTTTTCAATCCGTTTCGAAACCGGTAATTGGAGGTCGTTATGAAGCATGGAGAAAAAGAATGATTAGAATATTCATTACCGTACCGGAACTCATACTTGCTCTGGCCGTTTTTGGAAGCATTCTTGCTGCCGTTCTTTTCAGTGTGATCTACGCACTGCGCAAGGATCTGCATAGCCGGGCAGAACCTGTGACACAAGCTAAGTTGATTAGAACCGAAACTGAACTGCGCGTAGCCAAGGAGCGCATTCAGGAGCTGCTACAAAAAAACGCGGATCTTCGCGCGGTGTTCGAACAAATCGATATCTATGACCGCCGCGAGGCTGACAAGCTGTACCAAGCAAACGAGTATCGCCAGCTTCGTCAGGGCCTCGCGCGCTCAGCAAAGCTCGTTGATGTAGAGGTGAAAGAATGAGCGACAAATTGAGAAAGCTGCGTGCTGAGGCTCAGGCCACCATTGCGCGGATCGACAAAGCACTTGCGGACTTGACCGAGAAACCAACGCCTAAACGCCCATTCCGACGCGGCGAGCCGGTGATAACGTGGGATGACGAGAAGTATAAGTTCGTGGGTTTTTTCGTTAAGCACGCGGACGGTGGATTCGTAGTAAGCGGAAATCCGGATCTGTTCTATTCGCTGACGATGAAGTGGCGTCACTGCGAGCACCTTCCTCCGTTTATCGACTGGGATTTGATCGATGAATACTACGGGTGGGTGGCAGAGTGTGATTCGGGAGTGGTTGCTGCTTGGAGAGCACTGCCGGAGGTTGGTAGTAAAGGCCACTACGGCACCATCGTCGCCGTTCACAAGCGACCGGAGAAAACCAAATGACAATACGCGCAATGATTGATGCGATGCTTGCGGGCAAAACGCTCATTCGCCCGACCGGAGCGACTGCCTATTATGATCCAGATGACGCAGATTGCGGACCGTGGGTTTACGTAGGTGGGGTAAAGGCACGTATAGGCGTTGCATGGTACTGCAACGATTGGTCAATCAAGCAAGAGCCCGCGAAGCGATTCATGACACGCGAAGAGGCTATGGGATTTTGCCTGTACACGCCCGGAATTGTTGTGCGCATAAATGTTGGAGTGTGGTCACTCCCGAGGGCCTTTGATTTTAGCGCGCGTATAGATCACTACGACTGGGCGATCATGGACATC
>Ga0307375_10000491_pt1 | contig 49743 bp, 47 predicted proteins | sample TR1MG_FD_202531 | JGI IMG/M metagenome (GOLD analysis project Ga0307375, IMG submission 202531) | Soil microbial communities from Risofladan, Vaasa, Finland - TR-1 | ecosystem: Environmental > Terrestrial > Soil > Coastal area > Acid sulfate soil | place: Finland: Risofladan, Vaasa | collected...
TTGCAAGACTCTGGGAAAATGTCGTACGGTGATACCAAGGCTCCCCTTGTTCTCAGAAGATATGTAGTTCTTCCATCTCCGCAAGCAAGATCAATAACGACCTTTCCTTCCAAATCGTCACGCTTTAGCAAAATTCTTGCGGCATTTGCAAACACCCCTTTCTTCAAAGCGTCATTAAATACCGACAAATCAGGTGGGGTTCCATATTTTATTTCCATAAGTGTTTGCTTCCTGTACGGCTTTTGATTTGACATCAAAATCTTATCTAATTATAGCTGCCCGGCTCGCAGACATGGTTCCGTAGTCGAAATCCCACCAACACTACTTTATTTATGACGTTTTCGGGATGACAATTTTCGGCCACGCGTTTGGTCATATGACGCTTCATTGCTAATTGGCCGGTTCAACAACATTGCTCCAACTGATCATAGCCTTGCGTAGGCTGATCAATACGCAATTTCGTTCTACTGCAGCCTTCTTGCGCATTATCTGGAACAAGCGTCGCCATTGCTGAATCCGTTGATATAATAGCCGTGAAAAAAGTAACCTTCATCAGGATTTTAATGTTCACGGGGGTTTGGTCCTGAAAATTATCAATTTTCCTTATCGCGGCGGTGTTGTTGACTGCCGCCACCAAAAAACCATCCAGCCAGGGTTAAGTTATGTTTAGCGTCATCATCCCCACTTGGAACAATCTGGATTTTCTGAAACTGTGCGTTGACAGTATCCGCATGCATTCTCAATCCGATCACGAAATCATTATTCACATTAATGACGGATCAGACGGTACGCTGGAGTGGGTTAAAGCACAGGGCATCAAATACAGCCATACCGCAAAGAACATCGGCATCTGCCTTGCCGTTAATCACCTGGTTGCCCAAGTCAGCCACGATTGGGTGCTTTACATGAATGATGACATGGTGGCCTGTCCCGGCTGGGATACGGCATTCGCCAAGGCGATTGAATCCAGCGATACGGATCTGGCGCTGTTTTTTTCCACCATGATCCAGGCCGATAACGGCAGGAATCCCAACATCATCAAGAATGATTTTGGCTCAACCCCGCAAAATTTTGATGAGTCCCGCTTGCTGCAGGATTATCTTTCCGAACCGAGGAGTGACGTTGAGGGCGGTGAAGCGCAACCAACCTTGTTCCATCGCAAATGGTGGACGATGGTAGGCGGCTACAGCATGGAATTCAGTCCAGGTATGAGCAGTGATGATGATCTGCTGATGAAATTCTGGGTGGTGGGCTGCCGCCATTTTCGCATTGTCGGTGCCAGCCGTTTCTATCACTTCTCCTGCAAGAGCACCGGGCGCATCCGGCGCAACAGGGGCGGGCGGATATTTGTGATGAAATGGGGCATTACCCAAAGAGAGTTCAAACAGCACTATCTGGGATCGCTGCGCTCGGGTGATCCATCAAAGTTTGCTGCCCGCCACCACAAGATGTTTCCGCGCACCACGTTATCCGGCAGAGTTCGCCGGACAGTTTATGGCTTGTTAGGTGAACACCCACTGCGGGATATCGAGTTATGGGACGCGGAGCCCGGGCAAGAACCGGGGCACTCCGATAATACCGGAGCGATCTTGAAACCCCCGAACCGCATACTGGTGGTTGTCACCTTGCGCATCGGTGATGTGTTGCTGTCCACACCCGTTATCCGTTCGCTGCGTCTGGCGTGGCCACTGGCGAAAATTGACGTGTTGGTTTTCGAGGGTACCCAGGGGGTTCTGCTGCGCAATCCGGACATAGACCGTGTGATCACCGTACCGGCCCGACCCCGATTTTGGCAGCACTTGCGACTGATACTCAACTTGTTTCGCCGGTATGATCTTGCGCTTACAACACTGCTGGGTGACCGTCCGACCCTGTATACCTGGATTGCCGGGAAGACGCGAATTGGCATGCAGGATGGCAGCAAAAAGGAGCACTGGAAGCAATATCTGCTCTCGCGCTGGGCTAATTTTCAACACGTCGATAACCATACCGTGCTGACGAATCTCGGACTGGTGGATTTGTTGGGCATCAAACGTAACCATGAAGTGGTTATCGCCTGGAATCTGTCAGATGAAATCTCGGTTGCCGCAGCACTGCCGTTTGATATTCGAGCAGAGACTTTTGCAGTGCTGCACATGTCACCCAAGTTCACCTACAAAATGTGGCAGCGTGATGGATGGATCGAACTGGCAAACTGGCTTGCAGGAAATGGTATCCGTTCAGTGCTCACCGGAAGCAACGACCCTGCCGAGTTAACTTACGTAGATCAGATATTCCGTTCCATGCCCTCAAGTACGGTGAACATGGCCGGCAAACTCAGCCTTTCCGACAGTGCTTTTCTTATCAGCTGCGCCAAATATTATGTCGGGCCGGACACGGCGCTGACCCACATGGCGGCGGCACTGGGCACACCCACCGTTGCTTTGTTTGGCCCGTCCAATCCGGTGAAATGGGGTCCATGGCCAAAAGGATACGAAGAATTTCGCAACCCTTATAGATTGAAAGGCACCCAGCGCATCAACAATGTGGTGCTGGTGCAAGGCGCGGGTAATTGCGTGCCGTGCATGGAGGAAGGCTGCGATCGCCATAATGCCAGTTTGAGCGATTGCCTGCAGAATCTTCCGGCAGCCAAGGTCATTAAGGCAATCCAGGACTTGTCAGTTGAAACGGAAAGTTTAAAAGTCGCCATCAGCGCCTAAAAACATATTTCAACCTGGCCAACCGCTTCGCTATTGAAAGTATGGGCTCACCAAAGGATCAACACCGCATGTTTTCGATACTCATCCCCACCTGGAACAATCTCGAACTCCTGAAGCTCTGCGTGCGCAGCATTCGCGAAAATTCAGCTTTTGCCCACCAGATCATCGTTCATGTCAACGACGGCAGCGACGGGACGCTTGATTGGGTGCGGGCGCAACAGCTCGAGCACAGCTATTCGCCACAGAATGTCGGCATCTGCCTGGCAGTCAACGAAGCAGCGATGCATGCGAAGCAGGATTACATTCTTTACCTGAACGACGACATGTACTGCTGCCCGGGATGGGATGCCGCGCTGGTTAACAAGATGAAAGGTCTGGATACCGATCTGTTCATGCTGTCCGGTACCATGATCGAGCCGGTACACACCAATAATCCCTGTGTCGTTGTAAAGGACTATGGCCGCAGCCCGGACCAGTTTGCCGAGCGGGAGCTGTTATCGAATCTGCCCGAACATCGCAAACCCGACTGGTACGGCGCCACCTGGCCACCCACGCTGGTACATGCCAAGTGGTGGTTCAGGGTCGGCGGCTACAGCAGCGAATTCTCGCCCGGCATGAGCAGCGACAACGATTTTTCGATGAAGCTGTGGCATGCCGGTTGCCGTATCTTTCTGGGCGTGGGCGATTCGCTGGTTTACCATTTCCAGGCAAAATCGACAGGCCGGATCAAGAAAAATAACGGCGGGCTACAGTTCCTGCACAAATGGTGTATGCGACAGTCGGTGTTCGATCATTATTATTTGCGCCGGGGGGATTTAGCCATCGGCATAGCGCTCCCCGAACCTGACAATACACTGGAATTTCGCTGGCAATTATTGCGCAGCTCGCTAAAGCGGCGCTTGAGTTGAAGTTGTTTCTACGGAACAACCGCTGGCAATTTGAAATATTGTGGCCTGAGATGATTTGTTCACTTGATCGCGAATCCGCGGTTGATTCACACTTCGCCGCAAGCCGGTTTTTGAGAGTCATTGTCTTTGAAACCTAAACCTGTCCTGTATTGCAAATGCAAGGCCTAGCTTGACTCTGCTGCAGAATTATCGTTCAATGCATGAACATGTTCAATTGTTGAACTGAATTGATAGGCAACACTGCATGCTGAGCGACGAATACCGTTACAAAATATTGAAACGCTTGGAAACCAATCCCGAAACCAGTCAACGAGAATTGGCCAGCGAGCTTGGCATCAGTCTGGGGGGGGTAAATTATTGTGTGCAGGCACTGATCGAGAAAGGCCTGGTAAAGGCGAAAAATTTTCGCAATAGCAGAAACAAGAAAGGCTATGCCTACCTGCTGACCCCGAAAGGTATCGAAGAAAAGGCCAAAATCACAGTGCAGTTCCTCAAGCTCAAGCTGGCCGAGCACGAGGCATTGACTCAGGAGATCAAACACCTGCGCGAAGAAGCCGGACGAGTCACTGCGCCGCAAAGCGGCAAAACGCCGGTTGCCAGAGGGGCGAAATAATAACCATGTCAAACCATCCATCGGTTCTCGTTATCGAAGCCGGCCGGACTGAACGCCACTACTGGCGCGATCTATGGCGCTATCGCGAACTGTTCTTTTTCCTCGCCTGGCGCGACATCCTGGTGCGCTACAAACAGACCGCCATCGGCATCCTGTGGGCGCTGGGCCGCCCATTGCTGACGATGCTGGTGTTCACGCTGGTGTTCAGCAAGCTGGCAAAGTTGCCTTCCGGAGGCGTGCCCTATCCGATTCTAGTCTTTGCTGCTCTGCTTCCGTGGCAATTTTTTTCCAGTGCTTTTAGCGGTGCTGGCGACAGCCTGATCAGCAATGCCGGAATGATTTCGAAAGTGTACTTCCCGCGTCTGGTAATTCCAGCCAGCGCGATAATCGTCGCCTTCGTGGATTTTCTTATTTCATTGATCATCCTGGTGGGGCTGATGATCTGGTATGGGTTTGCGCCCAACCTGCGCATGCTATCCCTGCCCCTGTTCATTTTTGTGGCCTTTGCTGCTGCGATGGGTGCGGGATTGTGGATCGCATCACTCAACGTCAAATATCGCGACTTCCGTATCATCGTTCCCTTCGTGGTGCAGTTCGGGCTATATATTTCGCCGGTCGGGTTCAGTAGCAACATCGTCCCGGAAAAATGGCGGTTGCTCTATTCCTTGAATCCGATGGTGGGCGTGATCGATGGTTTCCGCTGGGCAATATTGGGCGGCAATACCCAACTGTATTGGCCCGGCTTTTTGCTTTCAATTTCTTTGGTTCTGGTGATACTGGCAACAGGGATATTTTATTTCCGAAAAACGGAAAAAACTTTTGCGGACGTGATCTGATGGACACTCCTAAAAAATCATCATTCCCGCGAAGGCGGGAATCCAGTCCACTAAAAGCACCTCCCGGCTACGCGAGGATGACTAAATTTGATTTTTTAGAGGCTCACTGATGTCATCTGTCATCTCTGTCGAGAACCTCTCGAAAAAATACATCATCGGCCACCAGAAGCAGGAGAGCTATACCGCATTGCGCGATGTCCTGACAAATGGCGCCAAGCGCATCGCCCATAAACTGACTCATCCTTTTGCAGCACCGGTAGATGACCCCACTCATGAAGAATTCTGGGCGCTCAAGGATGTCAGCTTCGACATAAAGCAGGGCGACCGAGTCGGCATCATCGGGCGCAATGGTGCTGGCAAGTCCACCCTGCTGAAGATCCTGAGCCGCATTACAGAACCGACATCAGGCAAGGTTTCGATCAAAGGCAGGGTAGCCAGCCTGCTGGAGGTGGGCACAGGATTTCACCCAGAACTCACAGGCCGGGAAAATATATTCCTGAACGGCGCCATTCTTGGGATGAGCAAGGTAGAGATCAAGAAGAAATTCGACGAGATTGTCGCATTTGCCGAAGTGGAAAAATTCCTCGACACCCCGGTCAAACGCTACTCCAGCGGCATGTACGTCCGGCTGGCCTTTGCCGTGGCCGCTCATCTGGAACCCGAGATATTAATCGTTGACGAAGTGCTGGCGGTGGGTGATGCCCAGTTTCAGCAGAAATGTTTGGGAAAGATGGAAGATTCCGGCAAAGAAGGAAGGACAGTGCTGTTCGTAAGTCACAACATGGCCGCCATAAGCCGTCTTTGTTCACGTTGTGTATACCTCGATCGTGGCAAAGTAGTAAACATAGGGGATACGCCAGCCGTGATGGAAAGTTATATTACGGCCGGTTTCGCCCGCCAGAGCGGCGAGGTCATATTTTCTGGAGGGGGAGATATGGATATTCGTTTCATCTCAGCCCGCACCACAAGTGGTGAAGGTGTGCCTAAGTTCAGCTTCCGGAGCGATGAAGATATTCACGTAAACGTTACCTACGAAGTTAAGCGTCAATTGTCTGGGGCTACCTTGGTCATAAACATCCTGACAGGAGAGCAGGCTTCCCTTTGGGGAATGGCGGATTGGGAGGCGTATCCGGAATTATTCGAAAAAAGAGAGCCGGGAATCTGGACGTGTGAATGGGTCATTCCAGCAAATACTCTTAAGCCTGCCCGGTATTTTGTGGCATGCGGCGCAGCCTGTCTTCCCAATTATTTTCATCACCCGGATCCTTTTGCATTTGAAATAACCAGCGAAGGAACGCATCGGCTGGGATACAAACAGTTTGGTGTGGGTGGCGGTGCGATAGCACTCAAGATGGCAGTGAAAACCAATGCGTCATCAAGAAGGTTGAGTAATTTAAACGGAGAAGCAAGTAATGTTCGACAATAAATCCATATTGATTACCGGCGGTACAGGGTCCTTCGGACATACTTTTGTCCCGTTGACATTGGCCAAATACAACCCGCGTCGCTTGGTTGTCTTCTCTCGCGATGAAATGAAGCAGTGGGAGATGGCAAAGTTATATGGTGATGACAAGCGTGTGCGCTTCTTCATTGGCGATGTGCGCGACAAGGATCGCCTTGCGCGCGCACTCAATGGAATTGACTTCGTTGTTCATGCAGCGGCCACCAAGATCGTGCCGACTGCCGAATACAACCCCTTTGAATGTGTCAAGACCAACATCATTGGTGCGATGAACCTGATTGATGCGTGTATCGACCAAGGTGTACAACGGGTTGTCGCTCTATCCACGGACAAGGCCAGCAGCCCGGCCAACCTGTATGGAGCCACCAAGTTGGCATCGGACAAACTTTTTGTCGCGGGTAATGCTTACGCCGGTGGGCATAACACACGTTTCGGCGTGGTGCGCTACGGCAACGTCATGGGGTCGCGCGGTTCGGTGATTCCATTCTTCCTCTCGATCGCGGGCAAAGGCGTGTTGCCGATCACCGATACGCGCATGACGCGTTTCATGATCACGCTTGAGCAAGGGGTGGATCTGGTCTGGCATGCCTTTGAGGATATGGTCGGTGGCGAGATATATGTAAAGAAGATTCCCTCGATGAAGTTGACTGATATCGCTGCAGCAGTTGCGCCGGACGCGCGTCATGACATAGTCGGTATCAGGCCTGGAGAAAAGTTGCACGAGCAGATGATCAGCCCTGAGGATGCGTATCACACCTATGAGTATGAAGAGCACTACAAGATATTGCCGGCCATCCACAGTTGGAGTTCAGACCCGATCCGCATAAAAAATGGGCAAAAGGTCGCCCCAGGCTTTTCCTATTGCTCAGACAACAATCCTGAATGGATGAGTATCGGCACCTTGCAGACTTGGATTGAACAGAATCGTACAAAGGTCGGAAAGTACTGACAGCGATGATTCCCTACGGACGCCAAGATATTTCCGAAACCGACATCCAGGCAGTAGTGGATGTATTGCGCTCGGACTTCCTAACCCAAGGACCGGCTGTACCTGCATTTGAACAATCCATCGCACAATACTGTGGTGTTGAGCATGCGGTGGCGGTCAACAGCGCAACCTCAGCCCTGCACATCGCCTGTCTGGCGCTGGGTGTTGGCAAGGGCGATGTCGTTTGGACCACTCCAATCACTTTTGTGGCCAGCGCGAACTGCGCACTGTATTGTGGTGCAGATGTGGACTTCGTGGACATTGATTCGCGTACATACAACTTAAGTACGGAACGCTTGGCTGAAATGTTGGCGCAGGCAGAAAAATCAGGTCATCTCCCTAAAGTAGTCATTCCGGTACACCTGTGCGGACAACCCAGCGACATGGCCGGCATTCATGCCTTGAGTCAACGTTATGGTTTCAAGATCATCGAGGATGCATCGCACGCTATTGGCGGGAAATACAAAGGCGAACCGATAGGCAATTGTCGCTACAGCGACATCACCGTGTTCAGTTTTCATCCGGTCAAGATCATTACCACCGGCGAAGGTGGCATGGCACTGACCAAAAATTCACAACTGGCTAAGCGCCTGCAATTGCTACGCAGCCATGGCATCACCCGCGATTCTGCAGACATGACTCATGCGCCGGACGGCCCGTGGTATTACCAACAGATCGAACTGGGTTTCAATTACCGTATGACTGATATACAGGCGGCTTTGGGTTTGAGCCAGATGCAGCGACTGGATGAATTCGTCGCCAAGCGTCATGCCATCGCCAAGCGTTATGAAAAACTGTTAGCCGATCTGCCATTGGTCACTCCGTGGCAGCACGCAGACAGTTATTCCGGGCTTCATCTGTATGTAATTCGCCTCAAGCTTGCTGAAATCGGCAAGACACATCGTGAGGTATTTGAAGTATTGCGTGCGGCAGGCATAGGCGTGAATTTGCACTACATTCCTGTGTACAGGCAGCCGTATTACGAGCAGCTTGGTTTTCAGGCTGGGTACTGCCCGGAGGCTGAGCAATATTTCGCAGAAGCCATCAGCTTGCCTATGTATCCGGGGTTGGCGTTGACTGAGCAGGACGCCGTTCTTCATGCTTTGCATACAGCCTTATCAAAATGAAAAATATCAATAAACTTGGGTTGGGAACAGTGCAATGGGGTCTTCCCTACGGGCTTGCCAACCAGCATGGTATTACCGCACCGGAAACAGTAAAGGATATCCTTACAGAGGCTCAACGCCATGGGGTTAAGGTTCTGGATACTGCGTCGTTGTACGGCGAGGCAGAAACTGTATTGGGAGCTAACTCACTACAGTCGCTTCATGTCATAACAAAAACCCCAAAGTTTGCGACATCTGTTATCACCGACGAACAAGCGCTACAACTTACCCGTGTTTTCCATCAATCGCTTCAGCGGCTCTCGTGCAATAAAATATACGGCCTGCTGGTTCACCATGCGGATGATCTTCTTGTTCCCGGTGGTGAAAAACTGGTGGCCGCCATGACGGAGTTAAAGGAAAAAGGGGTGGTCGAAAACATCGGCGTTTCTGTATACGATGGTGCGCAGGTCGATGCAGTGTTGAAAATATTCAAGCCCGATATCGTTCAACTGCCTCTTAGCGTTCTAGACCAGAGAATGTTGTTGAATGGACAGCTAGAGCGGTTGAAAATTGAAGGGGTCGAAATCCACATCCGCTCGGTATTTTTACAGGGTTTGCTACTGATGCCGATGAGTCAGGTCCCCGCTTACTTTGACCCCGTTCGACCACTGCTGGAGCGGTGGCATGCTGCCGCTCAAGAACAAGGCATGACCCCAGTCCAAGCCGCATTATCTTTTGTGCGGGATATCCCCTACGTTGATACCGTGCTGGTAGGTGTTGAGAATCTGGCGCAGTACCGCTTATGCCTTGAAGATTTTTCTGTCGACGCCAGCTTCGATGCATCAAACCTGGCTTGCAACGCCCCCATGTTTGTTAACCCCGCACTCTGGAAGATTTGATATGGCCCCAATTCGACTTGGAGTGATTGGCATATCACCCGGTAATGGTCATCCCTATTCATGGTCGGCAATCTTTAACGGCTATGACCCGATTGCGATGGAAGAATGTGGCTTTTCTGTCATTCCCCGTTACCTTGAAAAGCAGAATTTTCCTGAAGACGCGATAGCAGAAGCCCGCGTTACGCACGTGTGGGCTCAAGATAAAAAGGTTGCCTCGCATATTGCCAAAGCTTCGCGAATCGAAACCGTGGTCGATCATTACACCGATATGATCGGGCAGGTGGATGGAGTCTTGCTGGCACGTGATGACGCGGAAACGCACTACGAATTTGCCGCGCCATTTCTGGATGCCGGCATACCAATTTACGTTGACAAGCCGCTTGCACTGACAGTAGCTGAAGCAAGGCGGCTTATCGATAAGCAACGTTATCCCGGCCAGCTTTTTTCCTGTTCGGCTTTGAGGTATGCGAAGGAATTCCAGCTATCCGCTGCAGAACTGGCTCAAATCGGCTGCCTGCGCCATATTCATGCGACAGTCCCGAAGGACTGGGACAAGTATGCCGTGCACGTGATCGAGCCGCTGTTGTTGCTTGCCAAGGATCGCGGCGCTCTAGAACGTACTCAAGCTTGGCGATACGATGATGCGACTACTTTGGCGGTTAAATATAGTAGCGGGTTGCAGCTACTCATCAGCACGCTTGGGACATCTCATGCGCCGCTTGCTCTGAGGGTCATGGGTGAACTTGGCTGGAAGGATATGTTTTTCCAGGATTCCTATTTTGCATTCAAGGCTGCTCTATTTCAGTTCGTTCAGGGAATCATTCACCGGGACGAACGTATAAATCCAGAATTCACGCTGGAAGTCGCAAGCCTTATTGAAGCCGGGAGAACATTGTGAAGCCAAGGATAATATTGATCACGGGCGGAACCGGTAAATTTGGCCGAGCGCTCGTCAGTCATTTTTTATCTACCGGTGATAGTGTGGTTGCCACCTGTCGAACCGATGAGTCGCTGGAAAAGCTGATGGCGGAGCACGCCAATGCTGGAAAAAAACTTACAGGAATTAAAATAGACCTGACTGAACCTGACGCTATAAAAACGCTACGCGGCCAACTGGATACACAAAACATTTCCCCTGATTGCCTAGTGAATAATGCGCGAAGTCTCAACTTCCTGAAAATTGAAGAAGACGGCCTGATAAGCCGGGAGAACTTTGCCAATGAGTATCTGCTGGATGTCATTGTGCCATATGAGTTAACAATGGCCTTGGTGATGCAGGAAAGCAGCCAATTGCGTAGAGTCGTCAACATTGGATCGATGTATGGGGCGGTTGCCGCGAACCCGCATTTGTACAGCGACCCGATCAAACAATCTCCGCTGCATTATGGCGTGGCAAAGGCTGCTCTCGCGCACTTAACCAAAGAGTTGGCAGTTCGGCTGGCTGACAAAGATATTCAGGTGAACTGTGTCGCGTTCGGCGGAGTGGAGGGACGTGTTGACGAGGCGTTCAAACAACGCTATGCGCAGCTTTGCCCAATGGGGCGAATGTTGAGGGAAGACGAAGTCGTGGGGCCGGTAGACATGCTGCTGTCGGACAAGTGCTCGGGGGTAACCGGGCATACTCTTGCAGTTGATGGCGGTTGGGGCATTTGGTAATGAAACATATTGCGATCATCCTGGCGCGCGGTGGTTCGAAGCGGTTGCCCCGCAAGAACATTCTGGATTTTCATGGCAAGCCCATGTTGGCATGGAGCGTGGAAGCTGCATTGCAATCCGGCCAATTCGATCATGTGTTCGTCTCAACAGATGATCAGGAAATTGCGGATATCGCTCGATCATTTGGTGCTGAGGTACCATTTCTGCGCGACTCGGCGACTGATGATATGGCTTCATCCAGCGAGGCGACCCTTGCGGCGCTCAGGCAGGCAGAACAACACTGGGGCGAACAGTACGATGTCGTATCGCAACTGATGGCGAATTGCCCGCTCCGCGATGCAAAGGACATAACAGCCGCAGTTCAGAATTTTAAAAATAGGGGCGCCGAATCACAGATTAGCAGCTTCCGTTTTGGCTGGATGAATCCCTGGTGGGCGGCCAAGCTGGATGCGCAGGACAGGCCAGATTACTTATTTCCGGAGGCACGGATCGCTCGTTCTCAAGATTTGCCGCCTTTATATTGTCCGAGCGGCGCTATATGGGTTGCACGTGCCTCAGCGCTCAAGTCTGTGAAATCCTTTTACGTGCCAAGTCACATCTTTCACGAGCTAAATTGGATGTCAGCTATGGATATTGATGTTGCAGAAGACCTTGAAATGGCAAAGGCCTGCTTTGTTGTAAAGCAGCGTGAGAAGAAGGAGCATAGTTAGTGATGAATGTCGCTTTCCGTGTGGATGCTTCCAGCAAAATCGGCACAGGCCATTTCATGCGTTGCCTGACCTTGGCGGATGGTCTGAAACAACACAGTTCGCAGATTCACTTCATCAGCCGGTACATGCCAGAACATCTGCGCGGCATGTTGGCAGCCAAGGGCTATGAGTTCGCTCTGCTCGATAGTGCCAAAAATGATGCGCCTCTGGATGAGCTTGCGCATGCGCACTGGCTTGGGATCACTCAGCTACAGGATGCGGCAGATTCCATGCAGGCGCTGTCCGATAAAACCTGGGATTGGCTGGTTGTTGACCACTATGCACTGGATTCGCGTTGGGAGTCTATGCTCCGGCAGACAGCCAAGAAGATAATGGTTATCGATGACATCGCTGACCGTCAGCACGATTGTGATGTATTGCTGGACCAAAACTATTACACGGATTCGGAAACCAGATATATCGACAAGGTGCCAGCACATTGTCAGTTATTGCTGGGGCCACGTTTTGCTTTGTTGCGTGATGAGTTTCAGCAATTGCACGGGCAGGTCGAACCACGCAACGGGCCAGTGAAGCGCCTCCTGGTTTTTTTTGGCGGCATGGATGCGGACAATTACACAGGGCGAGCGATTGAAGCGCTGTGCGGAATGGATATTCCCGATCTTCATGTCGATGTGGTGATAGGTGCTAAGCACCCGCATCGCGAACAAATTGAAGCAGCATGTGCCGAGCAACGCTTTGTTTGCCATGTGCAAACCAGTCGAATGGCCGAACTGATGGCGACCGCCGATTTGGCAATCGGCGCAGGTGGCTCGGCAACTTGGGAGCGTTGTTGCTTGGGATTGCCTGCGCTGACCATTTGCGTGGCGGATAATCAGCGCAAGCAAATTGCTGATGCTGCATCTGAATGCTTGTTATATGCGCCGGACTTGGAAGGTGAGTTGCCCCTCGCAATCAGACGGCATGTGAGCGCGCTCATGGAAAATGGCAACCTGAGGCAGGTCATTTCCCGCAATGGATTGCAGGCTGTGGATGGTCGCGGCGCGATGCGAGTGATCGGGAATCTGGGTTGCAGTGGTATTGAAATTCGAGCTGCAAGGCAGGATGATTCAGAAAGTTTGTTCAAATGGCGCAATCACCCAAACATCAGGGCGGTTTCACGTAAATCTGACGTGATCAGTCGGGAAGATCATCAGAAATGGTTTGCTTCGGTGTTGGCCTCCTCTGATAGATCATTGCTCATTGGGCAACGAAAGGGTTTGCCAGTTGGCGTTGTGCGTTTTGATATTCAGGGTGACGAAGCTGAAGTTTCAATCTATCTCGTTCCAGATATCAAGCAACCGGGGCAGGGACGTGAACTGTTGCAAAGTGCAGAATATTGGTTTGCTGCCAATCACCCAAAGGTGAATAAGATCAGTGCCTGTGTGATTGGTGGTAATGAACGCTCACAGCGGCTATTTTTAGGCGCAGGCTACCACGTTGAGTCCACCAGTTATTCAAAGAGGCTCCATTAAAAATGACCGAAGAGTTCAAGATCGACAACAGATTGATAGGCCGAAACCATGCACCCCTGGTTATCGCCGAGATGTCCGGCAACCATAACCAATCGCTTGAACGTGCGCTGGGAATCGTCGAGGCCGCAGCCAAGGCGGGTGCGCATGCGCTGAAAATCCAGACCTACACGCCGGATACCATGACGATTGATCTGGACGAGCGGGAGTTTCATATCAACGATCCCAAAAGTTTATGGGCGGGTACTTCGCTCTACAAACTCTATGGAGAAGCTTACACACCTTGGGAATGGCACAAGCCGATTTTTGATAGGGCACGTCAGTTGGGCATGATTCCATTCAGCACGCCATTCGACGATACAGCAGTGGACTTTCTCGAAAATCTGGATGTGCCGTGCTACAAGATTGCATCTTTCGAGAACACTGATTTGCCGCTGATCCGCCGTGTGGCTGCTACCGGAAAACCGCTCATTATTTCAACCGGCATGGCCACCGTGGCTGAACTGGATGAAACCGTACGTGCTGCACGAGAAGCGGGATGCAAGGATTTGGTTCTGCTCAAGTGCACTAGTACGTACCCTGCCACGGCAGCGAACACCAACATCCTGACCATCCCGCACCTGCGCGACCTATTCGGCTGCGAAGTTGGCCTTTCCGACCACACGATGGGCGTTGGGGTGTCGGTGGCCAGCGTGGCGCTGGGTGCCAGCGTCATTGAAAAGCACTTCACCCTCAGCCGTGCAGATGGTGGTGTGGATAGCACTTTTTCAATGGAACCTGCCGAGATGGCGCAGCTAGTGGTGGAAACAGAACATGCCTGGCAGGCGCTTGGTCAAGTGAGTTACGGCCCTACTGAAGCCGAAAAAAAATCAATCCAGTTCCGACGGTCGTTGTATGTGGTGCAAGACCTTAAGGCTGGCGAAGTGCTGTCGCGCGAAAATGTGCGCGCGATCAGGCCGGGATTGGGTTTGCCGCCAAAGTATTTTGAACAGGTTCTGGGCAAGGCCGTAAAGCAGGATGTCAAGCGCGGCACTGCGCTGATGTGGAGTTTGTTAGGTTGAACTGTGCCATCATTTGTGCAAACAACCTTGTTTGTTCTTCGGCAAGGTGCGTCATCAGAAAACTAAGGCATTAATTAAATATGATCAATCAATACTACAATCTTATTAAGTCAACGGTGCGTAAGGCTCTGGGAAATGAAAATGATTGGCTTGAAAAGCTTAACAAGATAGAAAAGGTAATTGGCAAGTCAGAAATGAAAATACAGCGCAATCCATTGCGTATTTTGATAGGCCCGTCATTCGCGATTTACCCACCCAGTTTTGCAATGGATCGGGCTATAAGTTTAGCTTTGCGCTTGAGGGGTGAGGATGTCATACCAATCTACTGTGACAGCATCCAGCAAGTAGAGTGTAATTTCGTTGGGGGCGAGTGGGGTGGTAAAGAACATTTCTCAAAAAATTGTGAAAATTGCAAAAAAAAATCAGAGCAGTTGTGGCAACTGAACCCCAATAAACCTATCCCATTATCCAGATATCTGTCAAAGGTGGATATTGAGCAGATAGAGGCCATTGTTTCAGTAATGAATTTTGATGATGCATTAAGCTACAAAAAAAATGGGATTGAATACGGTGTTTTGGCAAAGGATATTCTGGTTAATAATTATTTAGTGGCAACACCTACCCTGATTGAAAATCATGAATACCTGATTAAAGTGCATTTGCAGAATCTGTTGATGGTCAGCTTAACTTACGAGCGTATTCTTGACGAACAAAAGCCCGATCGTGTTGTGTCAAACGATAGCTATTACGGGATGTGGGCGATTCTGGAGCAGCACTGCAAGGCAAGAGCGATACCGTATTATTCCCATTGGCCAGTTACCAGAAATCGGGTTGCATTCGCGCATAATGATGCAGCCATGAATCTGGATCTCACAAAATCATGGCAAGAGTTTTCAAAAATTGCTTTGACTGCTGGCGATGAAGAGCTGATAGAAAAATGGCTAACTGGTGAGAGGGGGTTAGTGATCGATACAACTAAACTAGCTGGTCACGAGAGCGTTGAGCCCGCATTGTACTCGATTGACCCGCATAGGCCCACGCTGGTGCTTGCTGCAAATGTCATCTGGGATCTGGCGGCGCTAAACAAGCAGATTTTATTCAAGGATATGATCGAGTGGATTATTGAAACCATTCAATGGTTTCGTGAAAACAAAGACTTTCAATTAATCATTAGACCTCACCCTGTGGAAACGTCACCACAAATACCAAAAACGAGAGAGACTGTCGCAGCAGCGATTGAGTTGAGCGGCGTGCAACTTCCGGAGAATGTTTTTTTGCTCAAGTCGGATGCCAAGGTAACGCTTAATGAACTCATCGGTCGATTCAATGTGAGAGGGGTGGCAGTTCATACATCTACCGTTGGATTCGAATGCCCCGCACGAGGTCTCCCAGTGGTAACCACAGCGAAATCTCCCTATAGAGGATTTGGATTTACCATCGACCCCAACTCAAAGCAAGAATATTTTTTGTGTTTAGGGGATCTTCTAACAGGAGATCGAAAACTAGTATCTGACTCAAGTCGTGAACTTGCGAGGAAATTTATCAAGTTTTATCAATTTCATTACTATTCCAACACTGGATTGTTTGTCGGTAATCCCCCGCAGATTGCGGATAACTTCATCGATATTCTGGGTGATGACGATGGTCCCTTTGGGTATGTGACGAATTCAATCATAGAAGGGCTCCCTATCAATGGAGCCGACAGATGGCTTCCACAGTCATGAGTAAATTAGTGCGTTTTATTAAGAGTCTCGCAAGGCCGGTGGTACATTTTATTAAAGGCCTCGTTAGACAGGTAGCTAGTGGCATGAAAAAAAGGCAAATGAAGGTAAGGTTGCTGGCTGATTTGAGCAATGCCAAATCTGGATATGCGGAGGATTTAACTGAAGAAGATGTCGATCTTTACGTTACAGAGCGATTTGCACGAATGCCAACGCACGTTACGGAGAAGACCAATGATCCGGAACTGGTAACCGTCACCATTAGTGGGAAAAGAATATATTGGCCGGCAAGCCTGCCAGATCGTGATCTTCCCTGGCTTTTTCACGAGGTGTTCGATGACTTCGCTACTAACCCTTCTTCGTATAACAACCCTGAACTGGTTTACAGAAATAGAAAATGGGTTATTGATGCAGGAGCTGCAGAGGGCTATTTCTCAGTATTCGCGATTGAAAAAGCACCTGAGGCATTAATTCTAAGTGTTGAGCCGTTGCCACTCATGAGCAAGGCATTGTTGCAAACATTTGCATCACATGAAAATGGTAAGAGAGCGATTGTGGTTAGTGCCGCTTTAGGTGATAAACAAGGGTGGTCAGATATTCAAGTTGATTTTGAACATATTTGCGACTCAAAGTTACTGTTGAGTACAGTAGAAGCTACTTCCGAAGTATCCGATTCAGCTGTTCAGCGTGTACCGGTTACTACGCTTGATCAATTAGCCATTCAATATTCTCTTGGTATGGGTGGCTTGATAAAGATGGATATTGAAGGCTACGAAATGGCGGCATTGAGTGGTGCATCGAATGTATTGAAAGAGTACAAGCCGGCTTTGGCAATTGCTGTCTATCATGAACTTGAGAATGCCAGAAAATGCGCGGAAATAATCAAGGCGGCCAATTCGAACTATAAGATCGAATTCAGGGGATGCTACGGGTATTTTGAACCGCCACGGCCCTATATGCTTTTTGCAACGTGATATCGCAAGTCAACTGAGTGGGCTAATGAAAACAGCACTGATAACCGGCATTAATGGCCAAGACGGATCGTACTTGGCGGAGTTGCTTTTGTCCCGTGGATATGAAGTGCATGGGATTGTCCGGCGTGAGGTAATAGAAGACCCTGAACACCGCTTGGTTAATATCAGTCATTTAATCGACAAAGTGAAACTCCATGTGGGTGCAGTCGACAATCATCTTTCCATCTATAAGATAGTTGCAATTGTCCGTCCGGATGAGTGTTACCACTTGGCTGCATCGAGCTTTGTAAGTTATACGTTTGATGATGAAGCGTCAGTTGTCGCCAATAACTTCACAGCCACACATGCGTTATTGGCTAGCATCAAAGAGCTTACCCCTGACTGCCGGGTTTATTTTGCCGGTTCGAGTGAGATGTTCGGTGATGCGAGAACTACACCACAGAACGAGTCGACGCCTTTCAATCCAAGATCGGTATACGGTATTTCAAAATTGGCAGCGTTTCATTTGGCGAGAAACTACCGTGAGCATCATAAGTTGTTTGTGGCAGCCGGTATTCTGTATAACCACGAATCGCCACGTCGAGGCTTTCAGTTCGTTACCAGAAAAATCAGCACTACTGTTGCAAAAATTCATCTTGGCCATGCCGATCATTTGGAACTGGGCAATATAGATGCGCTGAGAGACTGGGGTTATGCACCTGACTATGTGGTGGCTATGCATACGATGCTTCAGCGCGATGTGCCTGAAGATTTCGTGATCGCTACCGGTATTTTGCATTCAGTCAAGGAATTTATGGCCGCAGCCTTTGCAGTGGTGGATCTCGACTACGAACCTTATCTGCGTATCAACTCGGAGCACTTCAGGCCGGGTGAAGTGGTGCCTTTGTGCGGCGATACAAGTAAGGCCCGGCGACTATTGGGGTGGCAGCCTACTAAATCATTCGAGCAGATTGTGGAAGAAATGGTTAATGCCGATATCGTCCGCATTGGAGATAATCAATGAGGGTTCTGTTTACGAGCCCGGTTTTGGAGCATCCCGCTGCCGGTGGGCCACAGCTGCGTATCGAAAACTCGATCAAGGCACTGTCGCGTGTTTGCGAACTGGATATTATTTCGGGATCGTCCTTGACGGTGGGCGATGCCGGGGAAGAGGCTAGAGAATTTTACCAGCGTTACTGTCATGAGTTCTGTAACTTGCCGAGCTTGAAACGCCAGGCATCAAATAATCGGTATTTGAGAAAATTGCAGCAAATTGCAAGGCGATTATGGAGCGTCTATCAATCAAATTTGGCACGCGATGCATCGTTTATTCTCGATCATGTGACACGCCGGAATATCGATGTTGTTTGGTTTGGTTATGGAAATATCTCTTACCCGCTGATCAAGTACATTAAAAAGCAAAGGCCCGGGTTAAAGGTGGTGTGCGACACCGACAGTGTCTGGTCAAGATTTCTATTGCGGGAATTACCTTATGTTACAGGGCCCAGGAGGCAGCAAATACTAGAGTCGGGGAGAGAGAAAGAAGCGGAAGAACGCGCATGGGTGAATCTGTGTGAAGTAACAACGGCAGTTTCAGAGGTGGATGCGGATTATTATCGTGGTTTGGCAATGGATGGAAAGTTCGTCCATTTGTTTTCGAATGTGATTGACCCCTCAACCTATTTGGATACGCCACCACCTGCAAAGAATGTTCACAGCCCATCAATATATCTGGCTGGTACTTTCTGGCCCGACAGTCCGATGGAGAATGCAGCTAGGTGGATTGTGGATGAGGTGCTCCCACTCGTTCGGCAGACGGTTCCGGATGTTAACTTCTATATTGTTGGCAAAGACTCGGATAGTGTGCTTGGTGATATTACGGATTCAAAAATTATCATTACTGGCAAGCTGCCGTCTGTACTGCCCTATTTGTGCCATATGGATGTCGCACTCGTACCATTAAAGTTTGAGTCGGGTACGCGCTTCAAGATATTGGAGGCTGGGGCCTGCAAGATTCCTCTCATTTCCACCACGTTGGGAGCAGAGGGTATACCTGTTATAGATGACGAACATATTTTGATTGCGGATGAACCGGAAGATTTTGCAAAGGCAATCATCAGGCTTCTAAATAACAAAGAACTTGCAAATAGGCTTGCGCTTAATTGCCACAATTTAGTCAACGAGCACTATAGCATTGAGTTTTTGGCTGACGAGGCGAAACGAATATTGGAGTATCTGGATCATGATTGAGTCAGTCAATTTTGGCGACATCACGCTTGCCGTGATTCTCCGCGCCGACTATCGCGCCGAGGGCATACAGTTTTTTACGCCCAACGATTTTTCCCAGCAACTGGGTTACATGAATCGACCAAAGGGTTATGTCATCCCTCCGCACGTGCATAATCCTGTGGCACGCGAGGTGAAGTTCACCAAGGAGGTTTTGATCATCCGATCCGGCAGGGTGCGGGTAGACTTTTACGATGATGATCAAAATTATCTGGAAAGCCGTGTCTTGAATCAGGGCGATATCGTGTTGCTGGCCTTTGGCGGCCACGGCTTCGAGATGCTGGAGGCCAGCGAGATTGTCGAAGTCAAGCAAGGGCCGTATGCGGGAGAAGGCGACAAGACACGCTTTTCTCCCATATCATCAGAACATATTCGACTTGTTAAGTAACTTATGAACCAATCCGCTTTTATTCCGGTCAACGAACCCCTGCTCAACGGCAACGAAGAAAAATACCTGGTCGAGTGTATACGCACCGGCTGGATATCCTCCGAAGGCCCGTTCATCAAGCAATTTGAGGAGCAGATCGCCGCGCGTATGGGGCGCAAGTATGGTGTGGCAGTTGCCAATGGATCGGTAGCACTGGATGCCGCCGTAATCGCGATGGGCCTTGGGCATGGCGACGAAGTTATCCTGCCGACTTTCACGATAATATCCTGTGCTGCTGCCATTGTGCGTGCCGGGGCTGTTCCGGTGGTGGTCGATTGCGACCCGGATACCTGGAACATCGATGTCGCTCAAATCGAAGCGCGAATAACACCCCGCACCAAGGCCATCATGGTAGTGCATATCTTTGGGCTGCCTGTGGATATGGATCCGCTGCTGGCCATAGCGAATAAATACGGCTTGAAAGTGATTGAAGATGCCGCCGAGATGCATGGCCAGTATTACAAAGAAATGCCATGCGGCAGTTTTGGTGACATCAGCACTTTCAGTTTTTATCCCAACAAACATATCACCACCGGTGAAGGCGGCATGATCGTGACGGACGATGCTGTGCTTGCCGAGAGATGCCGTTCCTTGCGTAACCTTTGCTTCAAACCCGAGCAGCGTTTTGTGCATGACGAGCTGGGCTGGAATCTGCGCATGAGCAATCTGCAGGCGGCGCTGGGTGTGGCTCAGCTAGAACGTCTGGATGAGTTTGTGGATATCAAGCGCCGCATGGGTGCGCGTTACACCGAGTTACTGACTGGCACGCCGGGCATTCAATTGCCGCTGGCGCATACCGCTTACGCTGACAATATCTATTGGGTGTACGGCATGGTCTTGGAGGACAGCGTGCCCTTTGACGCCAAAGAAGCCATGGCCCGATTGGGCAAACTAGGCATAGGCACACGCCCGTTCTTCTGGTCGATGCATGAGCAGCCGGTATTTCGCAAGATGGGTCTGTTCGCGGGTGAGAGCTATCAGGTGGCCGAACGAATTGCCCGCCGGGGCTTTTATATCCCCAGTGGTATGGCGCTCACTGATGAGCAAATGGTACGTTCCGCGGCGGCGGTGAAGGAAATTCTGCAATGAACCAGGTCTTCGATGCCTATGCCCGCTATTACGACTTGCTCTACTGCGACAAGGACTACGCCGGCGAGTCGGATTATGTCGCAGCGCATATCCGCAGGCAGGCGCCGCAAGCAAAACGAATCCTGGAATTGGGTTGTGGCACGGGAGCCCATGCCGAACACTTGGCGCGGATGGGTTATACCGTTCACGGCGTGGATATGAGCGAGGGTATGCTGGCCCGCGCCGAGGCACGCAAGGCTGCCCTGCCACCAGAAGTGTCAGCTAGACTGTCATTCGGCCATGGCGATGTGCGCACAGTGCGCACAGGTGAGACTTACGATGCCGTGATTTCGCTGTTTCATGTGATGAGCTATCAAACCAGCAACGCTGACCTGGCGGCCGCATTTGGGACGGCTTCGGCCCATCTGCAGCCGGGAGGTTTGTTTCTGTTTGATTTCTGGTACGGGCCGGCTGTGCTTACGCAGCGCCCGGAAGTGCGCATCAAGCGATTGGAAGATGAAGATATTAAAGTTACGCGCATTGCAGAACCTGAAATGCATGTGAACGAAAATGTGGTGGATGTGAATTACAGCGTGTTCATCGAGGTAAAAGGTTTGATGAAAGTGGAACAGGTTAAAGAAAAGCACCGGATGCGGTATTTGTTCCTGCCGGAGTTGCTGCGTTTAACTGACGCGGAAGTGTGGACTGATATTGAAAGCTTTGGCTGGATGAAATTGAAGGCATTACACCAAGACGATTGGGCGGGAACATTACTTATAACAAAAAAATGAAAAAGAAATCATCGCGGCAAAATTCCCTTCAGAATATTTTGATTATCCATACCGATGGGAATACATTTAATAACCCCTCACTGAAATGCATTGTTGATCTTTTGCTGGAAAATGGCTGCAAAATCGATCTTCGATATCCAAAATCAGCAGCACCGATGCCCATCCATAAAGGTGTCCGTTTTCTGCCTTTTGGAGCAAGACTGTACCGATGGAAATTTCGGGTGTTTAACCTGTATTGTTCATGGCCATTGATATTCTTTACAGTTCTTGTAGAAAAATTTCTTTATTACAAAAAATATGACTTGATCATAGGTGTAGATCGTCAAGGATTGATTGATGCTAGTGTCCTCAACAAAATTACCAAGACGCCATTTGTATACATATCATTTGAGATTTCATTTGAGGATGAAACCTCAGCACGATACAAACTGCTGGAGAAAAATGCCTCAAAGAAAGTTGGAGCTTGGATAATTCAGGATAAAGTGAGAGCAGGTCATCTGCAGCGCGAAAACACGCTTAACCCATCAATCAAATTCTTGCTTCCTCTCGCCTCAGCCGGGGTCGGGATGGCAAAGACTGAGCGGCTTCGAGACCATCTTGGGATACCAAATGAAAAAAAGGTTGCGATTGCCGTTGGTGCAATATCCAAATGGACAATGACAAGTCAAATTTTAAAATCCGTTACCGACTGGCCGGAAGAATGGGTTCTTGTTGTGCATGACCGCTTTGGACAAACCCGTGAACTTTTAACAGGTGAGTTAGCCGACTTCGCGGATTTACTAAACCGCAGGATTTTCATTAGCGAATCCGCGACAGACTTGGTGGATGATATGGGAGGTATTTTTGCCGGGGTTTCTGCGGGACTGGCATTTTATAAGCCGGAATACGCAAGGTTTGATTACGGACATTTTTATGGCAAAAATCTGGAGTACTTGGGACTGGCTTCTGGAAAAATCAGCACCTGTTTGAGATATGGCGTGCCAGTTATCATCAACGAGGTTGGATTTTACGCTGAGCAGGCGCGACAGTTTCGATTTGGTTGCGTTGTCGAGCGGCCAGATCAAATCAAAGATTGTTTAGACGAAATTAGTAATGTTGAGTATCGGAATAATGCTACAGATTACTTTGTAAAAAAGCTCGATTTTAATATCTACCGGAACAAGATTTGGTCTTGCTTTGAAGGGCTTGTTGAGAATGCTTTGGAGTAGCCGATGAACTGCCCAATCTGCAATACATTGTCAATTTTGATCGGCAATCGATATGATGATCGCTACGGTTATCGTGGAACGTTTCCATTATTGAAGTGCCCTAATTGCGGACATATATTTCTGCAAGGTGAATTTCCTCCCGAAGTATTGCGTGATTTATATTCAAATTATTATCCTCGCTCCAAACTCGATTTGGAAAGTTACCAGCCATATCAGGAAGCCAACGGTTTCGTGGCCTGGTTGGATGGAGAAAATAGCTCCCCGTTCCGCTGGATTCCGCGAAATGTTCGCATATTGGATATCGGCTGCGGTTTCGGTGAATCACTTGGCTATCATCAGGCGCGAGGCTGCGAAGTGTATGGAGTGGAAGTGGACGAGAATATTCGCCGGGTGGCAAATAAATTCAGCTACAAGGTGCATGTCGGCTTGTTCGAGCCTAGCGTATATGAAAAAGATTATTTCGATTATGTCACCATGAATCAAGTAATCGAGCATGTCACCGACCCGGTGCAAACTCTGCAAGGAATCGCACGTGTTTTAAAGTCGGGCGGCAGGGCAGTTTTGAGTACTCCCAACGAATCCGGATGGGGCGCTAGATTGTTTGGTGAGTATTGGATAAATTGGCATGCTCCCTATCATCTACAATTCTTTACGGCTCGGTCTATGCGGTTGGCGGCAGAACAGGCCGGCCTGATGCTGGAAAAATCCGTTACGATCACTCCCTCCGCATGGCTGCATTACCAGTGGATTCACTTATTAAACCGCCCAACAGAAGGCAAGCCGTCCATGTTCTGGAAACCGGATGAAAAATGGGGCTTCAAGCAAAAGGTAATGCTCAAGGTTCTTTCGATTATGCACCGCTGCAAGCTTGATCATTTACTTACCCGCATTTTTGATGCTGTTGGCGCGGGCGATAACCGGCTCTACTTTTTACTCAAGCCGTAATGCCAAAAGTTTACATTCTGCTGCCGGTTCACAACCGCGAAAGCATTACACGGAGTTTTGTCGAGTGCCTGACAGCACAAACATTTTGGAATTACCATCTTGTTCTGGTTGACGATGGATCGTCCGATGGAACTGCGGAGATAGTAAAAGAAAAAATATCTTCTGCTACCGTTTTGCGAGGAACCGGTGACTGGTGGTGGGCAGGCAGTTTGCAGCAGGGAATCGATTGGTTAAAAAATAACGCTATCAATAGTGAAGATATAGTGTTGATGATTAATGATGACGTCGAAATGCCACCAGATTTTATTGAGACCGGCTGCGCATTATTAAGGCCGGGGATGCTGTTGCAGGCCGCCATCTACGATGATACTACCCGTGAAGTTTTGGACATTGGTGTAGTGTATGATGAGCAGAAGATGGTTTTTCGTGCGCCAAGACTTGGGGAGTCGGTTAATTGTCTGACTACTAACGGATTATTTATCCGCTGGCAGGATCTGCAAATCGTGGGAGGATTTCATCCGCGCTTACTTCCGCATTATTTATCAGACTATGAGTTTACTATGCGCGCTCACAAAAAGGGATTGCGATTGTTAGTGTTGCCGGAACTCAAACTTTTTTGGAATAGAGGAACAACAGGCTTTCGCATAATCGAAGAGGTCGACTTGCTACCTTTTTTGAGAAAGTTTTTTTCAAAAAAAGCAGCAGGTAATCCGGTGTACTGGACAGCGTTTCTCTTTATGTCTAGCCCCATTCAATATCTACCATTGCACCTTGCAAGAATATGGAAAAGCGCCTTGTTATCCATCGTCAGGGAAATGCTACGGATGCGCTCCATCAAGAATAAATGAGTCTGATATGTGCGGTATATTCGGACACATAGGACCTCTGCCCCAGCAACTTGCAGAGCATTGTACCAATATGCTCGCCCATCGCGGGCCCGACGGCGCCGGATTATGGCACACGCCTGAGGTGACCTTTGGTCATCGCCGTCTGTCTATCCTTGATCTTTCGGATAATGCCAAGCAGCCGATGCATTATGCCGACGGGCGCTACTGCATAACGTTCAACGGCGAGATATATAACTTTCTTGAAATTCGTTCAGAGCTGGAGGCCAAGGGTTATCAATTTAGCAGCCAGTCGGATACGGAAGTTGTTCTGGCTGCTTTTGCTGCCTGGGGCGAGGCGTGCCAGCAACGTTTTAACGGCATGTGGGCATTTGCAATCTGGGACCGCCGTGAAAGATCGCTGTTTCTGTCTCGCGACCGTTTTGGAAAAAAACCGCTTTTTTATGCCTACTTGCCTGAATCAAATTTTGCCTTTGCTTCAGAGATGAAGGCAATTTTTCCGCTACTTGATGAAGTACGTGCCAATACCAGCCTAGTCAGGGATACATCGCGGATCTTCCAGTATGAAAATACCGATGAATGCGTCATTGAAGGTATCAAGCGCTTTCCGGCAGGGCATAGTGGCTGGTTGAAAAATGGACGATTGAATATCAAACGCTGGTGGTGCACGCTGGATCACCTGCCGATGGTTCCCGAAAAATACGAGGATCAAGTCGAACAATTCCGGGAGTTGTTTTTAGACGCCTGTCGTTTGCGCATGCGCAGCGATGTGCCATTGGGAACGGCATTGAGCGGCGGTCTGGATTCGAGCGCCACGATCTCCGCAATGGCTTACATCGCACGGCACGGCAAGACACAGCGCATGGGAGAAAGCTGGCAGCATGCCTTCGTCGCCTCATTTCCCGGGACGCCATTGGACGAGACGAAATACGCGAAGTTGGTCACGGATCATCTGGGCATCGATGCGACCGTGATCGAGATCGACCCCCTGAAAGCGATCTCGGACCTGGATCGTTATTTTTATCTGTTCGAGGATCTGTATGTCACCAGCCCCATCCCGTTCATGCAGACTTACGGCGCAGTCAAGGCGCATGGCACTTCAGTCACGCTGGACGGGCACGGCGCAGATGAATTGTTTGCTGGCTACAACTTCGATTATCTGGTTGCTCTAAAGGATGCGGGTTTTAACCTCAAGCAGGCGTTTGAAATCGTCGGGACGCATTATGATGGATTGCCGCAAGGTACATCCCAGTTCGCAAAGCCTCCATCCCGGAGCAGGTTTATCGCCGAATATCATGCGAGGAATTTGGCAAGAAGCTTACTGCGCCGCAAATCGATACATCAAAGCAGGGATTCCGGTCATGCCGCGTGGCGTGGACTTGACCATCTGAACCGGCGGCTCTACGTTTCAACTCACGAAACCGTGCTGCCCACCCTGTTGCGCAACTATGACCGCTACAGCATGGCGAACGGCGTGGAGATACGCATGCCCTTCATGGATCACCGCATCGTGACGCTGGCATTTTCCCTGCCATGGACATCCAAGGTACGCGGCGGCTATTCCAAGGCGATCGTGCGCGATGCCATGGCGCCTTTCATGCCGCACGGGGTAACTTACCGCAAAACCAAAATAGGCTTCAACTCGCCCATCATCGACTGGATGAAAGGCCCGTTGAAGCCATTTTTCCTGGATACGATTTCGAGCCAGTCGTTCAAGACCTCTAACTTCATTGATGCGCAACAGGTCGATCGTGCAGTACGTTATGCAATTGACAACCAAGATGCTAAATTTTCTGATGGGGAGCGCGCCTGGATGTTGTTGACCCCATACTTGTGGGAACGGGCTGTACTAACTCGCAGAGAGTCATTGGCATGAATTTGGCACCCATCGCGTTATTCGTCTACAACCGTCCCACTCACACGCGCAGGTCGGTGCAGGCGTTGCTGAAAAATGAGTTGGCCAGGGAAAGCGACCTTATCATTTTTTCAGATGCGCCCAAAAATGTCGATGCAGAGGAAGCAGTACAGCAGGTACGCGAATACATCCAGACGATTACCGGCTTCCGCTCAATCAGGATTGTAGAACGAGAAAGGAACTGGGGCTTGGCAAAGTCGATCATTGACGGTGTGACCACTGTGGTGAATCAATATGGGCGCATTATCGTGTTGGAGGATGACCTCATCATCACGCCGCATTTCCTCGACTTTATAAATCGCGCGCTTGGCAAGTACGAAAGCGAACACAAGGTGATACAGGTTTCCGGTTACATGTTTCCGGTTAAAATTGGAATCGAGGATGACACATTTTTCCTGCCGCTCACCACTTCGTGGGGTTGGGCGACATGGAAGCGCGCTTGGCAACTGTTTGACACGGACGCGAAAGGCTATGCTCAGGTCAAGACAGACCCAGCATTGCGCAAGCGCTTCAATCTGGACGGCGCGTATGATTATTTTTTGATGCTGGAAGCGCAATTGGCAGGGCAGATTGATTCATGGGCTATTCGCTGGTATCTCGCCACATTTTTGTTTGAAGGGCTTACTTTGTATCCACGGGAGTCGCTGGTCACTAATGTAGGCTTTGAAGGCAGTGGAACACATGGGTTAATGCGTGGTTCAATGTCACGTTCCAGTGCAAGAGAGGAATTTGTACCCGAGAGTTTTCCGGATACCCTTAGTGTTGGTGCATCATGGCAAACAGTTTGCAGTTGTCTGCGAACAAGGCCGCCTTGGATTGATAGAGCGAGAAGGTGGTTACGGATATAGATGTGTGATGAATCAGAGATACAAATTAAATATGGATAATGCACAATAACTGGGTCGATTATGATTTTCCGCATGTCATCACTACGCGCTTTATACAAGAAAGTGAAAAGTATCTGGTTCGTCTTCGCTGGTAAGAAGCCATGGTCGCGCGGCTACGGTGAATACAAGGCGATCGCCATAGAAAAGGTTCTAGCTTCAGGTGAATTCAGAAGCGATGAATTAGATAAAGGATATGGATTCCGTCTTGATGAACGAATCGTCGAGTATGGCTGGTTTATTTCGCGACTCCCAGCCGTTACTGGGCGCCTGTTGGATGCTGGCTCGGTTTTGAATTTTGATTACATCCTTAACCAGCCCGCTCTAAAATTGAAAAAAATCTTCATTTCCACGCTTGCACCAGAGCCGTTATGTTACTGGCACATGGGCGTTTCTTATGTGTATGAGGATTTGCGCGATTCGTGTTTCAAAGATGAATATTTTGACTGGATTGTCAGTTTATCTACCATTGAGCACATCGGGTTGGACAACACGATGTTGTATACCGCCGAGGCTTCGAAGAACGAAAATGCAGGAGATTCTTGCTTGCAGGCAGTCAAGGAATACCGGCGAGTGTTAAAACCAGGAGGCACCCTTTACCTCAGCTTTCCTTTTGGCCGGCATGTAAATCGTGGTTGGTTTCAGATATTCGACGCTGCCATGTTGGACCAGGTTGTTGAGGCGTTTTCACCCAGTAGTGTCAATGAGTTTCACTATAAATACGAGCCAGATGGGTGGCGTGTTTCCTCTCGAGAGGAATCAAAGGATTCGACTTATTTTGACATTCATACTCAAAACGCTTACGACAAAGATTTTGCTGCTGCTTCGCGCGCCATTGTTTGCCTGGAGTTGACCAAGTGAATTTTATGAAATGGCTGGTGGGCTTGCGCCACAAAAGAAATTTTGTATGTGCCGATACCGCTGTGCTGTACGAATCGGCACTTATTCTCAATAATCTCGCACAGCCCGAAGCCATCGAGATTGGTCAGCATACGCATATCAGAGGTGAAATACTGACTTTCGGACATGGAGGAAAAGTTAAGATAGGTAAATATTGCTACATAGGTGAGTACAGCAGAATCTGGTCAGCGAAGAATATTGCTATCGGTGACAGGGTGCTCATTTCGCATAATGTAAATATTTTTGATAACACCACTCATCCGCTTAGCGCAAAGAAACGCCACGAGCAATTTCTGCAGATCATTATGAAAGGGCACCCAAAAAATATCGACTTGAATGAAAATCCAGTAATGATTGGAAATGATGTGTTGATTGGGTGTATGTCGATAATTCTAGCTGGAGTCACGATAGGCGATGGCGCAATCATCGGCGCCGGCAGTGTGGTAACCAAAGATGTGCCCCCTTACACCATTGTCGCCGGCAATCCGGCGCGAGTCATACGCGAGATACCACCAGATGAGCGCTAAATCGATCTCATGGGAAGAGTCCGTCGTGTGGCTGCGCGGCCAACCGGATCAGGCGGAGCTTGTGCGCGCCTGTTTCTACGATGACCCGTTGCTCGATGCGGCGGTCCGCTATTACACGAGCACAGAATGGCAGGCCGTCCGCGTACTGATTGACGGAAAACGCGGGGCTGCGCTCGACCTTGGCGCGGGCCGCGGCATTTCTTCATATGCGCTCGCACGGGATGGTTGGCAGGTTAGCGCGCTGGAGCCCGACTTGAGTAACATAGTCGGCGCTGGCGCGATCCGCGCGCTGGCACAGGAAGTTAGTCTGGATATCCGGGTCGAGCAGAACTGGGGGGAGTCGCTGCCCTATCGCGATGCTTCCTTCGATCTTGTGTACGGGCGCCAGGTGTTGCACCATGCGCGCGATCTCAAACAACTCTGCCGCGAAGCGGCGCGTGTTCTCAAACCCGGCGGAACATTCATTGCCACCCGCGAACACGTCATTTCGCGTCACGAGGACCTGGATATTTTTCTGGATAGTCATCCACTTCATAAATTATATGGTGGTGAAAACGCTTATTTATTGCGAGAGTACATGGATGCAATTCGTGGCGGGGGTATCGTGCTGACAGCTGTGCTGAACCCTTATCAATCCAACATCAATCTCTACCCGGAGACAGCTGCAGGATTAAAGCGCCGCATGGCGGCTAAACTACACCTGCCCAAGGCGCTGATCCCCAATATGGCCCTGGTTTGGCTCGGTGCCATGAACCAGGCCCCCGGCCGTCTTTTTACTTTTGTTGGGCGCAAACACTGATATGGCAGCAACAGTGCTTGTAACCGGTGCTTACGGTTTTGTCGGGCGGAATGTCTCCAAACAGTTTGCTGGCGCCGGTTGGACAGTAGTCGGTATTGGGCACGGGTCCTGGGCGAGGGCAGAGTGGCGGGAATGGGGCATTTCGGATTGGCATACCGCCGATATTACGATGGATGCGTTACTGACCTACGCTGGATCCCCTGATGTCATCGTTCATTGCGCGGGTAGTGGCTCTGTAGGTTTCTCCCTGACTCATCCTCAGCAGGATTTTGAACGCACTGTGGATACCACGGTAGCGGTATTGGAATTCGTCCGATTACACGCGCCCCAAGCTCGAGTGGTATACCCTTCCAGCGCTGGGGTGTACGGAGTAGCAGCGAAATTGCCGATTGTGGAATCTGCTCCGCTTGCACCAGTCTCGCCCTACGGCGTACACAAGAAGATTTCCGAGGAAATGTGCTGCTCCTATGCTCAATACTTCGGCGTGTCCGTTGCCATAGTTCGCCTGTTCTCAGTTTACGGAATCGGGCTGCGCAAGCAGTTGCTGTGGGATGCCTGCACAAAAATCCATAGCGGCGGAAATATTTTTTTTGGCGGTGGTCTCGAATCGCGCGATTGGTTGCATGTTGACGACGCCACCTCACTGTTAATGACTGCGAGCGAACATGCCTCCACAGCGTGTCCAATTGTGAACGGCGGGGCAGGTCTAGGAGTTTCTGTGCGAGATTTGTTAAGCGAATTGTTTATTTGTTTTGGCAGGAGCAATGCACCGCAATTTTCCGGTGTTTCGCGCAGTGGTGATCCACTGCATTACATCGCCGACACCAGCAGCCTCGATTGCTGGGGTTGGCAGCCCAAGAGGCCTTGGCGGGAAGGCGTACGCGAATATGCGGAATGGTTCAAGAAGGGCGCAGCGTGATTCGCGTCGGATTCATCATTACTTTCGATGGCAGCTGGCTTGGCGGGATTAGTTACTTTCGCAACCTGTTAACAGCCATTTATGAGCTGCCTGACCGAAAGATCGAACCTGTCATCTTTACGGACATGCACATGTCGGCGGGTCGATTCACTGATTTTCCGCCATTTGAAGTGGTGCATAGCCGCTTGCTTGATCGTTTCTCGCTTCCGTGGATAGTACGAAAGGTATGGCAACGCAGTTTTGATCAAGATTTGTTACTGGAACGACTACTGAGTAAACATCACATTTCCGTTCTCTCCCATTCTGTTCAGCTTGGAAAGCAGGCAAGCATTCCTACCATAGGCTGGATCCCTGACTTCCAGCATCGGCGTATGCCGGAATTTTTTAGCACAGCGGAACTGGCGCAACGAGAACGGAATTTCGGCAATGTTTTGATGTGCAACCGGGTCATCGTCAGTAGTCTGGACGCGCAAGCTGATATATTTGCCTTTTATCCGAATTATGCAGAGCGATCCAGAGTGCTTCAGTTTGTGGCGGGTGTAGATACGCAGGTCAATTGCCCCAGCCTGGATGAAGTTAAGAAAAAGTACAACATAAAGTCCCGCTATTTTCACCTGCCTAACCAATTCTGGATACATAAGAACCATCACGTAGTGATTGAAGCGCTCAGAATATTGAAGGAGCAAGGTCAACATGTCGTCGTGTTGGCGACCGGGAATCAATCTGACCAACGGAGGACGAATCACTTTCAGTCGTTGATGGCGCGTGTCGAAGAGTGCGGCTTATCAGAAGAATTCCGGGTGATCGGAATAGTGCCATATCCTGAATTGATGGTGTTGATGCGGCATTCCGTCGCCTTGCTCAACCCTTCTTTCTTTGAAGGCTGGAGCACGACAGTGGAAGAATCCAAGGCACTCGGCAAGCGGATCATCCTTTCCGACATTCCTGTTCATCGAGAGCAATCCCCGGCAAGGGGCGTATATTTCAATCCGCATAATCCGGAAACTTTAGCCTTTGCCATGAAACAGCAACTGGAATTGTGGAACCCGGACGAAGATATTGACTGTGCCATTCAATCTGCATCTGCGCTGCTCTCCCGCAGGCAAGTTTTTGCCAAAAATTACCAGGAAATTGTTTTGGAACTTGGCTCATGAAGTTGCAATCAACTCCGATTTTTTCACTTAATGGTTGTACACCCACATAAGAAGAGGCCAGCACCTGATGACTGTGACGATTAGCATTGTGACCCCTGCATTTAACGCACAAGACATGGTTGCCGAAACCGTCAGTTCGGTTGTAAATCAATCTGCGATTATTAGCGGGCGGTCCAAACTTCAATACATACTCCAAGATGGGGGTTCGCAAGACAAGACCGTAGACAGGGCCATAGAGGCCGGTCGAGGGATAATCGATGTCCGTTCCTCCAAAGACCGTGGAATGTATGATGCGCTCGCCAAAGCCTTCCGTGACGTCGAAGGGGATATTGTCTGCTATCTCAACGCTGGCGATTATTTGATGCCGGGAGCGTTCGACGTAGTCCTGGATGTCTTTGAGAATCACGATATCCATTGGCTTTCCGGGATGACGGCTGTATGCAACGATGTTGGACTTATCACGGATGTGCGCTTGCCATTCCGCTTCCGCAGCAATTTGATTTCATGCGGTGCTTACGGCCGCTTTATGCCCTGGATCCAGCAGGAAACAATATTCTGGAGAAGGGATCTGCTTTCTTTGGCCGATTATGATTTCCTTGCAAGCTTAAGGCTCGCGGGTGACTATTATCTCTGGACACGTTTTGCAACGAAATATGAGCTTATGGTAGTGCAGGCAGTTCTGGGTGTGTTCAAATACCATAGTGGGCAGTTGTCGGAAAATATCCAAGCGTATCGCGATGAAGTCCTGACATTTACCCGCAAACCCAACATGCAGGATTATTTTATCGGTGCATTCGACAGGTTTGCCTGGTTGCTGGAGCCCAAGATGAAGAAGTTCCTCAATAATTCTTTCTTGTTGCGTTTTGATCATGCAAGTAAATCCTGGTCTTAGCACAGTATTCCAGTCGCTAGTACTTAAACCCATACACCTGAATGTATCAAGCTGACCATCCATCCTTTTCTGTCGTCACTGTTGTCCTGCGCGATCTTGAGGGCTTAAAGAGAACCTACGCCAGCCTGGCTTCCCAGCACTGCGCCCGCTGGGAATGGATCGTTTGTGATGGCGGATCCGGGCCGGAGACCATCCAGTACTTGCAGGCATTGGATGGACCTGTGCACTGGATCAGCCAAAAGGATGCCGGGATATATGACGCAATGAACAAAGGCGCTGCAATGTCTCACAACGAGTATGTGGTGTTCATGAATGCCGGCGATACTTTTTCCGACACAGTGGTGCTTGACGATGTATCGTGCATGATAGTCAGCTCGCCTTCCAGACCCGGCATTGTTTTTGGCGCAGCCAACATCATGTTCGATAATGGAAGGACCTATTTGCGAAAGCCGAAGCTGATCGAGAAATATATCTGGCACGGCCTCCCAGCCAATCATCAGGCTACTTATTATCGGCGTGAAACACTATCTGTCGCGCCTTATGATTTGACATATAAGATATGCGGCGATTATTTTCTTGTAGCTACATTGTTTGCAAAAAATATTATCGCCGAATATTCTGATAAGCCGCTGGCGAACTTCTATGCGGGTGGTGCGTCGTTCAACGAGGACCGGCACTTGTTTCTGGAGCCATACCGCATACAAAGGGATATACTGAAAATCCCCTTGTGGATAAGGTGTGTCAGCCTTCTCAAGCGATTTGTCTCCACGGTGGGTACCCGTCTTATTGGGAAACTGCGTCCCTGAATTGCGCGCGAAATCGATTTTTCAACGAGTGCCAAGCATGAGACCGCACGACACACAATCATCGGTGTAGAAGCTGACCAATGTGCCGATTTATCATTGATCGTATGCAATCCCCGGCGGGAGTTTAAAGTATTTTTTGCCGATTTACGGTAGCCATGAATCCAGAACCTGTCTTTGAGTTGCTCTATTAACAGAAGCATAATGGGCAGCAAGATACCCGGATGAATTTGATTTTGCCTGTAAAGGAAACAGATGCAAGTTGACTGCGTTTTATGTCATGCGAAAACCGATGAAACTATGGTCAACGTCTTCGACACACGTTTTGGCATAAATTCAACTTATGCCATTGTCTGTTGTCCACTGTGCGGCCTAGAGCAGACGGCTCCATTGCCGTGCCAGGATGAGCTGAACCGTTTATATGAAACCTACTACAACTTCGGCGGGGAAATGAATACCGGCTACACCCGGTTAAGGACTAGGTTTCTTGATTCCTTTCTCTACCGCATTTGGCTGGCGCTGGATGGCGACATATCATTTCACCTGAACAAAGGGTCGGGTAAATTGCTTGATGTGGGTTGCAACGAAGGACGAGGTTTGGAATTCTACCAAGGTCACGGTTTTTCCGCCGAGGGGTTGGAACTCAATGGCAAGGCTGCAGCGGTTGCGCGAAACAAAGGCTTTACTGTGTACGATAGCACGCTGGAAGGTTTCACGGCAGAGCGCAGATACGATGTCATCGTGTTGTCCAATGTGCTTGAACATTCGTTGGATCCGGGCGTAATGATTCAACATATTCACCGGTTGCTCACTCCCAATGGAGTGGTATGGATAAGCTGCCCCAACAGCCAAAGCTGGCTGCGTTCCATGTTCGGCCGCTATTGGATCAACTGGCATGTCCCGTTTCATATCGTGCACTTTTCTCCGGATACCTTAAAAGCATTGTTGTTGAAATCCCATTTTGAAGTCGTCGATATGCGGCAGGAGACCCCGGCGTTATGGGTCGCTCATTCGCTTATTGCCGGGCTATTCTCCAGGCCAGGTCGGCCGACCAGACAACTTCGATCCGCGCCATTGGTGGCCTCGCTGATCCTGCTGATTCGGGGCCTGCTTTTTCCCCTGTTATGGTTGGGCAATCTGAGCAACCGTGGCGACTGCCTGGTTGTGTCAGCCCGCAAGATTTAGCATGCGCATCCTGATTCTTGGCATCAACTACGCACCAGAGCTTACCGGCATAGGAAAATATACAGGGGAGATGGCCGAGTGGCTCGCCGCTCATGGGCATCTAGTAAGGGTAGTGACCGCCCCCCCTTATTATCCAGAGTGGCGTATTAGCAATGCTTACTCTGCGTGGCGTTACCATGCTGAAGAAATGAATGGGGTAAGTATTTGGCGTTGCCCGCTTTGGGTTCCCGCCAAACCGTCAGGACTTAAGCGGCTAATCCATCTTGCCAGTTTTGCGATCAGCAGCTTTCCGGTGATGTTGATGCAGCTGCGCTGGAAGCCGGATGTGGTGATCGCGATAGAGCCCCCGCTGATGTGCGCGCCTGCTGCTCTGTTCGTTTCGCGCCTTGCCGGCGCCAAAGCATGGCTGCACATCCAGGATTTCGAGGTTGATGCCGCCTTCGAACTGGGTATCTTGAAGGCCGAATGGTTGCGTAAGCTGGTGCTGTATGTGGAGCGGTGGTTGATGAGAAATTTTGACCGGGTTTCCACGATATCTAATAGCATGGTTGCGAAGCTTGTTGAAAAGGGTGTGGGGCAGGACAAATCTGCCCTCTTTCCAAACTGGGTCGACATGGCGATCATCTTTCCGCGTGAACAGGTAAGCCCGCTGCGAAATTTGCTGGGTTTCCCGGCAGAGAAGATTGTCGCGCTTTATTCCGGCAATATCGGCGAGAAGCAGGGATTGGATATTGTTCTGGAGGCTGCGAGTCGGTTGGTGTCCAATCCGAAAATTCAATTCGTCCTGTGCGGTGAGGGCGCGGCAAGGGCAAGGCTATTTGAGAAGTACGAAAGATTGCCCAACGTGGTGTGGCTACCTTTACAACCGGTGGAAAGGCTGAATGACTTGCTTAATCTGGCCGACATCCATCTACTGCCGCAGCGAGCGGATGTTGCCGACCTGGTAATGCCTTCGAAATTGTCCGGCATGCTGGCCAGCGGCAGGCCGGTTCTTGCGACGGCACATTTCGGAACCCAGCTTGCCCAGCTGGTGACTACCTGCGGCAAGGTGGTTGAGCCTGGAGATATTCAAGAATTTGTCGAGGGATTGTTGGAGTTGGTACACTCCGCGCAAATTCGCGCAGAGCTCGGTTCTTCGGCACGTCATGCGGCGCAAGCATGGGATAAATCGATCATATTGCAGCGCTTTGAGGAACAGTTAAATGGCCTGTGCAACAATTGAATACCTGTTTTTGAGACATTTGCCATGAGCATTAAGTCACATATTCGCTTATCGCCCTTGACGATCAGGGCAAACATTGGACCAGGCACTCAGGACCATGGTATTTCTTATTTGAAGGAGCGCAGCTGTGTCTAACGGGTATATCCGTCAATATTCATCGAAGATTTCCGTAGTGCAGCGATTGATGGATGCTCTGCTGATCATTGGGTCATATCACTTTATCGGCTGGTTTTATCAGGTACCTCCGCAGAATTATCTGCTTGGCTTTGCTGTGATTACCGCACTTTGTTTTTATGTGGTGGGACAAGCACGCGGTATTTACGGCTCATGGCGCATCAGTACAATTCGGAGCGAATTCGGGGAAATCATACTGATCTGGATGGCGGCGTTTGCGCTGATACTGGTGGTGGCGTACGTTACCAAGACATCGGCGGATTTTTCTCGGCGGGTGGTGTTGACCTGGATGGTGCTTTCCCCTTCGTTGCTAATTTCTGCGCGGCTGCTGGTGCGCTCGTTGCTGCACGAGTTGCGCCGTCGCGGTAGAAATTCCCGCTCCGTTGCGATCGTGGGCTCAGGTCGGGTGGCCCGCCAGATGGTCGAGAAGATCGATTCGATGTCCTGGTCCGGAATGGTGTTCAAGGGTTATTACGATGATCCAGGCTTCGGCGCATTACCGCCGGAGCAAGTTTCCGTGCCGGTGGGAGATATGGACGAGTTGCTGTCTCTGGCCAGTGCCGGTGCTATTGATGTGGTGTACATCGCGCTGCCGTTGCACGACGAGCAGCGCATCATCAACCTGGTGAACAGGTTCGCCGACACCACGGTTTCCCTGTATCTGCTGCCTGACTCCTTTATTTTCGAACTGATGCATGCGCGCTGGATCAGCCTGGACGGACTGCCCATTATCAGTATTTTTGAAACACCATTTTACGGCGTGGACGGTTGGGTCAAGCGCATTGAGGATATTGTGCTGGGTTCTGCCATTCTGGCTGTTATCGCACTGCCGATATTGGTGATTGCAATTGCCGTCAAGCTGACCTCTCCCGGGCCGGTGTTGTTCAAGCAGCGGCGCTATGGTCTGAAGGGGGAAGTTGTCCATGTGTGGAAGTTTCGTTCGATGGTAGTTTGCGAGGATGGGACCGACATCCCGCAGGCCAGGCCGGGCGATCAACGCGTCACCCGATTGGGTGCATTTTTACGCAGAACCTCGCTCGATGAGCTGCCGCAATTCTTCAACGTGCTGCAGGGAACGATGTCAGTGGTCGGGCCGCGCCCGCATGCCGTCGCGCACAATGAGGAATACCGCCGATTGATCCAGGGCTATATGTTGCGTCACAAGGTAAAGCCGGGCATCACCGGTTGGGCACAGATCAACGGATGGCGGGGTGAAACCGATACATTGGAAAAGATGCAGAAACGCGTTGAATGTGATTTGCACTACATTCAAAATTGGTCACTCTTGCTCGATCTGAAAATTGTCTGGCTGACGATATGGCGAGGGTTTGGCGGGCGCAATGCATATTGATGGGATTGAGCAATACGGTTTCACTTGCAAGTTATCAATTGTTAAAAAACGATAAATGTAGTAACGTTTCTACCATTCAGCAATGGAGGTGATTATGACTATTACTACATTATCCAGTCGAGAGTTCAACCAGGATGCCAGTAGGGCAAAAAAGGCCGCTGCATCCGGCCCCGTATTCATTACAGATCGTGGTCGGCTTGCGCATGTGTTGCTGACCATAGATGAATACCAAAGGATTACTCGCAGTCAGACAAGCATCGTTGATCTGCTGGCCATGCCTGGCATTGCAGATATTGATTTCACCCCGCCTCAGTTGGCCGACAAACTTTACCGCCCAGCGGACTTGTCCTGATGTACTTGCTTGATACCAATATCGTTTCAGAATTGCGGAAAGCAAAAGGCGGGAAGGCGGATAAAAACGTCACCGCATGGGCGGAGAGCGTCTCTGCTATGAGCCTATTTCTGTCCGCCATCACTATCCTGGAATTGGAAACAGGAATACTCCTGATCGAGCGGCGCGACCCAAGGCAAGGAGCCATACTTCGCGCCTGGCTCGATGTTCATGTGTTGCCTGCGTTCGAGGGTCGTATTCTTGCAGTCGATATCGCCGTTGCACAGCGTTGTGCCAGGCTGAACGTACCCGACCCACGAGCGCATCGTGATGCACTGATAGCCGCAACGGCACTGGTTCATGGAATGACAGTTGTAACGCGGAACGTGGCTGATTTTGTGCCTACCGGTGTTGAAATATTTAACCCTTGGTTAGTAAGCACGCCCTGAGTAATCACTGATCCGGGGTTACATGTTGCGCCACAAGGTCAAGCCGTGCATCACCGGTTGGGCGCAGGTCAACGGCTGGCGGGGTGAAACCGATACATTGGAAAAGATGCAGAAGCGCGTTGAACCCAGATAATTCATTAGAAAGGAAACGCCATTGTAGGAGCGCAACTTGTTGCGCGATGGCTCTTGATCGCCCGACAAGTCGGACTCCTACAAAGCACGAATGGTCTAACGGACAATCCGGGTTGAATGTGATTTGCACTACATTCAAAATTGGTCACTCTTGTTCGATCTGAAAATTGTCTGGCTGACGATATGGCGCGGGTTTGGCGGGCGCAATGCGTATTGATGGGATTGAGCTTCTCTCAGTTTTATACCGCGATGGGAGTGTTCACTCTCTGCTTCAAGCCAAGGCGGACAAGGCGGCCTCAGGTGCCTTGTCGAGTACTTTTAAAAGCGCCTTGGCTGCCCCGGTCGGACGGCGTTTGCCTTGTTCCCAGTTGCGTATCGTTTCAAGCGAAACATCGATACGTTGCGAAAATTCAAGCTGACTCAGTCCCAGGCGACGGCGTACTCGGCGCGTGAATTTTGCCGCGTCTTGCATGGCTTCCGCATCGTCCTTGGCCATTTGCGAGGCAATGTCCTTCTCGCTCGTGGCATCCAGACGATTCTTGTTCACACGACCCCGTGGCAGTCCGTCAAGAGTCTCGGGGTCAATCTTAACGTTCACTGTTTTCATAATCATTTATCTCTCGTTGATTGGCTTTACGTGCTGAAATAATTCGGATCACTGTTCCGCGAATGGTGTACACGACAAAGAAAACTCGCCCGTCGATGGCCCCAAGCAGCTGATAGCGATCTTCTCCATAATCCCAACGCGTGTCTTTATGGATCAATCGATCACCATCCATGAACGCGCGCAGCACATAAGCAAAGTCGAATCCGCGCTCTATATAACAGGCATCGCTTTTGTCCTGATCCCATTCGAATTCCATGTTCGTAGAGTAGGCCATTGGCCTAGGTTAGTCAAGCTACAACAGGCCTTACTGCTACGTCAGCTTTTCGAATCGCCTGCAAGAGTCGACTTGTCGTGGGTGGCGATCGCCATCAATGCAGCCACTGTCAGGCTATAAAAGGCAGCCGTCATTTTCAGGTCGAAGGTCTCGACGGTCAGTCCGAACACAAAGAAGCCAAGCGTCACGCACATGCCCATCATCGCAGCAACATTTTGTCGATGGATTTTTGACCGTGCCGCCTGCAAAAAAATGGCGAACGGTACAAAATAAACCGCCAATATCGAGGCCAATCCGAAGATGCCGAAGCGCACCGTATGCGCCAGAATCTCATTGTGTACTTCACCCTTACCAAGCCCTGCGGCGATAGGTGTAATCAGTCCGGCTGCGCTCAGTCTGTCCATTGCATTCGCGAAACCCGCAGCGCCAACGCCAAACACCGGGTTGGCTGCAATCAAGTGAAATGCTGCATTCCACAATTGCAAACGCACTCCAATTGAAGTGTCTTCATGACCGCCTGAAAATTTTGACAAATCAGAGTAGATCATCCACAAACGTTGGTGTATCGGTTCGATGAAAAAGTATCCTAGCAGCCCAACCACTCCGATTGACAACATAGCCAGGAGAAGCTTATTTAACAGCTTGCCGGTTGTACGAAAATACACGAACACGAACAAGAACACCGGAATCGCAATCCAGCCACCGCGCGCGCTTGAAAGTACGGAAACTATCATTCCGGCGAGCAAACCCAATATCTTGAGCAGCTTCACAACAAGATGATCTCTGCCTGTCCAGTTCACGCTAAACACCGATAAAAAGCCCAGCAACAAAGCCATGTCCCCGAGATGTATGTGGTTCATGAATGAGGTTGATGCATAGGTTCTAACGTTCGGATTGGTCACCAGTACCGCTACCAATGCAGCGATGGCTCCCAACGGAAAGGCATATTGCATTATCGACAGCATTCTTATATTGATGTGCCGCAAGGCCAATAGAATCGGGATTGCCAACAGAAAGCGCGAATCCGAATCAAAATACCGGGCAATCATATCGTGGTGATAAAGCTGGCTAAGCAATATGGCTAACAACCCGGATGCCATGGCGATACTAAAATACCTATCCGCACTGTCGAGTTTGTTTTTGTAAGCTTTCCGGCTGATCAGCAGGAACAGCGCAAGTAGCGTCAGCATGAACAAAGCGCCATTCATGCCGCCCCTGACCAGGAATAGCAGCGCCGGATAACAAAGCAGAATTGCACCGAAAATGTACTCCAGCTTGGTGAAGGACGGAGCGTGTGCGAATGGCGGAAGTTTCATTAAATTTCTCAGGCCATTTCAAATGTTGTATGCATAACCAGTGACTTGGTTAGCGTTATATTTCTAGCTTAGTGGAATAGCTATTGTATTTATCTGTACTTTCATCAGTTTGTCGTAGGTGATCGGGTCGTTCATGTTTCGCCCTCCGACTATGCTGCCTGTAACAAAAAATCTACATGTACAGAATCAAACGGGAAGATGATCTTCCCATCATCGGTTTTATCCAATAATCCAGCATTCAACAAGGCATGAACGTCAGTATGTACGCCCTTAACATCTCGCCCAACCCTGCGTGCCACCTCGCGCAAAGACAGCGCGCCCGCCCCAGTCATCGCCTTGAGCACATCCCATCGTTTTGGCGAAAGTGTGCGCCACAAATCCGTCATGCTCTCGAAGCTGCGGAAAGCTCCTTGAGGTTTGCCTGTTTCCAGTGCATGCATCAAGCGCGCATTGGCATCTTCGCGGTTGGATATACCGATTATGACTGTATTCATGATTGCCTCCATATATCTACCTGTTGCCAAAAATCATCAAGCAAAGCAGGTATCGTGGTAAAGCTGTAAGGCAATTCGTCACCACCACGGTGATAGTGGTCGCCCTTGCCCGCTTCATTATCAAAACGCGACACACACTCACCTTCGACTACCAATGACAGGCTGTATTTGAATGTATGAACACTGCCACGCACAGCTTTTGGAACCAGAACCACGCGCAATTCAGCAAAAGCGTTGTCGTTCTGTTTGATTCGTTCATCCAACAATACCTGCGATTTCATGTTGTAAACAATACCAACACCGCAATACGTTGTCAACCTAAATGCAATTGAACTACCCCGCGCCAAGAGCGCGGGGTATCAAAAAACCGGGACAGTTTGTAGGGTGGATAAGCGCAGCGCATCCACCTTTCGCCTGGTGGATGCGCTACGCTTATCCACCCTACTCTGCTCCCTGATTCTCGGGCAGGAGTTGCCCCCGCAGCAAGACTGCGAGGAATTACAAGTTGAATGAACTACACCTTAGCTGTTGATATTTTAAATAAGTTGTGCGGCAATTCATCAGGGCAATATTAAAACCCGCGATCCCATCCAGAAATCCCAGACGCAGGAAATAGGTTCTGATGAATGCCCAGCCGGCGCGCAAGGGCGCGTCAATAATTGACGCTGTTTTGCCTTTCTTCAGCATCTGCATCGCTCCCGCCCGGGCGTATTGTTCGGTTTTGCGCTGCACGTCCGCTTTGTTCAAGTAACTGTAATGCAACAACGGGCTGGAAAGTCGTTCGGCTGTGCCATCAAGAATCACCCGCTCGTGCACCATGTCGTCTGAAAAGCGGCCCCCGGTTCTTCTGAACAGGCGCAGTACGTAATCCGGATACCAGCCGGAATGCCTGATAAATTTGCCGCAGAATTGCGAAAGACGCGGCACGTAATACCCGTCCCTGTTGCCGTCCTGCAACGCCTTGATCAGCTGGGATTGAAGCTCGGGCGTCACGCGCTCGTCGGCATCGATGCTGAATACCCACTCGTGCGTCGCATAGGACAGGGCGCGATTTTTCTGCATGCCGAAGCCGGGCCAATCATGCTCATATACATGCGCACCCAGTTCACGGCATATCTCCACCGTCGCATCGCTGCTGCCGGAATCAACCACGATGATTTCGTCGGCCCATTTCACCGATTCCAGGCAGGCCCGGATATTTTCAGCTTCGTTTTTGGTGATGATGATGACGGAAAGTTTGACCATGTCGCCGGTTGTGAACTGAGCTGCCGGATTCACAGGGCAGGGGTTGCTACGCGTAGCGAAGCTTGGGGTGTTGTGGCTTGATATTCCGGCACCCATCGGGTAAGCGCAGTGCGCACTTCATCATCATTCCTTTGGTCTTCGGAAACCCAGTTCAGCAATTGCGCCAGCCATGCAGCATCGGCTTGCCGTGCCTGCGCAATACGTAGTTTGGGATGCGGTGTGGGCAAGGTATGTTCGCTGTCCGCCAACAATTCTTCGTAGAGCTTTTCACCCGGGCGCAGGCCGGTGATTTCGATCCTGATTTCCTCTTCCGTATAGCCGGACAATCGGATCAAATCCTTTGCCAGATCGACAATTTTTACCGGTTCGCCCATTTCCAGAACGAAAATTTCTCCGCCTTTCCCCATCAAGCCGGCTTGCAATACCAGCTGTGCTGCTTCAGGAATCGACATGAAATAGCGCGTGATGTCGGGGTGTGTCACCGTGACCGGCCCGCCTCTTGCGATTTGCGCGCGGAATGTCGGGATCACGCTGCCGGTACTGCCCAGCACATTGCCAAAACGCACCATCACAAATCGAGTTGCCCCATCATCCATTTGAACTGCGGATGGTTGCAACGCCTGGCAAACCATTTCGGCAAGGCGTTTGCTTGCTCCCATCACATTGGTCGGATTGATGGCCTTGTCGGTGGAGATCATCACGAATTTTTCGACACCATGCTGCTGCGCCGCCCGCGCCACTGTCCAGGTTCCCAGCACGTTGTTGCGGATCGCCTGCCAGGCATTGTGCTGCTCCATCAGCGGTACATGCTTGTAGGCGGCCGCGTGAAACAGCACGCTGGGTTGATGCTGTTGCATGACTCCATCCAATCGCGCCGCATCGCACACATTTCCGATCAGACACAGGATATTCTGGGCCGGGAAGACCTGCTTCAATTCCTGTTCGATGGTGTACAGCGCAAATTCGCTCATCTCGAACAACATCAGTGTGGCCGGTGAAAATCGTGCAATCTGCCGGCACATCTCCGCGCCTATCGATCCGCCCGCTCCCGTGACCATCACCACTTTGCCTTTCAGCAATTCATGCAATCCGTTGTTATCCAGCTGAACCGGGTCACGCCCCAACAGGTCGTCGAGCTCTATCGCGCGCAGCTGGGACACGGACACCTTGCCGCTCATCAAGTCATCAAACGAGGGGACCGTAAGGGCTTTTACCTGTGCGGCGTTGCACATCTCTATCGCACGCTTGCGCTGCTGGTGCGAGCTGGATGGCATGGCAATGATTACTTGCTTCACGCCGAGTTTCCCTGCCCATTCAGGCAGGCTATCAAGTTTGCCGAGCACACGAATTCCGTTCAGCATGCGCCCGTGTTTGTCTGTGTCGTCATCCAGAAATCCCACCAACCTCCAGGCGCTGCTTGTAACCAGCTCCTTGGCCAGGCTTGCTGCCGCATCGCCTGCACCCAATACGAGAACCGGCTCACCGTGCAACTTGAAATCGCCATACAGGCCATGTTCTTTCCACATACGGTAAACAAACCGGCTGCCGCCCATCATCAGGATCAGCAATAGTGGATTGATGATCATCACAGAACGTGGAATCACCAGATCCAGACGCAGCATCAGGAACATCAGCGGGAGCGCCGCCGCCGACAACATCACTGCGAGAAAAATTCGGCGCAGGTCTGCAGTGCTTGCATATCGCCAAATTCCGCGATACAGATTGAAACGCCAGAAAACGATCATCTGCAACAATACAACCCAATAGATTGTCTGGCGCAACTCCGCAGAAAAGTTGGGCGGCAATTCAAAGTTGAAGCGCAACAGATAGGCAAAACTCCACGCCAGAGCAGCGGCAAGGCCGTCGTGCAGCACCGCCAAAGAGGTGCGGATATTGGCTCTAAACTTCGATAGCACTTTTATTCGTTGTCTCATGTTGCCGCCAACGCCGATCAACCCAGATTGCCAATCCCAGATATATGGCTCCCCACGCTAGCAGCAGATAGCCCTGCGACAGTGCGCCAAGGCCGATCCCCCAAAATGCTGACATACCCGCCAGCAGCATCAGCGCATATTCGGCAACCGCGGTGTTGTGATGTCCCCAACCCATTTGTATCAAGCGCTGGTAATAATGTTCGCGATGGGCTTCGGTCAGCTTTTCTCCGCGGCGCGCTCGTTTAAGCAATGTTACGGTTGCATCGACCACAAACGGCGAAAACACCAGAATCGGATACCAGATTGGCCAGAATCCCTGTTGCCAGCCCCACACGCCAAATGCCGAGGCAAGAAACCCCAGTGTGATTGATCCCGCATCACCCATGAAAAGCCGGGCAGGGTGAAAGTTGTGGTAAAGAAATCCCAGTGCGGCACCACCAATCGTGAAGTTCAGCATGGCAAAGGCTTCATTGCCATGTATCAACCCGGCTATGCCATAGAAGCTGAAGCCGAACAGTGCCATGCCGCCTGCCAGCCCATCCGAGCCGTCCATGAAGTTGAACAGGTTGGTCATCCAGACGATATACAACAGTACCGGCAACATCCATATCCAATGTATTCCCGCTCCGGCCAACACAATCGAGGCTGCGACGAAGTGACCAAACAGGCGTAGCTTGGGCGGCAGGCCGCGAACATCATCAACCAGTGAAAGTACGAGTAATCCCAACACAGGCAACACGATCCACCATGCCCAGAAGTGAAACAGCAGTATCCATCCCGACAGTATCCCCGCCATGATCGCGACACCTCCAACCCGGGGTATCGGCTCGGTATGCAATGAACGGTCGTTGGGAATGTCTTCCAACATGCCGTGCTTGTTCAGCGTCAGGAGCAACGACAACATCATGGTTACAAACGCGGAGATTACGGGTGGGTATAAGGTCATGCTATTTACCTGGATCTTGGGTGGCGCATTTTAGCAGCTTATCTTTCGGGCTCAGCCTAAGATAGCAATGCCATACACTGCTTGTATACCTGTTGTGCATTGATTTCCTGTTGGCAGGGTGGAATTTCCTGTTTGCTGGTTATCCTGGGGCAATCACGCTTGAAGCAGGGTGAGCAAAAGATGCCGCTGGTGATGTGTATACAGGCTTTGCCCAGGACACCGCTATATCCCGGGTCGGTCGGTCCGTGCAGCATCACCCCCGGAACATCAAGTGCCGCGGCCAGATGGCCGATTCCGCTTTCCACACTGACGAAGGCTTGGCAATGCAGCAATAATTCCATCAACCCGGTCAGCGATAGATCGGGTAGTACCCGAACGGCATCCCCTCCAGCTGCCTTGATGCGATTAGCACGTTGTCTTTCCGCTTCGTTTCCCCACGGCAGCAAACATCGCAATCCACCCTGTGAAAATTTGTGTATCAGATCCACCCATGCGGCTTCAGGCCAATATTTGCTGTTCCAGGTGGTACCGTGCAATAAAACAACGTAAGGCTGATCACATATCTCTTTTAGCGCGTCTGATAATTCGCTTTGCAGATGTTCCTGGCGGAATTCATCCAACCCGAAATCCGCTGTAAGTTTTGTTTCCGCTCCAAACAGTTTGCCTACCAGTTCCCGGTTTTTTTCGATTACATGTAATCCATCCGGAATGTGGGCGGTTTTTTGGTACAGTTTTGCCGCAATCGATTCCCTGGCCGAGTCGGCATCAAACCCGTACACCGGAACGCCCGGCAGACGTGACAGTACGGCACTTTTGAGCAGACCCTGGGCATCCAGAACAACGTCGTATTTTTCTGCCTGCAAGCGTTGCCGCAACTTGCTCAGCAGCACCGGCAATTTCCACCAGACCTTTTTATGTGCGCGCAGCGGTACCGTAATTACCTTGTCAACCGCAGCATGCCAACTCACCGCCTCAGCAAAGCCCGGCTCCACTAGCCAGTGGATTACCGCATTTGGAAACTGCCGGCGCAAATCGCTGATGGCCGGAAATAGATGAAGGATGTCACCTAGCGAAGATAAGCGTACAACAAGTATTTTCATTATGTTTATAAGTGCAATTTACAACCGGTTTGTGCCGTATTCCGCCTATGCAGCTTCCAGCATTCTAGTTTGCACTAGTCATTACAACAATTGTTTTCCTTGAGTCGTCGCCACAACGACACTACTATTCCAAACATTGCTCCGGTGCCCGAACTGAACCCGATGATTTTCTTTTATACCTTGCTGCTTTGGCTGTTGCTGCCTTATATATTTTTTCGCCTGCTCTGGCGTGCCAGAAAGCAGCCTGAATATTTAGATCACATCGGTGAGCGATTTGGCTTTTATTCCCTGCAATGCAACAAGCCGGTCATCTGGCTGCATGCCGTTTCGGTCGGTGAAACCCGCGCCACCCAAACCCTGGTCACCCGCCTGCGCTTAACCTATCCGCAACACCAGATCCTTCTTACCCACACCACGCCGACCGGTCGTTTAGCCAGCGAACAACTTTACGGCAACGATGTGTTAAGAGTTTATCTGCCTTATGACTATCCCTTTGCGGTCAGGAATTTCCTGCGATATTTTCAACCGCAGCTTGGCATTCTGATGGAAACGGAAATATGGTTCAATTTGATCCATTCCTGCCGCCAATACGGTACCCGCTTATTGCTGTTGAACGCGCGCATGTCCGAGAAATCCATGCGGGGATATGCCCGGTTTTCCCGGCTGACGCACAACGCTTTAAATGAACTCGCTTCCATTGCCGCACAAACGGCTGAAGATGCCGCACGCCTGACCAGCCTCGGCGCAAAAAATGTTTCCGTGTTTGGCAACCTGAAATTTGATATTGATCCTCCGTTGAGCATGATGGAACTGGGTAAACATTTGCGCGAGCAATTCGGCGCGCAGCGAAGTGTGCTTCTTGCTGCCAGCACCAGGGAGGGTGAAGAGACACTATTGCTGGATAATTTGCAGGGCATAAATATTCCGGGATTGTTGCTGGTGCTGGTACCCCGCCACCCGCAACGATTTGCGGATGTTGCCGGGATGCTTGAGCAGCGCGGTATTCCATTTATACGCAGAAGTGATCTGGGCAAAAGCATAAGCACTCACTCCGCCAATACGGCATATCAGCAGTCAGTACCTTCAGATATCAAGGTGGTGCTGGGTGATAGCATGGGAGAAATGTTTGCATACTATGCTGCTGCCGACCTTGCATTCGTTGGCGGCAGCATGCTGCCGTATGGCGGGCAGAATCTGATCGAATCCTGCGCGGTTGGTACCCCCGTTTTGGTCGGGCCGCATATGTTTAATTTTGAACAGGCGACCCGCCTGGCTGTTTCTGCCGGGGCCGCCATTCAGGTTTTAGATGTTGAAGGGCTGGCTTTTCAAATTCAACGCTTTTTTAACGATCCTGTTGCGCAAATCAACATGCGTAAGCAATGTATAAATTTTGTAGCAACCAACCGCGGCGCAACAGAAAAATCATTGCAACTTACCAAACAATATCTGGACGTTCCTATACATCCAGATTCTGGACTCCCAGCGCATTCTTCTCGATAAATGCTCGCCGTGGTTCGACCACGTCCCCCATCAGGGTAGTGAAGATCTCGTCTGCCGATATGGCATCTTCGATGCGCACGCGAAGCAGGATGCGGTTTGTGACATCCATGGTGGTTTCCCACAATTGCGACGGGTTCATTTCCCCCAACCCCTTGTATCGCTGTATATTTACACCTTTCTTTGCCTCCTCCAGCAGCCACTCGATGGCCTGTTTGAAGCTGGATACGGCACGCTTTTGTTCACCTCTGGCAATGTAGGCTGTTGGCTTGATGAGACCGTTTAGTGTTTCCGCTGCTTTTCGGATCTGCACATAGTCGCTGCCATTCAGGAAGTCCTTGTCCATGTAGCTGACCGAATAGTTTCCGTGGTAAAGTTTTTCCAGGCGCAGGCGGTGTTCTCCAGCCTCGTCTGTTTCCACCACAACCTTGATACTGCCACCACAGGCGGCCTCCAGCTGTTTGGCGCTGCTTTGTGCTTGTGTTAAATCATCCAACGACAATGCCGGCAGGATCAGCAGCGCATGGCTGGCTTCTGGGGCAGTGAAGCGTGATAAGCGATCAATTACCGCTTCGGCGAGAAAATACTGTTTTGCCAACAACTCCAGCGCTTCGGATTGAATAGGCAACGCGTCGGCTGCCGGATATAACATTGCGTTGTTGAGCGCGGACTTGAGCATGTAGATTTTCATCTCCTGGTCATCTTTGAGATAGCGCTCTTCTTTGCCCTGCTTGATCTTGTAAAGCGGTGGTTGCGCTATATAAATATGACCGCGTTCGACCAACTCCGGCATCTGCCTGTAGAAAAATGTAAGCAGCAGGGTACGGATGTGGGAGCCGTCCACGTCAGCATCGGTCATGATGATGATGCGGTGGTAGCGCAGCTTGTCGGGATTGTATTCGTCCTTGCCGATGCCTGTACCCAAGACCGTAATCAGGGTGGCTATTTCCTGGGACGCAATCAGTTTCTCGAAGCGCGCTTTTTCCACATTTAGAATTTTTCCCTTAAGTGGCAAGATCGCCTGAAACTTACGATCGCGTCCTTGTTTGGCCGATCCTCCAGCAGAGTCTCCCTCGACCAGATAGAGTTCTGACAAGGCGGGGTCTTTTTCCTGGCAATCAGCCAGTTTGCCGGGCAACCCCATACCGTCCAGAATACCTTTTCGGCGGGTCAAATCACGCGCTTTGCGCGCCGCTTCACGCGCCCGGGCCGCATCGATAATTTTATTGACGATTATTTTCGCGTCATTGGGATTTTCCAGCAGGAAGGAACTCATTTGTTGGCCGATCAAATCTTCGATCACCGGGCGAACTTCGGATGAAACCAGCTTATCCTTGGTCTGTGACGAGAATTTCGGATCGGGTAATTTCACAGATAACACCGCGGTCAACCCTTCGCGCATGTCGTCACCGGTTGTATCCACCTTGGCTTTTTTAGCCAGTTGCTCTGCTTCAATATATTGATTCAACGTGCGCGTCATTGCGGTGCGAAGTGCCGTTAAATGCGTTCCGCCATCTCGCTGCGGTATGTTATTGGTAAAACATTGCACGGTTTCCTGGTAAGAGTCATTCCATTGCATTGCAATTTCAGCCGTAATTCCATCCTTTTCGCCTATTGCATAAAACACGACCGGGTGCAGGGCGGACTTGTTCCGGTTCATGTATTCAACAAAACCTTTTATGCCGCCACTAAATGCGAAATTTTCTTCTTTCCCGTTTCTATGATCAATAAGGGCTATTTTTACCCCGTTGTTCAGAAATGAAAGTTCTCGAAGTCTTTTTGCCAAGATATCAAAGTGGAACTCAACCAGTCCAAAGGTCTCTTTTGCGGCAAGAAAGTGCACCAAGGTGCCTTTCTTGCTCGAGTCGCCGACAACCTTTAACGGAGCGACCGGATCACCATGGTTGAATTCCATGAAGTGTTCCTTGCCATCTCGGTATATCGTTAACTTCAACCATTCCGAGAGGGCGTTTACAACCGATACGCCAACGCCATGCAGACCG